>PJUD01000655.1_pt1 | contig 15014 bp, 21 predicted proteins | sample 1512341 | NCBI WGS metagenome assembly PJUD01 (sample SAMN08177675, study PRJNA422409) | Feces metagenome, whole genome shotgun sequencing project. | isolation source: Chicken feces (3) enriched on wood chips: beechwood xylan treatment | host: Gallus gallus | place: USA: Madison | collected 2015-01-15 | reverse complement strand
TGCATACACACATCCCTTTAATTCAAAGTCTTGATCTTGATCTTGATTGTGATTGAAAAAATTCCTTCTCTTGATTTGTATTAAATTATAAAAAAATTGGAAAAATCGAATCGGAAATTGGGAATTCTTCGTGTCAGGTAAAAAAAAAAGAAAATTTTTGAATTTTTTCCCACAGGAAGAAAAATGTTGAATATCATATTTTTTTACTGAAAACAAAATTCTTTAGAGAATCATACAAGAAGCATATTGAAAAGGGCTAAATTGGATGATGATTAATAGCCGCACTATGTATCAGAAATTTTATTTGCAATCAGTGGGAAATGAAAAATAAGGTTTTTCCATCAAATAGAGTAAAGTTATTTGACCTTAAAATTAGTTGTTGTACTTTAGTTTGTTTTTAGATTAAGATTAAATGGCTTGTCTGCAACCAAAAAACTTCCCTTAAAAAGCATTTTGTTCTTCAGTTTAACGGAATGTTTGAATTCAAACATCTTAACTATCTTATTTTAAATGATAGAATAGACTTTTTAGTGGGGAGTCCCCTGGTTTTCATCTTTCAAAAACTCAAGATGATGAGAGCCTTAGTGAATAAGTCAAGTCGACAAGAGATAAAAGAACTGTATCCTTTTTTGTTAAAAACAGGAGATTTTGATTGAAGAGTTTAGATGGTTGAGATTTTTGGAATTTTTTTCACTGAAAAAAAAATTGTTTCAGGTATTATTTAACCAGAAGAGAGAATTTTTTTGTGGTGAGACTCTTCGGGATTATTTCTATAATGAGCAATTTTAATCAAGTTTATACTAACGCTAGGCAGGTTATATTGAAAGTGAGGAAGAAATCTGGTGAGAATAAGGCTTAATTTTTAGCTGTTGCTTTTCTTAAAAAATTTAAATTTATGAAAAATATGAAAAAAAACTTTGATTCATAAATTTTGAACTTAAAATATTTCAAGATTAAAAGTTTGTTTTGTCTTAACCTTAATTAATTTCCGAAGAACATCATGAGTAAAAACTGCCAAGGCTCTTCAAATCAGCTTTTCAAAAAAATCTTTTCACAGATAAGCATATCAAAGTACATAGTCACCTTTGCGTTTTTAGGATAAACCATTGATTTTAGTACTAAAATTAGTCTGAATTTATTCATCTGAGCAGGAATTAAAAATAGACAACAATAAGGCTCTAATTTAAGATTTGTTTAAGGTTCAAAAAAACCCTGCTGATAAAATCTGCTGAAAATCACATGGTTTCTGCGGATTCTAATTATATAATTATAACAAATATGGCTTAGTGAGTAAAAAAGGAGGGCTTAATCCTAATTAATACTGACATTTTCTTATTGGGATCAAATAACATTGGATTTAGACATCCTTAGAATAGGTTATTCAAACTATATAAATTAAAAAATTACAGTTTATAATTAACCAAAGGATTTATTTTCGTTAGATCACATATGAATCAAGATCGCAAATTCAGCGACTTTGAAGGCCTTGTCGAGATGAAGGACTTGGCCAGCACAAAGACGCTGATAAAGTCCAACCCAAAAAAGGCGCCTAATCTTCCAGCTAATGCTGACCTTGAAGATAATTACACTCCATTATTAGATGATGAATCTCCAAGCCCAACCAGCAAGGTAAGACGTTTGTTGATATTTTGAGGGTTGTTTTGTGGGAGTTTTTCACCATGATTTTCAGTACTAATCGAACATTAGGCCGCTGGAATTCAAGTTGAAGCAAGACCAGGATTATTTACAAAGCTCTATTATTACTTCACAAACAAGAGACCAGTTTCAACATCCCAACGTGTGATCACATTCGACAGGAATGTGTACCCTCCCAGCAAGTTTGAGAATATTGTGAGAAATCAGAAATACTCTCTTTATACATTTGTTTTTGTGGTGCTTTGGAACCAGTTCAAATTCTTCTTCAATTTCTTCTTCTTGATGATTGCCCTGTCTCAATTCGTTGATGCTTTGAAAGTCGGTATGACTCCAAATTTTGTGGCCTTTTGAATTAATTTTCTAGGTTTCCTGTTCACATATATCGCCCCATTGGCTTTCGTGCTTATCCTTACAATGATTAAGGAAGCTGTTGACGATTACAACAGATATAAGCAAGATAAAGAAGCCAATTCTCAGATGTATAAAGTGTTTGCTAGCTCATCAGTTAAAATTGATCAGCCCAGTAGCGCTTTGAAGGTCGGTGATATCATCGAAGTCCACGCTAATCAGAGAGTTCCCGCTGATCTTTTGTTGTTGTACACATCAGACGAATCTGGAACTGTCTTTATCAGAACTGATCAACTTGATGGTGAAACCGATTGGAAATTGAGAAAGCCCGTGAAATACACCCAAAAGATTGTTGAAGGCGGCCGTCCACTTTTCGGTATCAACACCAAGGTGACTGCCGAAGCCCCCAGAGCTCACATTTACGATTTTATCGGAAAGGTCGAATCTGAAGCTCAAAGAGGTCCTGGCTACACTGAATCCCTTTCTCTTGAAAACACCATGTGGGCCAACACTGTCTTGGCTTCCGGTATGGCTTATGCTATGGTTTTGTACACAGGAAAAGAGACCAGAATGTCGATGAACGCCAGAGAGCCTAGATCAAAGATCGGTAACTTGGATAATGAACTCAACACTATTGCCAAATACTTGTTTGTTTTCATGCTTTTCTTGTCCGGTGTTATTATGGTTCTCAGAGGTTTCGGACTCTACTGGTACCTCCAATACTTCAAGTACATGTTGCTCTTGTCGAGTATTATTCCCATCAGTTTGAGAGTCAACTTGGATTTCGCCAAAGCCGTGTTTTCCTACAGAATCAACAACGATCACGATATCGAAGGAACTATTGCCAGAAACAGTACAATTCCCGAAGAACTTGGTCGTGTTCAATTCTTGTTGACTGATAAGACAGGAACCTTGACTCAAAACGAAATGATTTTCAAAAAGTTGTGCTTAGAAGGTGTCCAATACGACGAAGGCAATCTTAAGGATATGGAGAGAATTTTGAAGAAGCAATGCGGTAAGAGCGTTGGTCCTGCCAAAGATGTGGAAGAGAGAATACGTAGAGAAGAAATCCCTCATGATTCTACCTTGGGTCTTTTGACTGGTGGAAAGAAGAAGAAGTTCAAGAGAGACAAGGAAGTTTTGTTGAGAGATTTGATCACTGCTCTTTGTGTCTGCCACAACGTCACTCCCGTTATTGAAGATGGAAATAAAGTCTATCAAGCTTCAAGTCCCGATGAGGTTGCCTTGGTGCAAATTGCTGAAGGTATTAAGATGAAGCTTTTGTCAAGAACCCAATCCAAGATGACCATTGAAAATGCTGCTGGTGTTCAAGAAAACTACAAGATTTTGGCCAATTTCCCCTTTACCTCTGAAAGCAAGAGAATGGGTATCATCTTAAAGCATGAAGAAACCAATAGAATTATCTTCTATCTTAAAGGTGCTGATGCTATCATGAAAGGAAAGGTATTTTGTTATTTAGTTTATATAAAATTCTAATATTTTATTAGTTACCAGAATATCAAAGAGGTTTTGTGTTAGATGAAGTAGAAGAACTTGCTAAGATGGGTTTAAGAACTTTGATTATTTCTCAAAAGTTTTTGACTGAAAGAGAGTATCAAGCTTGGGACCTTCAATACCAAAAGGCCAACAATGAAATGGTGAATAGAGATGCACAAGTTAGAAAGGTTATTGAATCATTGGAAGTTGATATGGAATTCTTGGGTATCACAGGTGTCGAAGATAAGCTCCAAGAAGACGTTAGTTCAACCATTGAATCCCTCAGAGATGCTGGTATCGGTGTTTGGATGCTTACTGGTGATAAGGTCGAAACTGCTTATTGTATTGCTATCAGTGCCGGTTTCAAGTCAAACAGACAAGGATACCACATCATGAAGGAAATTGAAGATCCTCTTGAAATCCAAAATCAATTGGCTCAATTCAACAACAAGGCTATCAATACAGTGCTTTTCATCGATGGTACAACTCTGATTCACGTTTTCGAAAATCACAGAAAGTACTTCTTTGATGTCGCTTGTAAAGCCCCTGCCGTCGTGTGCTGCAGAGTGTCTCCCACTCAAAAAGCCTTGATCACCGAAGCCATTAAAGAGCTCCAACAAAAAACCGTTTGTGGTATAGGTGATGGTGGTAACGATGTCGGTATGATTCAATCTGCTGATGTTGGTGTTGGTATTGTCGGTAAAGAAGGTAAACAAGCTGCTTTGGCTGCCGATTACAGTGTCCTCAAGTTCAAATACATCAAGCCTCTCTTGTTGTGGCATGGTAGAAATGCTTACAAGCGTACTGCTGTCATGGCTCAATTCGTTATTCACAGAGGTCTTATCATCACTATCATTCAAGCCTTGTTCACTGTCGTCTTCTACTATGTTGCTATCCCCGTTTACAATGGTTATCTCATGTTGGGTTATACCACTGTTTATACCATGTTCCCTGTCTTTTGCTTGGTAATATTGAAGATTGGAGGAATGATTCTAATATTTTTAAATAGATTTTCGATTCTGATGTTAGCAAGAAAGTGGCTGAAACATATGCTCCATTATATAAAACATTGCAAAAAGGAAGAGAACTTAGTAAAAGAACTTTCCTTACTTGGGCTTGGAAAAGTATTTATCAAGTAAGAATTGAGATGAGTTTTAACATGTTCTTATAATTATCTAGGGTGGTGTAATTATGCTTCTTTCGATTGTGTTGTTTAAAGACTCATATTTGAATATCGTCACCATTACTTTCAGTGCTTTGATTATTGCTGAATTATTGAATGTTTATTCTGAAGTAAATTTTTTGAAATTGAATTTCTCCTAACTCTTCATTAGATTAATAAGAAGAAGAATAAGATTTTATGGATATCTCAAGTCGGAACATTCTTGATTTATGCTCTCAGTATTGTCTTTATGAAGAATTACATCGATGTGTCGACTGTGACTGACATCACCTTCATTCTGAAAGTCATTGGTTTGACCCTTGTCAGTTGGGTGCCATTGCATACAGTTAGATTCCTCAGTGAAAGATGGGATCCATCAGAAGCTGCCAAGATCATGAAGAGAGCTAAGGTTATGCAAAAGCAAGAAGAAGAGGAAGAAGCTGCTCTTAAGAGAGAACTAGAAAAGACTGAAAGGGAAACTAGACAGAGAGGAGGCGCTCCTCCTAAGAAGAAGGTCGTCAAGAAAACCAAACAACCTACTTCTGACTTAAACGCCCAATTACTTGTCGATGAAGAGAAATCAAGCCCTTAATTGAGCACATTTTGCATGTAATTATTTATATATACATATCTTCCCCTCGAAAACCATCTTGATTCATCTACTGAATAAAATAAATGCATGATTGATTATTTAGATCTATTAAATTAGTTTTTTGTTCACACAATAACATGACAAATCTTTTATGTACATAAAATGAATATAAATCATCTCAGGAAATTTCCTTCTTTTGAATCAAACAAACTTGCCTCATTTATATTTTATTTCAGACTATTTTCTGGCGTAGATTTTGAACAAACAAATGAATATTTTGAAGAATTGTGTCTTTGTCTCAAACAATCTCAAGTCATCCTTAAGCAATTCAGGATTCCTTTCAAAATTCCGATTCTCCACAAACTACAACTCCCAAGGCCTTCTTAGAGTTCATGGAAGATTAAGATATGATGAAAATATGCATATTAAAAATGACGAATTAGTTCAAGAGGTCTGGATAATATGAGGGGGAGTTATTAACCTGCATGATTGTATAGAGAATGATAACAGAAGAGCAAACAAGATTTGAAGGATTTTTGGAAAAGATCAAGCCAGATATGGATAGATACTACAAATCTGCAACCAAAAGAAAAGAAGTCGCTCAACCACCTATCCCAGAAAAGAATGGAGAATTTTATTACTATTCCAAGCCAACTCATTATAAACAAAATGATTATGAAATTGTCTACAGAAAAAAAGGCTCCACTGTAATTTGGAAATTGGGAAATCTTTTTGTTTAAAATTTTCAATAGACAGCTGATGAAGAATTAGTTCTTGATATGCTTCAGATTCCTTTTATTAAAAAGTCTCAACAAACAACCTGCAGTTTGATGAGATTGGTTTTGTCTGATAATCAAAGATATCTTGGTTTTATTGTTGATCCCAATAATGATGAAAACTTAATGGCTGGTTTCAGAGATATTCAAACTGGTACTTTCATTGTAACATAGGATTTGTTGGGGAATAGATGCTCTAATTTTTAATTTAGAAAGACAAACTTTTCAATTGTTCAAATTTGGTTTTCTCAAAAAATAATCCCAAGTTGGTTTTCTATGTGGCTCATGATATGAAAAAAAGAACTTATGCCGTATAACTTATTGAAATAAAATGAAAAGAGTTATATAAAAAACTAGATTAAAAGTCATATAATTGGAACAGAACAAGAATCTGATAAAACTTTGTTTGTTGAAGAAAATGAAGCTTATTACCTTGATATTAAGATCTCAAAAGACAAAGAATTTTTGATCATTCATTCAAGCTCTAAATCTGGAAGTGAAGTATTGGTGATGGATAGAAATAATGATACTGCCGAAAGACCAGAAATTGTTAATATTTTTTCAAGAAAAAAGAACCAAAGAGCATTTGCCAATCACGCCAGAGGAAATTTCTTTTTGGTTGTCACAGAGGAAGGAGTATATGATACAAAGATTGTGACTATTGAAGATGAGAAATTCAGAAAGAAGAACTTTGAATTCCAAGATTATTATGTTCCTGAAGCTGGTGAAATCATTACTGAAATCGATCTCTTCAAAGACCATACTGTTATTTATCTCGAAAAAGAAGGAGTCTCATGCATAAAGATCAAGGAAGCCAAGCATCAAACTATCTCAGAAGTTGAATTGCATGAAGCCAGTGGAAGAATTGAACCAGGCATTAATGAAGATTATGTCACTGACGAATTTGTGTTCCATTTCAACAATCCCTTCATTTACAATTCCATGTTTAATTATAATCTTGCCAACAAAAAGTCAACTAAAGTCTATGAATCTTTGTTAACAGGTCCCAAATTCAATAAAAACGATTATGTTCTTGAAAGACTTCATACACCCTCTCATGATGGCGAAGAAATTCCTTTGACTTTAGTTCACAAGAAGAACCTCAAAAAAGACAGAAAGAATAAAGTGCTTTTGATCGGGTATGGTGCTTATGGACAACCTTTGGATGTTGGTTTTAATATCGTTAACTTAGCTGCATTGGAAGATGGATGGGTTATTGCTTATGCCCATGTTAGAGGTGGAAATGAAAAGGGTAGAGAATGGCATAATAAAGGAAAAGGAGAATATAAAGCCAACAGTTTTAAGGATTTCATCAGTAGTGCTGAATATTTGATTGCTGAAGGATATACTCATCCTTCTTTATTATGTGCTCTTGGATCTAGTGCTGGTGGATTGTTAGTTGGTAAGAAAGAGAAATTTTTTGAGGGAGAAACTAATTTCTAAAATAGGAACTGCTATAAATATGAGACCAGATTTATTTAAAGCAGCAGTTTTGAATGTCCCATTCTTGGATGTTATGACATCTTTATTGGATACTGAACTTGCTTTGACTTTAACTGATCATGATGAATTTGGAAATCCTATTGAGGTTGAGATTTCTCTAACTTTTAAAAATTTATCATAACTCCCATATAGGATATAAGAGCATTTGAGAATATTCAAGCATATTGTCCATATGAGAATTTAAGTGAACAAGAATATCCTGCAATTTTGATAACATCAGGAACTCTTGATTATAGGTGCCCATTATGGAATGTTCTCAAGTATATGGAACGTTTCAGACATAGAGCTCAGACTCCAGAAAAAATTGAAGAGTTTGCTCCAAAGAATATTCTATTAAATGTAACTGATGGTGGACATGCTGGTGAAATTGGTACAATCTCTGGTATTGAAGAAAAAGCCATGTATTTTGCTTTCCTTGATTATGTATTGTTTAAAGCTAACAAAGAAATTAAAGTTGATCGTAAACTTGCTATGTTTGCTTAATTGTTATGATAATAAAATAAATTTTGTCCATTGAAATGGTGTATTTTTTCTAAGTAAAAAGTTATTCTAGAAGATGAAGTTTTTTAAAGATTGTCAATTTATTTGCCTGAAGGCGAACAAAATCTAAGTTTTAAATATTGAAAGGAATAGTTTCAGCTAAATTAAATAATTTAAATCACTATTTGTTATTTGTCTCTACTGTAAAATGGAGTTTGAAGAAGATTATTCAGAGTATGATGATTACATTGATCTTGACAGACAGTGGTCTGGCACAAAAGAATATGATCATGGGCACAGTCAAGATACAGGAATGGACCAATTCCAAGGTAGAAAATTTAAAGAAAATAGACTGAATCGCTAGATATTCTATTCCAAAGATCCAACTTTTACTATATAATGGACATTCAAAGAACAGAGAAATATATAAGTGACATGATTAACGAATTAATAAACGAATGGGGCATTTCAGAGAGTTTTGCATTGAAACTTTTAAAGAAATTCTCCTGGAATAAAGATAAGGCTTTGACCCACTTGACTGAAGATGGTAACTTTGACATGATGGATACCCATGTTTCTAGTCAAGAAAAAACCGTATATTTCTGAATATCTGAGAATAACTCAAGTGATTTAGTTTGACTGTCCAATTTGTTACTCGACTGAATCAGTTGATACCGCTTGTTCTTATGACTGCGGTCATCTTTATTGCAAGGACTGTTTTACTGATTACTTGAAGCTTGCTATTCAAGAAGGCCAACCTTTAAAGACTTGCCCTCAAGAAGGTTGTAAGGAAATTTTGACCCCCTCAGTCATGGAAAAGTATCTCAAGTCAGACACTGAATCGTATATTAAGTATAAGAAATTCTTATTAAAAGAAGTCGTCGATACTTCTTACAATGTAAGAAACTCGAGAAGGGGAGTTGTGTTAATTTCTTTTAAAAATAGTTGTTATGGTGTCCTGCTCCTAATTGTTTCAACATTATTTATTTGCTCAGAACAAGCAAAGATGAAAAAACATTGAGAAACATTAGATGTGAATGTGGTCATTGCTTCTGCTTCCAATGTAAAGATGTGGCTCATAGACCACTTCAATGTGAGAAGTTTAGAAAATGGATGGGATTAGTTGGAGGTAAAGATGAGACTTTGAATATTGGTTGGATCAAGAAGAATGCTAAGCAATGTCCTCAATGTAAGATGAGCATTGAAAAGAATCAAGGATGTATGCATATGACTTGCAGAACTTGTAAACATGAATTCTGTTGGTTATGTCTTGAAGATTGGAAACAACATGGTGCTCAAACTGGTGGTTATTATGCTTGTAATAAATATAAAGCTTCTGAAGTGAGCAGAGTTTTTTGAGGGTGGAATTTCTAAAATTTGAATAGAAAAATATGGATGATGAAGAAAGACAATATGAAAAGTTCAGTTTTTATAGAGATAGATTTGAACAACATTGGAATGTAAGAGATTGGGGAGAGAAAATATTCATAAGATTATAGGCAGTGGAAATTGCAAGAAAGAAGAAAGATAGAATTCAAAAGAATTTCATTGAAATCAACAATACTGTTATTGAAATGAAAGATGATGGATTCTTAAAAGAAGCTCTTGATCTGATCATTGAGGTTAGAAGAGCCATTACAATGACTTATGCTGTTGGTTATTACAGTCATTTTGATGAGGTTGGAAAAGAAATGTTTGAAATGCAACAATCCATGCTTTGGGCTGCTCTTGATAACCTTGATAAATTCACTGATGATATTGAAAATGTCGAAAATATGAGAACTGCATTCGTTGATGTTTGTCAAGATAGTAATTTTTGATTTTTTGAAGTGATTTAATTAAATATGAATAATAGCAAACCACCTTGCAAAGAAATTCAGTGATTATAAAGCTAATTTGAATGGAAGAGTTTCTGCAGTTACTGCTGCTTGTAATAAGATGTTGAAATATATTGAAGGAGGTAAAACATAAATTGAAAATTTATCCTTAACTTTTTCTCTCAAGAACTTCAAGAGAATGAAAGTTTAAGAGCACAAATGAAACAAAGTAATAAAAAAGATAAAATGAAGGTTGAAAAGAAAAAGACAGAAAATCTTTATGAGATTGATCATTGGTATTGTGCTCATTGTACATTTGCGAATCCCAAGGCAGCCAAGAAATGTGATATGTGTCAGCAAGTCAAGAAAGTGTTGAAAAATCCAACCTTTTAATTGAGATTTGCCTCCTCTTCTTCTAAAAATAAATACCTTTTTAAAGCAAAAATATAAAGTAGATGATTAATGTAACGTCAGGTTTTTCTACGCAATGTGAATATATATCTCTAGATAATTTTAGAATTTTATGAAATAAAGTGGAAATTTACATCTCGAATATATATACTTGCAAAAGTCTTTGTCAGTCGTGCAGATATTGTTTAAACACTTGTCAAAAATATTTCACCTTTTTAAAAATACAATTTAAAATTTTATTGATCAGAAAATTGGAAATATTGATTGATTTTAAGTAGAATTTCAAGCTAATAGTTGAGGTAACCATTTTTCCTCATCTAGTTTTGTTGTTTTAAGAGAACAAGTTAGATCTTTATCAAAATAGTAATGTTTTTAACAAGTATTGGCATCAGAGAGTATAGCTATGTATTAAATTACATCAAAAATTCCAACAAACAATTATGAATCACATGATCATTCAAAGATCGATAAAACTTCTATTTCTCTCCATCATTTCGTTCTTCAGCTTCTGCTTCATTTTGATCCTGTCCCTTTATTTCTTGATCTTCATCGTCAGAGCTTGTACAGGGAGTCAGGTCGCCTGAGGAACTCTTGTCAAACTTGGCCTTCTTCAACTTCTCAGCCAATTCTTTCTTTGTTCCCATATATGGGATACCATCTGATCCTACCATCAGAACACAACGAGTTGTATCAGGGTCAATCTTCTTATATTCCTGTATCTAACCACTTAAAGAAAGTATAAATTGGGCGCTTACCAGATTGTCAAAATCTTCAACTTCACTATCATATTCTTCTTCATTTTTTTTTGGAATTTTCTTGGTTTGTGGTAGCATGAAGCGATTTTGAGGGACTTGAACTGCTTGTTTTTTCAACTTCTTTTTTAACTTTTTCTTCTGGTTTTTATTGTGATTCTTCCCAATATTTGGCGACTGTTTGATGGAGTCCATATTCTATCTCAGATTAAGATTGAAATTACAATATTAATACGAAGTCGCAAATTTTTCGCTGAAAAATGACATTTCAAAATAAATTTCAAATTTAATTTTTATCGATTTCACCTCTAAACGAATAGAAAAAGGAAGGAATCCAGACAAGAAGGTTCTAGATTCTCAGGAAAATTGTCATCTGATTCTGCAAGCAAAATTAAAATCTTTTTCATCTCCTTTGAATTGATTAAATAATTCTCTTTGATTTGGACTTCCCAATAAATCTTGATTGATATTATTTTTTCTGAATTTTGATTGTGTGATCCTGTGATTGGTTTATTTTTCGCTAAAAATTGAGTTTTTGAAATCAATTCCTTATTTAAATGTTGTTCTCTCTTGATTTCACGCTCAAAAAGAAACTTAAAAAAGGTTCTGAGGTTTAGAGGAAACTGCTACTGAATGCTAAAAAGAAGAAGAATTCTTTTAATCACTGATTTCATGAGATCACTTCAGACAGATCTATCTGATTTGAAATTTTCGAATGAGTGAAGAATATATTTAATCCCAGCTTTCCTTTTGTTGAATTGTGATTGGTCTCTGTTTGCACTGAAAAATGAGTCTTCGAAACTCCTATCAAATCTAACTTTTGTCTCTTCTTAATTCTCCCTTTTAAGGCATCAAAAAACTAATAATGATATCAACAATACAAGAAATCATTAAAAAATGCAAGTCACAATCAACGACTTTGAATTTCTGGGAAGACCCTCAATTCGCCCAGTATTGCACATCCACCGCTATTATCACGTTCGATTGTGCATCAATGGTATCATTATCTATGTGTCTCTCAAAGACTTTATTTCAGCATCTAAGTATTATAGCCGATTCTCTGTACAAAGACCTAACAGTACTACAGCTCATGGACTCAATAGTATTACTGGAAATGTTGAATTTGCACTCTATGGAATTAATTGGGCGATAAACTATCTGGTAACTATCCACCAAAGACCAGTATACTATCTGTTCCAAAGACATCGCGCCAGATTTGTATATAGAATATTCAATATTGCTGATATTAATTAAAATAAGAATTTCAGATTTTGATCAAGATTTTTCATAAATATTTTGATTAGTTTTCAGTTAATCCTCTATTAAAGTATTTCCATCCTCAATTTTCAATTCAATGTGTATTTGGAATTGAACGTTCATTTATATTTTGTCTTCTGCCTATCTTTCTGATTGGATGACTTTATCCCTAATAAATAGCTCCAACTAAAAATAAATCTTAAATAAGGTCTTTCATCTCTCCTTCTGTGTTTCAATAGAAGACTTTCAAGATTCTCCATTAATCAGATTAATGGGAGTGCATAAACACACAGACAATTTTTGAGAACAGCTTCAGAGTTAAATATTTGAGGTCTATGTCAATTCCTTGATTTGGAGAAAGATGAAGAAGTATTTTAAATTGCATTTGTATCTGAGATGAAGCAACATTAAAAAAAACGAATCTTGCCTAAACATTTTTGAAAATATCTTCTCATCAGAAATATTATCATGACGTCTTGGAAGAAATCTAAATGAATCTTAATTTTCACAAAAATAAGATCTCTGGTAAGAAATATTGAAGCAAGAATAGTTATGAATTTAATCTTCAGAATTATTCATTCCAAATTTCTCAATTTAGAAGGATGAGATAGAAACAAAGTCAACAAAATTTAAACAATAAACATAATATTAAACACATTTCTTGTGAAATTAAGCAAGTTACTCTTATTAATGAGAATTTATCAAAGATAACAATTTAGTTTGTTCCTCAAGGGAACAAAATATTAACCTGAGATGATAAAAAATTTCTCAGATATTTTTAATTTGCTTTTTGGCTGTTCCTACTTCACATGACTTGACTTTAGATGCAAATCTGAGGGTACACAATGTTTGATGGAAATTGGAAAGTAATGGTGATAAATTAACCAACATCAAAGTCTTTGAATCTCCTCCTTTAAAGAAATTAAGATTAACCAGATAACTTGATAAATTTACCCAAATATGGTTGTAAAACGAAGGTGAGTTTGGAGTTACGGTATGGGATATGCTTCTCTTTATTAGCTAAATTATAAATGGTAAATAATTTTTTCTCAAAAAAAACGTCTCTTACCAAGAGCAGTAATGACATCACTTAAAGAAGTAAGACTCTTGTTGATGGATTGAGTTTCTTTTAATCTTTCTCCTTCAGCTTTGGAAACAGCCAATCTTTCTGAACCAGCAAGATCGATAAGGTTCAAAGTACCATTTGATTCTTGTTTAGCTGCTTCATTTCTTCCCTTCAATTTCAATTGGAAGATACTGTGACTTCTTGAAGAGTGTTCATTACATTGGGTTTCTGCAACAGCTCTATTATGCGAGGCTTTTTTCAAAAGAGGATAAAATTCTTTTTCACTCGAGATTTCAACTAGTAATTATGAGAAATTTTTTCCAAGCAAGATTTTTTATTACCATAAGAAACATCAGCTTTAGAATCAGGGGTTAAAGTCATAAGGTCTCTTGCTTGGTCGTTATAGATTTCTTGGAAGCAAACAGAAACAGTATATTCCCATCCAAAATGCTTCATATAATTGATTTGATCAAAAATAAGTTGAACTGATCGAACAATGATTCTAACAATTGTAAGCTTGGGGAAAAAACGAAATTTATTATTACCCTTGAGATTCAGGATCATCAGAATTACCTTCCATGGTGTAAGTTTTTCCAGAACCAGTTTGACCATATGCGAAGATACAAACATTATAACCATCCAAAGCACTTTGAATAAGTTGAGAAAGTTCATTAAAGATATCAATTTGTTTAGCTTCATTATCAAAAATATGCTCAAAGTTAAACTTATATTCTTTAATATTATTATCACTCTTCAAATGCTATGAGAGGAAGTTGTTTAGGGATTATTCAGAAAAATGTCAATTTTACGTTTTGAGGAACATTAAATTCAAGACTTGTACAACTTTTAATCTTTAGCATTTCATTTGCTTTCTCATCTTGTGGATCACTCTCTTTTGAAAAGGCGTTAAGATTATATTTTCTATTCGAAGTTTTACCAAGATAAGGTCTAATTCTACAATATACTCTAATGTTTCCTTTAAGTTCCTATTTTGAAGAGAGGTTAGATTTAATTCAAAAAGTAATTTACTTGGAGTTCATTATTAAGATATTTTTTCTTCTCAAAGATATCTCTAAGATCACTTTCAAGATCACCTTGAAGTTTTTGATAATGACTAAGTGAATCTTTGATTTGCTTGAAATACATTTCTTTTTCTGCAATATCTGCTTCTTGTTCCTAAGGAGAATGTCAAGAGAGTAATGTTGTTTCACGATTACAATGATTTGTTTTTGAAGATCATTATTTTGGGCAATCTTTGAATTTAAATCAGTATGAGATTCTTCAACTGCTTTCAAAACGTCTTGATATCTATTATCTTCGATGCTATTCAAATTTCTTAATTCTTCACATTCTGATTCTAATCTCTTCATTTCTTCCAATAAATCTTGATATTCTTTTTCAAATTCTACAGCTGATTGCTTTTGATAATTGTAAGGTTTTTGGAGTCAAAAATATATGATAAGTACTTGCATTTCTTCAGAAACGTCGTTGATTTTCTTATTAGTTTCTTCGATGATGGATTTTTTGGTACTAACTTCAGCATTCAGCTTTTCAATTTCCTGAGTACATTCTCCATCTATTCAAATTGTAAGTTGAAAGCTTCCCCAAGAAATATTTACAGAAGCCTTTTTGGAAGGAGTTGAGTTTTTCAAGGCAGGTAATATTCTCTTTCATTTCATTATAAGGGGTTTTGACAT
>PJUD01000654.1_pt1 | contig 15044 bp, 6 predicted proteins | sample 1512341 | NCBI WGS metagenome assembly PJUD01 (sample SAMN08177675, study PRJNA422409) | Feces metagenome, whole genome shotgun sequencing project. | isolation source: Chicken feces (3) enriched on wood chips: beechwood xylan treatment | host: Gallus gallus | place: USA: Madison | collected 2015-01-15 | reverse complement strand
TTTTCAACGCTCGCGACATGACCCCATTAAAGGACGGAATACCGATCGTATTCTCGGCTACCGTGTCCCCGTTCTCGTCGAACAGTACGCAGGAATAATCGTTGGATTCTCGCACTGTCGGAGAGAAGGACGTTCTCTTTAATATCGTTGCCGTTTCGTCCGCAATTGCGATCAGACGGGTCCACAAGATTTCCAGCGTAATGGGGTCGATTCGTGTGGCTTCCACTTTAGGCATTTGACTTGCCTCCTAGAATGTAGGGTATAAGGCGTTTCAACAAGCAGCCTGCCTCCTCATTCTAGAATTGACGACCGGCAGCGTCCAATATATAATGTTCATCACTGATATAATCAAAATGGAATATCGCAATTGCGATAGATTACTTAACCGACTTGCTAAATAACTATTCAATGAAATAATAGATTAGGAATGGAGAGGCAATTATGCAGCTTCAGCTTTTGGAGTACTTCCAATGTATCGCGAAACTCGGAAATTTCACGAAAGCCGCACAGGAGCTTCATATCGCCCAGCCTGCTCTCAGCAAGCAAATGGCGAGATTGGAAGCCGAAATCGGCGCCGAGCTCTTCATTCGGACGGGCAGGGGAATCAAGCTTACGGAGGCGGGAAACAGACTTCTGTTTCACTGCGAGCGGATTTTGGCGGATTGGAAGATAGCGGCTCGGAGCATCCAGGATCTAGGACTGTCGGGACGCGGCTTTGTAAGATTGGCTATGTACCCGACATTCGTATGGTATATGCTGCCGCATTTTTTGCCTGAGTTCGTGCGCAACAACGACTCGATCGATTTGGAAATCGAGCAAGGATTGAATGAACCGATCCTGGATTGGGTTCTCGGGCATCATATGGAAGCGGGCATCGTCACCGCTCCCGTTCATCACCCGCAATTGCGCGAGCAGCCGTTGCATGTGGAAGAATTCGGTTTGCTGGTCTCCGCCGATCATCCTTGGTCGGGCAGGGACTGCGTACCGCTAGTGGAGCTTCATCAGCAGCCTCTCATTCTCTCTACCTTGAATCGTTGGTACGAGAGCTTCATTTTGCCGTTATTCAAGCAATTGGCGATTCAACCTCATGTGCGTCTCGTCGTCCATCAATACGACGTGATCAAGGAACTCGTTAGGGCAAATCTCGGCGTTGCCCTGGTTCCCGTCAATGCTTATCGAATGTGGAAAAAAACAGAGACGGGCATCGGGAATGAGCTTGCCATCGTTCCGATCGATCCTCCGCTACAGCGCCAGCTTCTCTGGATCGAGCGTCAAGACAGGACTCGTTCTCTCGCATGTCAACGGTTTCTGGACTATATGATTGCGTACTTAAATGCCGCGCAATCCTAGTAAGCGGGATGATCTATTCCAATTTGTACAAAGCGAAATCATCCAAATAAACGACATCTTCAGGTTCTTGGTTCCAGACGACGATAAAAAATAATAGATTTTCCACTTTAAGCGGATTCACTGTTCCAACGTAATCGTTAATTTCAAAAATAAATTCCAAGCTGGCCCAGCGCCCTTTCGTCTGATCAAGCCTCTTGCGATCGGATATCGCAACGCCTAGCATTTCTTTGCTTTCCGACCGGATGTAGTGGTAAAAACCGATCTCTCCGCGCGTTTGCGAATCTAAGGGCACGTAATAATAGACGATGGCGGCATATCTGCCTCCGGTAAGCGGGATATTCTGGGCAGCGCCGCCGTTAGGATATGCCCCTTTTATTTTCATGCCATATTGGCCGGAACGCGATTGTTCATTTGAGCGCTCTATGCAAGTAGCAGATTCATTATCTTTCTCGTACGACCAGTCTCCTTCCGTATACTCCCCGTCTTCGAAGCTCGCGCTTCTAAGCAAATTCTCTTTGTCTCCGGAATCAATCAATACGGCGAACAAATCTCTTACGAGCTCCGTCTCGGTTGTCGCCACGATCTCGGTCAAACGCATTCTTACCGCACCGCCCGCGGCTTCCTTCTTCAACCAATCTTCCAGCCCCCCGAAAGCCCCGCTCGACAGCCCGTTCCAAGATGTCGTCGCAAGCGGTTGTCTCAGCATAAGATCGCCGTCGAATTCAGCAAGCAATCGTCGTCTTTGATCGGCTAGCCCTATGTTATGTACGCTGTTCTCTATCAGAACGAGCGCCTCTTCTTCGCTCCGCGGCGGATTTACCGCCTCTTCAGAAGGAAAACTGAGTGCCGAAATTTCATAATACTCGAAGGCTCGCAATAAGAGTCTGGCGCGTTTTTTCTGTCGATCGGTATGCGTCTTTAAGACGACCTGCTCCAGCAAATCGCGACTCTCGACAAGTTCTTCCTTCGTTATATTTCTGAGATAGCTTGGACTTAAGAAATCCAAAAAGGTATGTCTTCTCGTTTGCCCTTTCCAGGTCGCATACCACGAGGTTTCCCATATTCGCATCGTCCAGAACTTTTCATATAGCTCGTAGTAAGACTTTAGATAGGGAGCCGCTTCGTCCCCAACCGCCCGTACGTACCATTCAGTCAACAGCTCGTCGACGTCCAAATCGGGATTCCACTGCAGCTTCGCCGATACCCACGGCTTCGGACCTTCACCGAAATTCGGGTACAACTCCGCGGCATGGGCAGTCACGTTATGATGTTGCGCATACTTGTAATTTTCCGCCATGACATGGGGATAGACGCGCGGCAGCGCATACGGCGAGCCGTACAGATATTCATACCAGCCCAGTTGCGTCGCGTGCTGTTGCCAAAGCTGCGTATGCCGCATTCCAGTGTCGCCGAGGTCCCGATCGTTCCAAGTCATGCGATCATCCGTAATATAGGGGATAACTCTCGGATTTAATCGTAGATTAGTCGGCACGTCATATACCCACGCGTACGCCAGCAAACCGAAGTATTTATCGGGGTGTACCGCAAGCACGCCCTCCGCCACTTTGTTGACCCAAGGGTAATACACGTCCGACATATTCGGCAGACCCAACGAGTTTAATCCTCCGCCGGTGTAGTTGGGGCTGCGCGGATCCAGCTCGCAAAAATTCGGATAATCGTTAATTCCCAAGGAATAGGATATTTCTTCCGGATGCGCATCAAAAAAAGCGATAATTTCGTTGATGGCAACTGCAGCGGTGGCGTCATTAAAGCAAGGCTGCCAGTGATCGTGCTGTGCGGGCACTGTATTGTTCGGATAGTATTCCGGATGATCGCGGAACTTGTTCGTATCGAACAAATTCATCAGATTGTGATGAAATTGAATCTTGTCATGCATGCGATTGTTCTTCGTCCATTCCGTCCACTCCACCGGGCGTTCCATTCCAAAAAAATGCCGCGAGATCGTAGCAGGCTCTTCCGATACCGTGCCGAACGGAACGGACAGCATCGTCGATTGCGGTACGTCAACTCCGTCCGGACCCGGCATCAGCCAACGTACGCCGACATAACGCTCCAGAAACTCGATGACGCCAAATTCGGTTCCCCAGCTGGTCGGTCCGACGATCGACAGGCTCCTCCCATCCTCGCGAACGTCGATCACGTAACCGTCGCCATCGTTCATCGCCTGCAGAAGCTTTCCCAGCCTATCCGCATCTTCTGTCGGATAAGTGCCTACATGGATATGAATTTCCGAGTTCGCACGTTCGCTAGTCCCGATTGACAGCTTAGCCCCGGTTGCTCTCTCCACATATTCGCTCAATTTTTTCGCTGCGTCCAAGGTCTGTTGATCGGAATCGTCTGTAACGACAATGGCCGCTGAGGATTGGCCATCGACGACGATAACCCTCTTCCGATGGGTTTCCGCGTATACCCTTTCATTTTGCATGCCGTGATGCCTCCTGGCGAAGAGGACGCTCCTATTCGCGTCCCCTTCGACTAATTATGTGGTAAGCTAATCCCTTTGGGTTATTTCTACAAGCACATTCATGAGAAACTGCGCTGCTTCTGCTCTCGTTGCATACTTTGCAGGATATAAACGACCTTGTGTTCCGTTAACCATCCCCATCTCATACAAAGCCGAAATACTATCCCGAGCATAACCGGATATTGCATCGGTATCCTTAAAGGAGCTGAGATCGGCTTTGCCCGATTTATCGTTCAACAGCTCCAGCTTTCGCAATGCGCGTTCAGCAATGGTGAACATTTCCTGCCGGGTGATTTGATCTTTCGGTTTGAATTCGTTTTGTCCGGTGCCATTTATGAGCTGTAACGACTTGGCTATTGCCACCTCTTCAGCGTAGTAATCGCCCTTGCTCACGTCGCTGAAAGAATCCGTCTCCGTGCCGCTCAGCCCCAACATACGAATGAACATCGTTACGAAATCCGCGCGAGTGGTCGTGGCCTCCGGCGAGAAAGTGTTATTCCCCTTGCCTTTAATGACATCCCGCGCTGCCATATATTTCACCGCTCGCTCGGACCAATGGCCTTTCGCGTCCGCAAAAACCTTCTCCCGATACAGGACATCGAAAGTTCCGCTTTGCGCGGTCCGGAACGTCACTTTGCCATTTGCGTACTGACTTTGGGGAATCAAGCTGATTGTCTCGCCACTCTTGCGATATGCAACGACGTAATCGCCGTTCTCTCCCGGCTTGAGAGCCCAGTTCAATTCGACTTCTAGCGGGTACTCCTCGTCCTTCCAATCCATTGGTTTATCATTGACCAGACATTCGATGATAAAGCTCCCTTTCCGAATGACAAAAGCGATTCGATCGGCAGAACTCGTTGCTAGCTTCCGAATCGATTCTCTATTGACCTTTAGCGAACCAAAGTCGGTCCTTATTGATAGGCTTGCCAGTTTATCAGAATTGGATAGCCATTCAGTGATGTCCGTTAGGGTTACTTGAATCTCCTTCATCGTTTCATTATTGGTATAGTCCAACACAAGGTCGACAGTCCCGTTCTCATTCGGCTTAGCGGCTGCGAGCAATTCCTTCAGCTTCTGAGGCGAAAGCGAAGCTTTCAGACTGAGGGCGCCTTTAACTTCTTTGTCGATGTCCTTCTCATTAGGAATAGGAGATGAAGTACCCGGCCTAGTCTCTGGTTCCGGTTCATTTTCCGTAACCTGAAACATTGCCGTTCCCTTCGTTGGGCCGTAACTAACCTCGACGTTATACGCTCCTTTATCGGCTGAGGCCGGGACGGAGATCGACACGGTCGATTTATTGGAGTCTACTGTCCCTCCCGATAGGGTAAAGCTTTGTACGCTGCCGGAGCTGTTTTTTACGGCCACCGACAAGCTTTCACCCGCCACGATGCCGGCGGTCGTAATCGGAATCGTAACGGTACCCGCAGTGCCCTTAACTAAAGCCTGGGGAGTCGGCTCGCCCAGCTCGATAGATACCTGTTCTCCCGCTTCAACGAAGTAGAAGCTATCAACGTAAATGGATTCGATATTCGTCTTGTTGTTCGCGGGAGACACATAAGCGTACACGGCTTGTTCAGCGATATTATCCGCCGTTGCCGTGAATTGTCCAACTTTTACGTCCGTCCAAAACATGTTTTCCATGCTGCTCGCGGGAACGATTGTCGGAGACAGGATCGTACCGCCTGCGCCATAATCCATACCTACGGTAAAGGCATCCCCCTCGGGCTTCGGAAAGGACGGCCCGTTGACCACATCGGCCATTAACGCCGTTGTGTAATTGACCTTAACTCTTGCATACACATCGTAAGTTTGACCTAGGGTAAGATTCGCATCGCTCGTATAGCTGTAGAAGTCCATCGGAGAATTGCTATCGCCGATAACCTTCATGGCCGTTGTGCCGTCGGACGCAGAATAGTCGACCACGCCTTTGCTGCTGCCGGATGCCCATGTTCCGAAAAGCTGGTCCTGAACCTCTTTGACAATCTGTTCCCCGTTTCTGACGAGCTTGAATATTTTTCCGTCGCCGGCCGCAAAATTCACATCGGACAGAATGTAACTGTCCGCCGTCGTCCGAAATTCGACTTCCGATTCGCTGCCGTCCGATTTGCTCACTTCTAAGATCGACTTGACATTCATTCCGAGCTTCTTGCGATCGATGGCAATCGTCACGTTATCCTCGGACTCCGCGTTATGGTTGACGACCACGATATACTTGTTCGGGGTGCTTACGCTCTCATGAGTTGTCACGTCGGCGCTCGGGTATCCCGGATCGAACGGCTGAACTGTCGCCCCGCCCCCGCCGCCCGTTGTCGTAGCGACGTTAGCGATTCTGCGCATATCGAGGATAGTCGGTTTCAGCGCTTCGACTTCGCCAAGCAATTGCTTGATCGTATCGTAATCTTCCGGTCGTCGCGTATAGTCGTAGTCGACCATCCCTTTCCAGAGAATCGTCGATTGGTACATAAAATAAGTAAATCCTCTTGCGCCTCTGCCAATCGCTTCGTAGGTCATCGCCCTGACTTCCGCAGGCGTTGGGTCCCTGAACACGCCTCCGTCTCCAAACGCTTGCAAAATCATCCAAACCGGCGCATTGTTCGTTAGATTTTTGCGGATTTGTAAAGTCGATACATCCAGGCTCTCTTCATAGGAAGCATTCGGGTATGCTCCAATATGCTTGAAATTGCCCGGTGTAGGATAAGGACTGGCAGCGGGATACAGATCCAGACTCATCGCCTGAGTCAGGTTGGAAGGATAGAAATATTCCGCATCCTCGGGCATCGCATAATCGATAACCGTAAACCGTTCCGGATCTATGCTTTCCAGCATCCTTCTCATCACGGACAGATTGTCCCTGAATCGTTCCTTGTTACGGACATACATACTTCGCGGCTCGTCGAACAAAAGGTAGCCGATCAGTTGGTCCGCATGTTCGGATTGCAACGCTTTGTTAGCGTGTTTTTCCAATGCTTCGTACATCGCAACTTCATCGTTTCCGTACATCGCTTCCGAATCGTAGTGGTAACCCTCCCAGAACTTGAACAGCTCATGCGAGTCTGGTAAACCGATTAGCTTAAGTCCGTATTCCGCCGCCTTTTCCAACGTGATCTCGTAGATATCCGGCTTTTTGAGCCAGTTTGCGAGAAATACAGTGTCGACTCCCGCTTCTACTAAATCCGCGAACGTTCGATCCAAATAGGCGGCGGCATCCGCCGGGATATACGGAATATTCCAAGCTTCATACCAGACGCCTTTAGGATAGTCGTCGAGCGCGGGATTCACAGCTGCTTTCGTCAGTTGCACGCCGCTTATGACCTGAACGTTTTTCCTCATAAAGATTCGACCGTCCGACCGTTTCACTTCGATCGTATAAAGTCCGTTAGCCACCCTGTGCCCCTGATCGTTGGTGCCGTCCCACTGCTCTTTCGCGTACGTCCAATCCGCCCTAGCCTCTACAATCTTCTTAATCGTGTTTCCTTGATCGTCATAAACCTTAACATCAATGGTTTTCCCGGGCTCATACAACCCGTGGATGCTGTAATAAATGGTGGCCGTATCGTTAATGCCATCTTGATTGGCCGGCGAAATTTTGTAAGGGTACACATTGTTGTACTTGTTCGGATCGTAATAGATTTCCGGAAGCTTTCTTGTCAGCGTTGCGCTGTCTACTCGAAATGAAGGAAAGTTCGCCGCATTGGAAGTCGAATAAACTTTGACGAGATATTCATGGGAAGGATCGATCGTAATCGGCAGCAAAACCCCTCCTCCCCCGTAGTATTCAAGCTTCATCGTAAAAGGGGCCTGCGCCGTGCTATAGATTTTCTTGGCCATCAACGCTTGGCCTGTCGTCGCATCATGCAAGGAGACGCCCATGACATCCCCGACGGCAAGATCCCAATCCGAGCCAGGTACGCGGTCGGGGTTCACCAGCAATTGCAACGTATAATCGCCGGCAACGAAGCTGCTTCCATCGATCGGGATTTCCAAAGAAGGCGCATCTTCGTTCACCCCGTTCATTACTCTCGTAGCCCTGTTATCGGGGGTTAATCCGTCGGGAATATTCGAAGCGTTGGCGCCGAGCGTAAACCCATCATTCTGGATCACATAGGGTCCGACTTCTTTTAACACGATACGATCCACATAAATACCGGAGACCCCGCTATTTCCCAGTCCTTCCACGTAGAACTCAAGCCGATTGACGCCGTAATTCGGATTTATCGTCCCTACTCTGAACTCTCCCCACTGACCCTCCGTTGTATCGGACACGCCGATCGTTCGGGACGGGATCAAATCCTTTTGTTGAGTGGAGTCATAGACGCCGATTTTGACGACACCGCCGCCGATGCTTGTGCCGCGGTCGATTTTCAGCTTGAAATAAACATCGTACGGGGCAGCATGCTTAAGCATACTGAAGTCCCAATCCCTATATACGATATCCCTGCTTGCGCTATCTCCTGCCATCGTTGCCGAGAATCCATCCGAGGCCGTCCCGTCAGTTGCGCTTGCGGCGTTATTGCCGTATTGAAAGCTACTATCTTCAATAGTGAAGTCGCCGGTGACGCCGAGGGGACGAGCCCTTACGCGAAACTGGGAACTGTTCAGTTGGGAGCCGTCATAATGAATGTTTATCGTGTAAACGATATCCTGCGCGGCATTCGTTTCCGGCACGACAACTTTGACGTTCGCTTGATTCGCGACCACCTTATTGCCCGTAATCGCGAACTGGGAAGTCCGATCCGCTCCGGTGCTATCGATAACAGTAATCGACAAATCTTCGTTATCCCCGATATTCGTCGTCGCGATCGGAATCACCAGAGCTCCTCCGGAATAAGACATTGGGTTTCCCGTAATCGGCAGCATTACGGCTGCGGGGATCCCCTGCACGGCAAAGCTCGTTTCGGTTTTCGCGCCGTCCGAAGCTTCCAGTTCGATCGTATAGACGCCTTCCGGCGTGCCGTTCGGAACTAGGATCGCGACCTGGGCCGCATTAGCCTCGATCGTATTTCCCGAGACGGCAAACGATAAAGTCTCTGTCACATCGGCTTCTTCCTGATCTTTAATCGTTACGGCCAATACGGACCCATCGGCGATGTTGGCAGAAGAAACGGATAAACGGATTTCCCCGCCCTTGTTAGAGATTGGGCTGTTCCTAACTTCGCCCACTTTAAGATAAGGGACTTCCGTCACGGTAAATGCAATCGTGCTGGACGGGATATTCGCGTATTTAATTTCCGCGGTATAGTTGCCATCCGATGTTGCAGGCGGGATTTCCACCTGAATATTCGCCTGGCCGGAAACAACTGTAGTCCCCGTTATCGAGAAGCTTTGTTCTTGCCCCTGTTCATTTCGAATAACGACGATAGCGCTTTCATTATCCGCGATATTTTGCGTAGTCACAGGGATGACGACTGCTCCGCCGATTGCAGCGGCGACGGGGTCTCCGGTTATTGTCCCGACGGAAATTACAGGGGCATGCTGTACAACAAAAGTTCCTTGATGAGTCGTGCTCCCATAAGCCACTTGGAGGGTGTATGTGCCGGCTTCCGTGAACGGCGGAATTTGAACAGCCATTTGCACGGCATTCCCTGAAACGAAGTTCCCGGTGAATGCGATGCCTGAAGTTTGGGTCACGTCATTTCCGTTCGCATCGTAAACTTGCGCGACTACCGTCTCCGAATCTTCGATATTCAGAGTGGTTGCGCTTACATTTAATGTGCCGCCATTATAAGAAACGGGCGTTCCTTGTACACTGTCGATCATGATTAAAGGAGCGTTCGTGACTTCAAAGGCCGCTCTGCCGGTCGCGGCATTCCGATAGCTGGCTTCGACGGTGTAAATCCCGCCTTTGGTGCGCTGAGGAACAATGATCTTAATATTCGCTTGATTTCCGCGAACGATATTGGATCGAACTTCAAAGCTTTGCTGCTCGCCATTGCTATTTGTTATTTTCACATCCAACGGCTCTTCATCGGCGATGTTAACGGTCGTAACGGGGATCGATAATGTTTCTCCCGAATGCGGTACCGGTGAGGTCTGGAACTCCCAGCCCAGATTGACGGCCGGAACATCGTCCGGCGCCTCCAAATAATAAAACTTGTCAACAGAAATAGCCGAAAGGATATTTTCCATTCCGTCGGCGGAATACAGATAAACGGTATCCATCCCGTTCAAAGAGGGGATGTAGGTGCCCACCTTAATATCGGCCCATTCATTCGAATTCAACTGGGATAACGGAACGCGAATTCCGGGAAGCGGGAAGTTGTTCTGGGATATGGAATATACGCCGACAGAAAAAGCGTAGCCCGGGGCATTTTCATTGTTAAACTCCACTTTCACCCTTGCATAAAGGTCATACGCCTTTCCTGGAACGAAAGGCGACACTCCGGTTGCATTGCCGAATTTGTCGTTGGTAAATATTCCGTTCGTCATGCGCAGTTGAAAATCCCACGTATTTACCGCTTTAATGAATTTTTTCGCAGTCAAACCGTCTGATGCCGTTTCATCTGCTACACCGAATAGAGTATCCGGCGTATCGTATGTATAAAACAACGAATCCTGCCCTACGTACTCAAACGGGCTTTCTTCCGCGTAAGATACAGCGGGAACCGCCATTACATTAAATGTTGAAACAATTAGAACTAGAGCTGTTAATGTGGATATCCATTTTTGGAACAACCCAAACACCTCCGCTTATTTATGTTTCCAAGATTTCAACCTAAGCTTTCGATCTTCATAAGGAAGAGGCTGCCCCATTTCAAGCAATTCCGCTTATGGGACAGCCTAAGATGTGCCAATCCAAGCCATCAGTTTCTTCTATTAAAAATTCGCATCTATAGAAGCGCGTTCGATTGGATTTTTGACAAACAAGGATTGCAAAATGCGCACAGACTCCGACGCGATCATCTCCCATGCTTCAGGCGCGAACTTGGACCAATTAGCCGTATTGACTTCGTAACCGCCACGTTCGAATGCCTGACTCGTGGGAATGTAGCCGGCAAATTGGGTATTATGCACGATATACGTGAATTCAGCAGGAGAATCCAGCTTAATCTGCATCCCGCCTTCGGCGAACGGCTCGCCCGGTAAACCGACGAACGCGGCATCCCCGATTCGAAGCACTTGGATTTCATAATGGTATAGCGGGTTGCGCTTATACTGCTCGTGCAGATCCAGCAATCCGGATGAGTACACCCATCGATCGTCGACGAAAATTTCGTCAATCGCGCGCGGAGTCGGATGCTCGGCAATATATCGCTTAGCCGCTTCTACTTCTACATCGTTTAGCTGCCTCAAGGGAATGTCGATGACATGAACGCGCCAATCCAAAACCACTTGATCCTGGTAGCGCATTCTATTCATCACCTCCAGCGTCTTCTGCGCCAACCGCTCTCCCATTATCCTTGCATCGTTGTTCGGTGCATCGGCGTAAGGATCCCACGGATTGATGTTTCCGCAAGCTCCGTTAAGTACAAGCGGAACGCAGGAATCGCCGTAGTTTTTTTGCAGGCCGTCCGACCATGCGCCCGGCCAATCGGCCGAAATGAAAAACTCTCCAAGCTGATGTACGGGATGGCAAGTATAACTGAGCAATAAGGCAGCGGGTTGACCCGATTGCGACTGGAAACTGACGACGCCCAATTCCGGGTCCATCGGACCTTCCAGGCAGCGGGATAACAAATCGGCCGGCCCCGCCGCACCCGGCATCCCAATTGAACCGTCCTTCATAATCATCCGGCGATTAAAAGCGAGTCTGCCCTCCACTGCGCTGGATACCCCGATCTTGACTGGCTCCATCGCTTCAATGGCCTGTTCGACGGAAGCGATAATCCGGCTTACGGCGAAGGAATGGTAGCCTTCGTCTCCCCCTCTGAGCCAATCGAATTCTTCCGGAATCTCCGTATATTCCTCGCTAATCTTGAAGTGCCCAAGGGAAGGGGCTTTATGATTTTGCGTCGCGTGAAGCAAGACCGCATCCCGGTCGAAGCCCCATCTTCGCTCCAGCTCGTCGCGGATTTCCTCCACGTACCTGCGAATAATCATCAATAGATCCAACGCGATAATGCATAGCTTGCGGTTCCCTTCGGCAATGACGACCGTCTTGACGTAAAGCGGGTCTTTAATATAATCCACATATATTTTACCGCTGATCGTGGCGCCTCCCAGAATAACGTCCTTCCCCGGCGTTATATCGATTCGGCTGCTGCCGACTTGCAGCCTGTTCGCATGCGTACTCATCTACTACCACTCCTTATCCTTTCACGCTGCCAATGACCATGCCTTTTACGAAATAACGCTGCAGAAACGGGTAAACAATAATTACCGGGAGCATGCCGACAAACAATTGAGCCGTTTTTACCGTTCTCGAAGATACCGCCAATACTTCTCCGATATTCGCCACCCTGCTCATGTCCGGATTCGTCACGATCGTTTGCAAGTAAGTTTGCAGCGGATAATGACTCGATTTATTCATATAGATGAGCCCATCGAACCAGCTGTTCCAGTGAAAGACAATCGTAAACAAGGCGATCGTCGCCAAGGAAGGCAACGACAACGGCACATAGATCCGAAACAGAATCCGCCATTGACCGGCCCCGTCCACGACAGCGGATTCCTCCAGTTCGAGAGGCAGACCGCGAAAGAAGTTCAGCATCAGCGTAACGAAAAAAACGTTGAGTGCCGCAGGAAAAATAAGCGCCCCTAGCGAATCGATCAGCCCGTAGGTTTTCACGATAATATAAGTAGGAACAAGTCCGCCGCTAAAAAGCATCGTGACGACAAAAAACCATACGTACGCGGTTCTGGTGCGAAAGCTTCGCGTTTCCTTCGAAAGCGGATAGGCGGTTATTACGGTTAACAAGCAACCTAGCGATACGCCAAGCACAGCCCGCTGTATCGAAACCCAGAACGAAGCTATAAACTTCGGCTCTTTCATGATGTAACGATAGGCGTCCAAATTAAACTCCAATGGCCACAAGGTAACAAGACCCGCATTGGCCTTTGCCGGACTGCTTAGGGAAAAAGCCAACACATGAATAAAAGGCAGAATGCACAGAATTGCCAACAAAATCATAACGATGGGGATTGCCAGCCCGACCTTATTAAGGGAGTTTCGTTTTTTCTTGTGCACCTTCTCGCCCCCTCTCAGAAAATGCGATAGCTGGCGAACCGATAAGCCAACCAGTAGGATGTCGTAATTAAAATTGTGCTAATAACCGATTTGAAAAGTCCGACTGCCGTCGACACGCCGTACTGGGCATCCAAAAATCCGACGCGATAGAGCATAGTGTCGATAATATCGCCGGATTCATATACCGATGGGCTGTATAAAATAAACACCTGCTCGAAGCCCGCATTCAGAACATTGCCCAAGCTGAGCACCCCCATCAACACGATGATGGGCAGCATTCCCGGAAGCGTGACGTGGATCGTCTGTTTCCAGCGGCTTGCCCCATCGATATTCGCTGCCTCATACAAAGCCGGATTTATCCCCGTGAGCGCAGCCAAATAGACGATCGTAGCAAACCCGAACTCTTTCCAGACATCCGATATCACGAGCGTAAACGGGAACCACTGATTGCTTCCGAGAAAGAAAATCGGATCCAAGCCGATCAATTGGATGAGCCGATTAACGACGCCTCCCTCGATCGAAAGAATGTCCATTAGAATACCGCCGAGAATGACCCAGGATAGAAAATGGGGCAAATAGATCAGCGTCTGAACCGATCTGGTTAAGTATTTGTTTTTCAATTCATTCAGCAATAAGGCGACGATAATCGGTACGAGAAGCCCCGCTATAATTTTCATAAGGGCGATGAACACGGTATTGTAGATCACCTGGTAAATATCGGGCATATTCATCATGTAGACGAAGTTATCCCATCCGACCCATTTCGACTGAAAGAAACCCCGATTGGGAATAAACTTTTGAAAGGCAATGACAAGTCCGGCCATTGGCGCATAAGCGAACATGAGCGCAAAAACTATACCCGGCAACAGCATCAAGTGAAAGGAAAAATTTTTTCTGAATATTCTGAATTTCATAAATACATCCCTTCTGGCCCCGAAATTCGCTTGGGAGGAAGACTACCGGCAAGCAATAGCCTCCCTTCGGCCAGCTAACTATTCGTTCACTTCCTGCGTAATTTGATCTCCGCCTTGTTTTTTCCAATTCGCAACGTACTTATCGAATTCTTCAATCCCGACTTCGCCGAGAATAATTTTGGTCATCATGACGTTTTCCATCTTGATCAGAGTAGACATTTTTTCGGTCATCGTTGGTGTGGACGCGACCTTCAATGCCGTAGGCGTCAGCAAGTCGTTGTCGAAATAGTGCTTTAGAACGGACGTCCCGCTATGAGGAGTACCGAATGTTTGATAATAGATCCAACTGGTCGCGACTTCCGGGTCCTTCGTGTTCTTGGGATCCTCGGCATAACGATAAATCCCGCGGAGATAGCCGAAAACATTGGCGGTCATCGTCTTTTCGTCCGGCTGAATATTCGCGTCAAAGGCGGCTTTGACCGCATCATGCTCGATAATGTGCGCCATCGGTGAATCGAATCCAACAATCGAGTATTGGGAGTACATGATGCCCGTTTCCTGATTCGTCGAGTATTCAAGCTTAGGATGAACAAGCCAATGCTCTTGGAAGAAGTTAGCGAGCTTCACGACGACTTCCGGATTTTTATAGCCCTTTTTGACGACCCAGTAATTGATGGCTGTCGGCCCAAGGTACGTTTTGGCCGGTGCATCGTCGAAGGAAACAATCGGGTACGCATTCAAGACCGCGTCCGGATTGTTGACGATCATATCCTTAATCCCGTCGAACGGAGCCGCGAACATATTGTAGAACAAGCCTAATTTCCCGGCGACGATCGCTTCCTTCATTTTGCTGATGTCCTTTACGCCGAATTCCTTATCGATGACTCCGCTTTTGTACAATTCGGCGAGCTTCAAGAGCGGCTCTCTCATTTCCGGTTGGACGCTCCCGTATACCGCATTGCCGCTCCCGTCTTTAATCCATTTGCCGGGATAAGCATGGTAACTATTCATGAATCCGAACAAGTTGGACTGCACTCCCGAGCTGGATACCAGTTCCTTGCTTAATCCCAGTCCATACGTATCGTCGACGTTATTTCCGTCAGGATCGTTTTTCGCGAATGCGGTCGCGATATTGATGACATCGTCCATCGTTTTCGGCGGCTGCAGTCCC
>PJUD01000653.1_pt1 | contig 15055 bp, 5 predicted proteins | sample 1512341 | NCBI WGS metagenome assembly PJUD01 (sample SAMN08177675, study PRJNA422409) | Feces metagenome, whole genome shotgun sequencing project. | isolation source: Chicken feces (3) enriched on wood chips: beechwood xylan treatment | host: Gallus gallus | place: USA: Madison | collected 2015-01-15 | reverse complement strand
TGGCAAGTATCCTTTGAGAAGGCATCTGCAGGGTCGAAATTACGTCCAGCGATTGTTTGATAGGCCTGGAGCAAAACTTGATAATTGGTCTGATTCATTAAGGTAATGCCAACTGCTGCAGCTGCGGCAGCGACAAGGAGAGAATACACAGCCACCAAGCCTCCGCCTGATGATTTATTATTTCTGCTCATTTGTTGAGCCAGAAGCATTCTTTGAACGTGATCGTCTTTATCGTTATTTTGGGCATACATCACATATTGAGGTTGTTGAGGTTGGCCATAACCTCCAGCAGGATATTGGGATGGTCTGTTGCCGTAAGGAGCTTGGTAGTTTTGGGGATAAGATTGTTGGGGTCTTTGTTGGGCATTATTGGGATAGCTGGGTCTTTGAGCTTGATTATATTGGCCTTGAGGATATTGACCTTGGGGTTGAGCTTGAGCTTGGGGTTGATAGCTGGATCTTTGAGGTTGTTGAGGATATTGTTGGCTTTGATACTGACCACCTTGAGATTGAGGATATTGGGGATATTGGTTTTGAACTTGAGGTTGTGAGGGGTACTGGGCACCTTGATTTTGGACTTGAGGGAATGAAGGATATTGGGCACCTTGATTTTGGAGTTGAGGTTGGGAAGGATATTGTTGACCTTGATATTGAGAGTTTTGGTCTTGGGGTTGAGAATTTTGCTCGTGGGGTTGAGCTTGGGGTTTAGGATTTCCTGACTCGGTTTCGAATGGTTGCATGATTAAATTAAGAGTTTGAAAATAATTATAAAATTAAGTGTTTGATTTGAGTGTTCAACCCAAATTAAAGCATTTTATTATTCAATGATATTTTAGAATAAAAACTTGCCGCATTAAATAATTTAAATTAATTTATTCTGACCTTGGGATTTCCTTGGATTCCCAATTCTCCACTTTTGCTGCTTTATTTCAATTTACTCCTCCTCTAGAAAGCCAAAATCTCTCTTCTCACCTTCAAATTTCAACAGGTTCTGCATTTTCCTGGTTGAAGATATTGAACTCTACTCAGTTTTTTCAGAGCTTATTTTCACTCAATCTCTCCAGTTTTCTTCTTCTCATTTTTGGTTTTATGATTTCAAACAAGTTGAAAACTTTCCTCACTCACCCAAAAGGCTTTTCCTAGAGTTAGATGATCAGGGTTACTTCCAATTTTAGCTCTCAGATTGAATCTCAGAAAGGTGGCGGGAGGTGGGAACCAGATTTTCTCTCAAAATAATTCCTGGTTTGAAAGACAAATATCAAGAAAATCCTATCAAATTGATTCTAAAATCCATAAAATCTTCGTCTTCTTGAGATATTTAACTTTTTAATAATCATGAGTTTGTCTCTCTTCTCTCGAAGAAATCTTGACTATTCCATTTTGTGGCCAAATCTCAAAGGGAAAAAATTTAACTTTACTGTATTTCAATTCTTTTTCAATTTTTCCTTCTAACTACCAGATCTTTCCTAAAGGATTTGCTTTTTTTCTCATACATGGAGAGAAAAAATTTCCTAGATTTTCTCTTCATATTATTTGGTGGCCAAAAAGCTTGTCCAAATTTTTTATAATTTTCTTTTTAACAGAGGATTCCCCCTTGGTTTTTGGTAAAATTACAGGAGAAGATCCTCTCAGAGCTTCAAACAACCTCCCCTTGAAAATCTTTTGGAGATAGAAAAATTCAAATTTGGCATCACCATAACTATTCAAATATCCATATTTTCACAAAATTTCGTGTTACTCATCTCAAAAAGAAAGATCCTTGAAGGAGAAGAGAAGGGTCTTTTGTCTTATCCTTTCCTCCTTAAAATCTCGAAACAGTCCCAAGAAAACTCAGCTTCAGAAGTGCGTGAGAAAAATATAACTTTTATCTTTCTGTCTCTCAAGAATCGAATAAAATTTTTTTCCAATTCAATGTGGTCAACTTGAAGATTTTAGAAATAATATATTTTATTTAACTGATCTCCGGATATATAAAGCGGTTGAGACCCGAAATTCCCTTGAAAAAAAAGCTCGATTCTCTTTCGTATTTTTTCTCAAAACCTTCAGTCTTTTTTCGCACCATATTTCAGTCACTGGGATATTCTGAAAGATGGGCTTGATAAGTGCTGTACACTTAAGAGACTTCAGCCTGATTATTTCTGATATTTTAATCTTGTTTAAGATAACGATTTCATGAATCATTATTTTCCCTGCAGATGAAAAATTCACTCTAAACATTGAAAAATAATTCTTCTTTTTCTCCACCATCGGTCTTTTCAAAATTAGCTTTCTTTTGTATGATTCAAAATTCATGTCAAAAGTTGAGAATACACTTCGAAAAATGAAGCTATTTCTTAAATTAATTTCGAAACACGGATGTAGCTTTTAAAGAATTAATTGAATTTGAAAATAATAAGAAATGACCAGAAATATTTTCTTCGAAGAAAACACTCTTCGTCTTCGCTTTTCTAACATGAAATAACCTCAAATAAACACAAAAAACTCCGCATCGCAAAGAACTATTTTCTATTTTTATGAAGTATTCATAAAATATTTTTTAAGAGGCGAGCTAAAATGCTCCACCGTCTACAAATATTTCGAAGAGAATTTTGGGATTGATACTCAAAGAAGAGGCTTATGCGAGATTATCCTCTTGAAAATATTCTTTAAATTTTTGAAAGTGTGAAGATTCTTTGAGAAAAAACCGGTTTTAAAAATCTGCTTCCTATCAAATTGGTTTCATAAATCTGGGCTGTTTAATAACATTTAATCATGAAAAATTAATCACCTCTCAACAAAAATCCCGCCTACAAATCACTCCTGTATATTTTCATTTCTTCATGATCATATTTTTTCCTTGATCTACAAGAACTTGACCTGATATGAGCTTCGGAAAAGAGAAATATTCAGCTTCTCTGCCCATAAGTAGAGATATTTTTTCTGGTGAAATTGCTCTTTTGGTTTAATTAAAATTAATTAACCACCCCTTTGCCAATCAATATTGAGAGAAACTCAAATCATCCAAAAAGGTTGATAAATTCACAAGAGCCGAATTAAAGCCTCGCCTCTTGATTTAATCTCACCTTTAGCTATCACAGGTTAAAAACCAAGCATAAAATCCTTTAAACATAAAAAACTCAAAGGGAAAGTATTCTTATCCTCAAGGTCACTCAAAAACCTCCTTAAATCAAATCAGATCTTCAAGATATACTTAGTTCTTCTAGATTCTTCATTTTCTCTCATCACAACCTCTTATTCTTTGGTTCTCTTTGAAATCTAATTTGTGATACGAAATTAAAGAGTCGAGTTTTAGTTCTATGGTTAAAATTATTTTGATTGCCTCATTTATTGTCTTGAAAATGAACCAAAATTTTCTACCAGAAAAGCTCCTAGTTCTTCAATTTACCTCTTCAGGCCTTTCTGGCTCAAGAGTGCTTCTGTAAAAAAGGAGAATTGAAAGGGGTTTAATAAAATGGACTGCCTTCATAAAATTGAATCAATGATTTATTTGTCATGAAAATTTATCTATTAAATTCGAAACCTCTTGAATTCAAGAAATCATTAAACACGTCATTGTAAGACTATCTCGAACCTCTCGAGCTGGTAAAGTTTTACATCATCCTTCTAGCTACCTTTATTAAAGTATCTCTCTATATATTATTTTTTTAAGAATGAGATTTTAATTGAAAAATAATCTGTTTTTCTTTGGAAAATATTATCAATCAAAGGCAAAGATTAATTAAAATATCGAATCGAATTGAATTCTTAATATAATCATTACAGGTTACGGATTACGAATCACAGATTTAAAAATCTCTTACCATCAATCTTATTGAATTAAAAAAAAAAAAACGAATAACTTCTAGATATTAATTAGGCAAATCAAAAATAAATCAAGATTAAACGGTCATCATGAGAGCAAGATTCCTTTGATCTTTTTCAGCCTGATCCTTGTTATTACTCCAAGAGTAATTCAACAGACAAGCAATCAAAGAAGCGATCGCCATTCCCAGATAAAAAGGCCATGCGTTTTGAGGAATTGAAGAGGTCCCAAACACGGGAGTCAAAACCGCAGTTAAAGCACATGATACTCGATAATAATATGCGGCAAGACCGGCCCAGGAGATTGAAGCAATAATTTGGAAGCACATACAGCAACTGGTACCACAGCAAGAAAAGCACATGGCCAAGAGGTTAAAGAAGGCAAAGATGAGAAGGAAATTTGGGACACTTAAAATTCCAGCGAAATAGATTTGGCAACTGCTTGATGATAAGAAGGAGTCTGCCAATGTGTAGGATTTCCCAGAGAGCTTTTCATAACCAGTTTCCACGAGGGGATAACTGTTCTGGTTGGTATAGAGGATGATCGCCAGGATACTTGTGACCACCAAAAATAGAGAATACAGAATCACCAAGCCTTTGCCTGGTGCTCTAATATTTCTCATAAGTTGGTTCGCCAACATTTGCTTCTGAGCAATATCTTGAGCGCTTTGGACTCCTTGGGTATAGACCACATAAGGTTGACTTGGATAGGCCCCAGATTGTTGAGATCCTTGTTGGATTTGGGGATTAGGTGCAGAAACTCCGTCGAATGGTTGCATGATCTAATCAAGAATGAGAAATTAATTATAAAATTGAGTGTTGGAAACATTGTTCATTGCAGGTTGAAGCCTTTATTATCGACTAAAAATTTTCAGGTTTAAAAAAAACCGAATCCAAAAACTAGAATTAATTTTTTCTAACCTTCCGATTTTCTTTGATTAATAATAACACTATGTTTTTTGCTTTACATATACTTTGTATTTTCTGAAGCCAGAGTTACATATTTTATGGAAGAATTTCAACCAATTCTTCATCTTGGTTCTGACTTATGATTTACCTGACCAATAAAACATTTCTAGATATTGCTTCGACTTAAATTATCACTTGATTCCTTCTTTAACCTAGATTTAAAACCATTTTTCTTCGTCTTGAGACAAGAAATTTCTGGACTCAAACGACCCAATAAGTTTAGAAAGGTGGGGAATCAACTCATTCAAAACTCACCCTGAACTTCCGTGTATCTTGCTCACTGAAATGAACTCAAAAAAAAGTGAGAACTAATAGATCACAGTCAATCTACTTAAAAGATTCTCCAGCAGGATTCTGCTTCATTGGATTCTATGACTATATATGCCTTTGTTGTCTCCTTCAAAAATCAACTTCTCCGAGCTTTTGAAAAAGTTTTCTATTCTCAATACATGATGAATTGATGCTGACTTGACCTCAGGTGATTTTGACCTAAATACCTTTGAATATACCCTAGTATTCTTCATTAAAGTTAGGAAACAGCTAAAGCTGAAGAAAATCTGAATGCTCTGTTTATGCCTTTCAACTGGCATCACTTTCTGTGTTTTCTTTCAAAATGAAATCAAAAAGATTTTTGTTGTTTTATTTTTTCAAATCATCCTTTAATCCTCCGAAAGTTTGATTTTCTGGACTTTCAATCTCAAAGGCAAAGATATATCTTCTTGTAAACAAAATATATCGATGATTGAGAAGAGTCCATCTGACTCTATCTAGAGGCAACTAAAAGAAGAAAAATGACGTAAAAACAGACACTTCAATTAAAGTGATCCAAGTTGAATCCTCAGCCCTCTTAGGACTGTTCTGATACCAACTTCTCAAATCAGAAATTTATAGACAAGTAGGAGGAAAAACTAGAATTAATGCTTCGAAATTAAAGTCTTTTATGAAAAGAACAAAGAAGAGCCAAAAATAATTTATCATTTTTTCTTCATAAAACACTCAATTATTCAAGCCAGAGTATTTGTTTCCTCTTTCGTCATCCTCTTTTTAACGGAATTTGAGAGAAAAGATTCAATACTTGGACTGGAGTTCTAACGTGAAATTCAATCTGATCAAATCTGGCAATCTATGGAACCTACACAAATTTTTCTTCATAAGAAAATCTATTCTGATCTTCCTTCCTCAATCATCTTTTGAGTAAGAAAGCATATTTTGGTCAATTTCTATCGACCAGATTTGGAAAAACCTAAAGAGTTTCTTTGTGTGGTCATATTTTTCCAAAGAAGAAATTAGAAGAATTTCGAATGACCGAATTCAAAAATTAGAATAATTTCAAGAGACCAATTTGAATTTTCTCCTCCACGAGATTTACAAATTAGATCATCAATCTCACGGACTTTTTGTCAGATTTGGTCCGTCATCTTGAAGCGGTTCTGTTTCCTCATGTTTCTAGCGATAATATCCATCTTGACATCATCTCTTTGCATTGTGAAGAACAATTAGGCTCAAGATGACAAGAAAATACCGATGGTCCTACAAATTATAACTTTTCTTGACATATTCTTTGAGAAAAAGAGAATGTCTGGGATCTTAGATCTCAGATTTTGATTGAATTTTTAAACATCATATTGAGAAGTGTTTTATAATCGGAAATTTTTCTCTTCTCTTTAGAATCAGAAGAAGCTTCTGACAAACTAAATCCTAAATTGCTCTCTTTTAAACACTTTGAAAGTCAGGTTTATAGGTTTAGAACTATAAAATAATGAAATCTATGATGAAGAGATTCTTTATGCTTTGGAATCACCAAAGTCTTCGGATATAATGAGCATAAATTAGAGGTAAAAAATGAATTAGAGGGGGCACAAGGAGATTTTGGAATCAAATAATAAGGGAAAAAGTATACATGGGCAGTTTCCCAATAGAAAAACTTCGAATCTATTCCAATTTCTATGTTTTTACTTGACTATTAAAATATTTTAATAAGAAAGATTTCTTTTTCTGTTGAGAAATCTTTCCAATATTGAGGAGATGGCTTTGAATAAGCCTCAATCCATTGAATTTCATTCTCACTTAGAATATCAGGCTTTCCAGAAACCAAGAGATTGTCAAATTATTTCAATAATTTTAGTCATTTTTAACGATTATCAGATAAATCATATTTCAAAAAAACCGAATAAATGATATTTAGACCTATTCATGATGATGCAAATTAAAAAAATAGATTAAGAAGCAGCCATAATAAGAGCAAGACTTTTTTGATCTTTTTCAGCCTGAATCTTTTTGTTATTCCAGGAATAATTCAACACAGAAGCAACTGAAGAAGCAATTGCCAGAAAAGCATAATAAGACCATGAACTTTCTGGTAAAGTGTTAGCACCAAACATAGAAGCCGCGGTACTGTTACCCGAGCAATTTTGTTGAGAGGCAATAGCAGCAGTACCAGCCCAGAGAACTGTGGCGACAGGTTGGATAAACATGCAGTGATGGAGTCCTGTCAAAGAAACGAGCATAGCCACCAAGTTAAAGATGGCAAAGACCAAAAGATAGACAGGGACAGCGATAGTACCGGCCAAAAGGGCTTGGCAAGTATTTGATGAGAAGACATCTGAAGCGATGAAAGAATGTCCAGCAATCTTTTGATAGACATTCATGACGATTTGATAATTATCCCCGCTGACAAAGCTAAACATGAAAACGATGCTGACGAAAGTAACAAAGACAGAATAATAAGTCACATATTTTTTGCTGTCTTCTTGAGTATTTTTGGTGGGTCGTGGAGCCATCCCTTGCTTTTGAGCGGGAGCTTGACCTTGATTGGCTCCTTGGCCATATTGAGGTTGAGATTGGGCAGGATAGTTAGGATAACCTCCAGGTTGTTGTTGATAGTTTTGTCCGGGGTAAGGGGCCTGATAGTTTTGAGGATAGGAGTTTCTTTGTGCGGATGTAGGATAACTAGACTGTTGAGGTCCTGAAGGATATTGACCTTGACCTTGACCAATTTGAGCTGCAGAGGGGTAAGCGGGTTGAGTTTGAGGTTGGGGGATTGGTACAGAGACTCCGTCGAATGGTTGCATGATGAGATCAAGAATGAGAAATTAATTATAAAATTGAGTGCTGGAAACGTTGTTCGATCTAAATTAAAGCTTTTTATTATTAAATAAAATTTCAGGATTGAAAAGCCCGCAAAGGAAAATTAAAATTAATTTCTTCCGACCTTTGGATTTGCTTCAATTAATAATGTTCTGTTTGTTAGTTGTATCCATTCGGCTGGGTTTCTCTAGATTATTGGGAGTCAACGTTTTCATTCTTTGGCCATTCTTCTGAGGGAAGAGGCAAACGATTCAAAAAATTCAAGAGAGTATTAACAGTAAGGAAAAAATCCCTCCCTCTAATTCCAAACGATGAGTTCTCATGACTCCACTAAAGTTATAATTTTTCGAAACTCTCTCGAGAATTAAAGGAGCAGAGTCAAAACAAATCCGCCGAAGCCTAATTTTGAAAGAGTTTTGGGAAAAAATTGGTCTCATAATGATGCTTTTAATCAATCAAAATTAAAACAATTTTAAACAAAGAATCAATCTCCCAGCAGATCTCTCTCTCTCTCTCTCATCAAGTATTTTTTCTGCTTATCGTTCATACCTTTTTCCTAATCTATCAAACCCTTACCTACGAAAACTTTCTAAACTAAAATTGTCTCTGGCTGACTTGATCAATACAGATATTTTTATTGCAAAATTACTCTTCTGGGTTAATTAAAATTAATTAACTCTCATCTGCCAGTCAATATTGTGAGAAACTCAAATCATTGAAAAAAGTTGATAAAAATTAATAATAAAATCAAATTGGGTCTTGCCATCTTTTTAAACTGTTCTGTATCAATGTATTTTGCTGGAGTAAAGATCCATACAATGGTCCGTTGTTAATGAAGTACTTCCTCAATTCATTTTGAGTCAATCCGCATCTTCAAAAATGCTTTATGATTCGAGAGTTTTCATTTTCTCTTTAGATATTCTCTCATTATCTTGAAAGTAAAATTTGAGGTATGAAATTAAACTTGCTCAATTTTAGTTCTCTGGTTTGAATCGTTTAATTCACCCTTCTTGAACTTCCTATTAAAAACCCTATTTTTCCCATCAAAACCCCTCAATTTCTTCAAATTCTCTTTTCCATGCCTTCTTCTTCAATAAAACTCTGTTATAAAACAAGAATCAAGAGCAATTGAGAGAAGAAGGACGGGCTTTCATAAAAAATGATTAATTAATTTATGATTAAGATTCGCCGAATCTAAGGCCTAGAGGGTTTCTAATTCAATAAAAAACACATTCTAATTTTTTGATTTACTAATTTTGTTCATTGAAACTCCTTTTACTTCTTCCGATTTCTCCCATTTTTTCCAGAAATCCTGTCAGATTTTATCGGGTTTCTTGAACAGAGAAGGTCTCATTGAAACCAAGAAAATCAATTTTAGGGGTTTTAAAAGGTTTATTTTCAATATAAAGCTATTCTTTTATTTCAGAGAAACTGGAATTTATTGAATTGTCAAATTAATATCGTTTAAGAACGGGATTATTCATTCTCGTCAAATTAAAAAAAATGTATAAATATCCAAATAATATGCAAATTAAAAGAATGAATTAAGAAGCCATCATGAGAGCAACATTCCTTTTATCTCTTTGAGCTTTTTCCTGACTGTTACTCCAGGAGTGATTCAAACAAGCGGCAACCGCAGAAGCAACACCCAGAGCAGCAAAATAAGGATATGCGTTTTGGGGAACATTATTAGCACCAAACGCCTTTGTCAAGAGAGTATATACGGCGCCACAATTTTGTTGAGAGGCAAAAGCAGACAGACCAAACCAGCCGAGAGCAGCAAGACCTTGGACGGCCGTGCAGCAAGTCATTCCTGTGAAAGAAACGCACATAGCAAAGAAGTTGAAAGCGGCAAACATATAAAGGAAAATAGGAATAGCGATAATATCAGCCAAAAATGCTTGGCAAGCATCTCTTGAGAAGGCGTCTTGGAAGTTATAATTGCGTCCAGCAATGAGATTATAGGTTTGAAGCAGGATATTATAATTGTTCTGGTCTCTCAATTGCGAGGCAATTCCAACAGCAGCTACAGCAGCAATGAGAGAAAAACAAGCCACCAAGCCTCCGCCTGATGATTTAATATTTCTGCTCATTTGTTGAGCCATAAGAACCTTTTGAATGTTATCTTGTCCTTGATCGTTTCCTTGGACATAGATCACTTGTTGAGGTTGGGCGGGATAGTTAGGATAACCTGCAGCAGGTTGTTGTTGATAGTTTTGGCTGGGGAAAGGTGCCTGGTAGTTTTGAGGGTTGGAAGGTCTGTTTGGGAGAGAAGGGTAACCAGATTGTTGAGGTGCTCCAGGATATTGGCCTTGAGGTTGGCCTTGTTGAGGAGCTGAAGGGTAAGCAGGCTTAGCTTGGGGTTGGCTAACTCCGTCGAAGGGTTGCATTATTAAATCAAGAATGAGAAATTAATTATAAAATTAAGTGCTGGAAACGTTGTTCAACCCAAATTAAGCTTTATATTTCAACTAAATAAATATTTCAGGATTAAAAAGCCCGCAAAGCAAAATTAAAATTAATTTCTGCCAGCCTTTAGATTTTCTTTAATTAATAATGTTCTGCTTGTTATTTTGTCTCAATTGAGCTTAGTATCTTTCCAGTCTTTATGTAATAATTCCAATAAATTCTCTATTCAAATCATTAATTTTCATTTACTTGAAAATTTCTTCCAGAAATTATGAATAGCATGACTGAAGTTTTAAAGTTTTGGTTCCTCGATTTTCACCAGATTTTCCAAATATCATTGGAACAATGAGACTTCAAAAACTAGAATTCATGATTGAATGACCTTGGAAAGAGAGAGAAGGATCAAGATCTCGAGGTTCTTTCTTTGCTTAAAGCGAAAATTATTGGTTTCATAAATGGGTTGTTAATCAATAACAAATTAAATCCACCTTTGGTAAAAAAATCCCCTCGCAAATCATCCCTATCAAGTATTGTTTATATTTCTTTCTTAGCCCATCCAAAATTAACTCAATACCCACTTCTGAGAGAGAAGTTTCAACTCCAGAACTTTTAGATGTCCAAACCTTTTTCTCTGGTGAAATTACTCTTTTGATTTGATTAAAATTAATTAAACTCAGTTCTTGCCAGTCAATATTGTGAGAAATTCAAATTACTAAAAAATGTTGAAAAATTATTAAGAAAGCCAGGTTGGATCTTCGCCCGTTCTTAATCAAACCTAAAGTTCATAAGAATGCTCAATTATTTAAGAGTCTTCATTTTCTCTCTGAAAAAGAAAATTTGAGGTCTAAAATTAAATATCTGGTTTGAATTGTTTCTTTAAAATGGCTTTTCAATTTTTCTTAAAAAATAGCTCAGGTTTTTCACCTTCTCGTTCCTCGGGTTCCTTCTTTAATAAGATCTTTTCATAAAGGAAGAATTGAGAGGAATTGAAATCATCCGTCCTCTCATTAAAAATGAAGAATTAATTTGTGTAATTTGTGATTAAGAATCGCTTAATTTAAGACCTCGAGGGTTTCGATTTCAAAAAAAAAATACACGTCTAATTTTGGCATTCTAAATTTCTATTTTTCCTACAAAATTTTCTCACTTTTTATTGATAGAGTTTCTGTCAGATTTTATCAGATCCCTTGAATTATTCTCAATACAAAATTATTCTTTTCTTTTTTTCAATAAGAGACGGAGATTCTCAATTGAGTTATTTAATTAATGTGATTTACCAATGCTCAGGGCAATCATTAATCGTAGTTAAATTAAAAAATCGTATAAATATCCCAATCATATCCAAATGTTATCCAAATGATGCATATTAAAAGAATGAATTAAGGAATTAAGAAGAAGCCATAATAAAAGCAAGATTTCTTTGATCTCTTTCAGCTCTATCTTTATCAATACGCCAGTTGAAATTCAAAACACAAGCAGTAAAAGAAGCAAGGGCCATTCCAGCATAATAGATCCATGCGTTTTGTGGAGTATCCTGACCAAAGGTCGTCGAGATTATACTATAACCGACACATTTTTGTTGGGAAGTCCAGGCGGCAATGACAGCCCAGAAGAAGGTAAGAAGAGCATGGAAAAATCTACAGCAGGTCAATCCTGTAAAAGAAATCCACATTTGCAAGATATGGAAGATGCCAAAACCCAGAAGGCAGTAAGGAACACCTAAAATCGCAGCCAAAAAGGCCTGACAACTATTTTGTGAGAGGGTGTCCATAATGTTGTAGTCTCCTTCCACAAAAGAGTGATATGCAGTCGACGTTTGTGAGTACTTGGTCTGATTGCCATATACAAAGGATCCTCCAATGGTAATTGTGGTCATAAAGATTGAAAATAAAGCCACTAAACCTTTGCCATTTGCTTTAATATTTTTGCCAAGTTCTTGAGCCAATAATTGCCTATGAAGACTGTTTTTAGCTTGCTGAGCTCCTTGGCTTTTCGCCATAGATATAAATTGATCTTGAGGCATAGGGTAACCTCCAGGTTGTTGCTGTAAAGGAAGGGGTGGTTGGTAGGACTCTGTATCGGGTTGAAAAGCGGAGGGGTCAAACTGATAGTCTTCTTGAGGCTTGGGGTCTAAAGGTTGAGCCTGGGGCTGAACATTTGGTGGAATGTCGATTCCGTCGAATGGCTGCATGATCAATCAAGAACTAACTATAAATTAATTATAAAATTGGGTGTTAGAAAAGTTGTTTAATCAGAGCTAAATAAAGAATTTTATTATTAATTTTCGGGATTAAAAATCCCGCAAACAAAATTTAAAATTAATTTTATTCATAATACTTTGCTTATTTCTTCCTTCGTATGTGTTTTTTGAAGAAACGAAGAGTTCCATTTTCAAGAACTTCTTCACGCTTCACTTGAAGTTTTGAAAGTGAATTCAAAGTAAGAGGTAAATAAATTACCGCCAATCTACTTCAAAAATTCATGTTCAGAAGATTAAATCTGACTGACTGAGAACCTATTTCAAACTACGAAGAATTTTTTCGCCTCTCAAAGAATTACCCTCCCTCTCTGTATTTTCCTTTTTTCGATCTTTCTAACTCAAGATGATTTTGATTTATTCGGGGATTCTGGGGGAATGAATGCTGTGAATCAATTGAATCATTAATTTGTGATCATAATTTTTCAAACTAAATTTTCACAAGGTTTTTAATCGCCCAATTCATTTTCATATTCATGATTTCAATGAAATCTTGAATCGACAAAAAGTTTCTCTGTCGGTTTTCATGGCAATTGAAGAAGGAAAATCTAGTTTATATTCATTCAGAGGAAAAAAACTCAATATATAAATAAATATTTTGGATTCAAAAACATCCTTCAATACTCATCATAAAATTAAACCAATTAATAAGCAGATAATACAAAAGCAAGCTCTTTTTTATGGTTTTCAGCCCTCTCTTTATTACTACTAAAGATATAATTCAAGAGGCCAGAACCCACAGAAGCAAACGCCATACCAGCAAAATAAAACCATGGATTTTCGGGAATATTATCAGCACCAAACATTGAAACCAAAAAGCTCTGATCAGCGCATCGTTGTTGAGTCGTATAAGCAGCAAGAGAAGAATAGATACCTGCCATAAAAAACTGAGGATACATACCCCAATGTATTCCAAGACAAGAAGCGAAAATATCCAAAAAGTTAAAGGTGTAAAAGATGATCAGGAAGAGAGGAACACTTAAAGTAATACCCAAAAGGGCCTGACAACTACCAGGGCTCACAAATGTATCTGAAATTTGGTAATCGTATGTAGTAACTCTTTTGTAAGCATTCAACATGATTGGATAGTCGTTATCATCGGGGAACAAGAATGTTAACGCAATGCCTCCAAGGATAATAATGAGATAATAGGAAAGGACAAAGGCAAAGCCTGGGGCTTTAATACTTTTGGTAATATGCTCAAGCATCATTTGTTTCAAAGCGACATCTCGGCCTTGCTGGACTTCGAGATTATAAACCGCGTAATCAAGTTGTTCTTGAGAATAATGAGAACTTACAGGTGGCTGATAGTTTTGAGAATGCTGTTCTTGAGACTTTAGGTCCATAAGTTCAACTTGAGGTTGAGAATTTAGGTTGAATTGATGTTGATCTTGGTAATTAGGATACCCTGCTGGTGGTTGATATGCTTGAGTTTGGTAATTGAAGAGATGAGGTTGTTGAGAGATTGGTTGAGATTGGATATTTTGAGGTTCTCCAGGCTTTATGTCCATCGGTTCAGGTTGAAGTTGAGGCTGATTTTGGGGATGATTTGGCTCAGGGACTTGGTCAAATTCTTGTTGGATTTGAGAAGAGGGATAATTTTCAGGTGGTTGATATACAAGGGTGGAGAGAGGTTGTGGGTAGTTCATGGGTTCAGAGACATGGTCGAATTTATGTTCTTCTTGAGAAATAGGATAATCAACAGGAGGTTGATATTCAAGGGTGGAGAGCGGTTGTGGGTAGTTAAGGGGATATGATTGTTGAGGTTCTGGCTGAAGGATGTGAGAGCTTTGGCCTTCTTGAGGTGTTGAGTAAACAGGGTGATTTGGCTCGGAGGATCCGTCGGATGATTGCATGATTAAATCAAGAATGAGAAATTAATTATAAAATTGAGTGTCGGAAACGTTGTTCATTCCAAATTAAAAAATTTTATTGTCGACTAAAAATTTCGGGATTAAAAATCCCGCATAAAAAAATTAAAATTAATTTTTTCTGACCATAAGATTTATTCTTATTAATAATATTCTATTGGTTACTCCTTCGTTTCTCTGTTTTAATAAAAGAGTGCTTCAACACTCTGATAAAAAAATTCATTTATTAATTTATTGATTTTTTCTAGAAAAAAATTTGTTTTCAACTTTGTTCAAAAAAAATATTTTTGTTTGATTTTTGCAACTTCAAAAAACCTCTTTTAGATTTTTTTTTCGAGTGTGAAATTATTCATAAAGATCAATGAATCCCGAGAAAGAAATCTCTGGAAATTTTCTTCATCTTGAATGAAAAAACTGAAGAAAAATTTATATATTTTTTTCAACCAAAAAAAAAATAGTCACAGAGAGGAATAAATTAGTCATACAGACAATTACAGAGCCATAATAAGTGAGAGATTTTTCTTTTCTTGTTCAGCTCTTTCTTCATTCGCTTTCCAATTACAACCTAACAAACATCCAATCAAAGAAGCAGCTGCGAGCATTGCATAAGATGGCCAGGCATTTGATGGAATCTTTTCTTGACCAATTGTTGTTGTCCAGA
>PJUD01000652.1_pt1 | contig 15060 bp, 16 predicted proteins | sample 1512341 | NCBI WGS metagenome assembly PJUD01 (sample SAMN08177675, study PRJNA422409) | Feces metagenome, whole genome shotgun sequencing project. | isolation source: Chicken feces (3) enriched on wood chips: beechwood xylan treatment | host: Gallus gallus | place: USA: Madison | collected 2015-01-15 | reverse complement strand
TAGGGCGTGTTGCTAAACCCATTGGAAGGTGGCGGCGAGGCAGAGTCCGGCGTGGAAGTTTCGGGCGGTCTTGTCTGAGCGGGCCGCGATTCCGCGCCATTGCTTGAGCTTGTTGAAGCAGCGTTCGACGACGTTGCGGCCCTTGTAGCGATGCTTCTGATCGCCTCCGAAGTCGATCGGCCGGCCGGGCTTCTTGCGACGGTGGGCGATCTGGTCGTCGCGTTCGGGGATGGTCGTGGCGATTCCGCGCTGGCGCAGCCAGGCCCGGTTCTTCTTCGACGGGTAGCCCTTGTCCGCGATGACCCGATCCGGACGAGTCCGGGGCCTGCCCCTCCCGCCGACAACGCGGATCTCATCGATCGTGTCGATGAGCATGCTCGTATCGGCGACCTGTCCGCCGGTGAGCACGAACGCCAGGGTGCGCCCGTTCCCGTCGCAGACGAGGTGGATCTTGGTCGTCAGCCCGCCCCGAGAGCGCCCGATCGCGTGATCAGGTGGTTCCTCGCCGTACTTCTTGTAGTTCGACGACTCCCCCTGTGGTGCGAGCAAGGGTCGCGCCGTGCTGATGCACGCGCACGATCGTGGAATCGATCGACGCGACCCAGTCCAGCTCTCTACGCTGATGAGCGAGCGATTGCACCTTCTCCAGGACACGGGTCCAGACACCCTGTTCGGCCCACCTGTTGAAGTTCTTGTAGATCGTGTTCCAGTTCCCAAACCGCTCGGGCACCTCTCGCCAGGGCGACCCGGTACGGAATCGCCATGCGGTCGCCTCGGCCACCGCGCGACGATCCACCGGCGGTCGGCCGGTCGCGTTCGCAGACGGAAACAGCGGGCCGATCACAGCCCAAGCATCATCAGAGATCTCAACGCGCGCCACGCACACAAGCATCACCCGCGCGCCACCGACCACCCTTTAGCAACACGCCCTAGGTCGCCGACACGTCTCGATGCTCGATCCATGGAGACGAACGGAGATGGAGGACGCTATGGCGCAGTCCGGGATGACCTGCGGGATCGACTGGGCGGAGAATCACCACGATGTCGCGCTCGTCGACGACGCTGGGCGGGTCGTCGTGAAACGTCGGGTGACCGCGGATATGACGGGGTTCCGGGAACTGTTGGAGCTGATCGCTCAGCACGGCGGTGAGCCCGGAGCGACGCCGGTCGCGATCGAGACGGACAAGAATCTGTTCGTGGTGGCGCTGGCCGCGGCCGGGTTCACGGTCTATCCGATCAACCCGCGAGCCCTGGCACGGTATCGCGAGCGACACGGTCAATCCGGCGGGAAGTCCGATCCCGCGGACGCGATCGCCCTGGCGAACGTGCTGCGCACCGACCGTCATCTGCATCGCCCGTTGCCAGCCAACAGCGACAGCGCCCTCAGGCTGAAGGCGTTGGCTCGTCAGCATCAGGAAGCGATCTGGGCGATGCACCAGACGGTGAGCAGGCTGCGGTCGGTGCTGCTGGAGTTCTATCCGCAAGCGGTCAAGGCATTCCCGAACCTGCAGCACTATGCGGCGACCGCGGTGCTCGCGGCCGCCGCGACTCCCGCTGCCGGGACCCGAATGACCAAGCGCCGCGTCGAGGCGATCTTTCGTCGGGTCGGCAGACGCAACGACCCGGCGCTGGTCGAACAGATCCTCACCGACCTCAAGACACCCGCTCTGCGGCAGAGCGAACCCGTCGAGGCCGCGCTCGGCACGGTCGTGGAGGGTCTGCTCCAGATCGTCGAGACGATGCGCGGCGCCGTGGAACAACTCGAACGCGCGCTCACAACGGAGTTGGAGCAGCACCAGCTGGCGCCGGTGCTGCGGTCAGCGCCGGGCATCGGCGCCGTGCTCGCCGCACGAATCCTCGCGGAGATTGGCGACGACCCCACCCGGTTCACCACTGCCGCAGGCCTTCGAGCGTTCGCCGGGACCGCGCCGGTTACACGAGCCTCCGGCCGGTCCCGCTACGTGAAAGCGCGAAAGGTGCGCAACAAGCGACTCGGCGACGCTTGCCACTGGTGGGCATTCGCTGCGCTGACCCGATCGCCCGCCGCCCGGGCGCACTACGACCGGGGACGAGCCGCCGGCGACCATCACAACGCCGCCCTCCGCAACCTCGCGAACAAACTCCTCGGAAACCTCTGGTGGTGCATCGTCCACGGCGAACTCTGGGACGAGGCAGCCGCCTGGCCAAACGCGCAACCCAGGGAGCTCACCGCCGCTGCTTGACACCGACTCGCGTGGGATGTCTATGTCGCAACGTGGGCGGGGTTCGCGTACGTCGCGTTCGTGATCGACGTGTTCTCCCGGCGGATCGTCGGTTGGAACGTCGCATCCACGCTCAAAGCCGACGTACTGCCGCTGCAGGCGCTGAACATGGCCGCGTTCAACGCGGGCGGCCCGCTGGACCAGCTGGTCCATCACGCCGACCACGGGTCGAACTACCTCTCCGTGGTCTACACCGACAGGATCGTAGAACTCGGCGCGAAGCCGTCCACGGGGACCGTGGGCGACAGCTTCGACAATGCCCTGGCCGAGGCGGTGAACGGGCTCTTCAAGACCGAGCTGATCCGCCGACAAGGGCCATGGCGGACAGTCGAGCAGGTCGAGCTCGCGACGCTCGAGTACGTGTGGTGGTGGAACAACTCCCGCCTCCACGGTGAGCTCGACTACCGCCCGCCCGTCGAGATCGAGGACGCGTACTACGCTGGCCTCGAATCAGCCCACCCAGCACTCGCTGGACAGGGAACCCGATAGGAACGAAACCCAGGGCGATTCAAAGCGCGCCCTGGCGATGACGCGGCCATGCACAGCCTCGAGGAACCCGATCTCGCCAAACGTGCCAATGGCGAGACGTGCGCGGCTCATCGTGTCACCGCGGATCGGCAGGCGATCGTGCACCCGACTCGCGATGTGCATCGACCCACGCGCGCACATCCGACGCTGCGAAGGTGAGGTGCTTGCCGTAGCGGTGAGCCTCCGGCGCGTCGCCCTTCATCCGCCATTCGTAGATGGTCGACACCGAGACCCGGAGGTATGCCGCAACCTCGTTGATACTGAGGAGTCTCTCCAGCCCCCAGAGCTCGAGGGTCGCAGTGTCGATGGCGTCCATACCGAGTAGGTGCGCACGGCGTCGCCCCACCGTTCAGAAGCAACCGGAACGAAGACGAGCCACCCGAGCGCCTGCGCCGAGATACGGCGCTGAAGCGGTCAAAGTGATGGCATTTCGATGACGTGGTCAAGATTCACCAACTAAGAAGTCCCGGGAACCCTTAGGTTCCCGGGACTCTCCGGTCGGGATGACAGGATTTGAACCTGCGACCCCTTGACCCCCAGTCAAGTGCGCTACCAAGCTGCGCCACATCCCGTTGTTCAGTTTTCGTCCGATGTGCGGACAACTCCCCCATCCTACCCGGTCGAATCGGCGCCCGCGAACCGCGCGCGGCGGCATCCCTTTCGAATGTCGCCGGCCCGGTCTAACGTCGCCTCATGGCCGAGATCACGATCGTTCCGGCAACGGCACCGCGCTTCGACGACGTCGCGCACGCGCTCACGGGCGGCGGCGACGGTGCGTCGTGCTGGTGCCAGTGGTGGATGATGCCGGCGAAGGACTGGGATTCGCTCACCCGCGACGACCGCCGCGAGCGGCTGCGCGCGCAGACCGAGTCGACGCCGCCGCCCGGGCTCGTCGCTTACGTCGACGGCGAGCCGGCGGGGTGGGTCAAAGTCGCCCCGCGGACGGCGCAGCCGCGCCTCGCCCGGACCCGCAACCTGCAGAGCTCGCCGATCCCGTTCGATGACGACTCGGTGTGGGCGATCACCTGCTTCGTCGTGCGTCGCGAACATCGCAGCAACGGCCTGAACGCCGAACTGCTGCGCGCGGCCGTCGACCACGCACGGAACCAGGGCGCCCGCGTCGTCGAGGGGTATCCGCTCGACCCGAGCGTCCAGAAGTTCTCGTCGAACGAGTTGTACCACGGCGCCCTGTCGACGTTCCTCGCCGCCGGGTTCGCCGAGGTCGCCCGCCCGAAGCCCGCTGGGCCGATCGTGTCACTGCGTCTGACCTGACCGGTGGCCGCCCTCACCGCCGCGCGGATGTGCACCGGGCGGTGACCGCGCGCACCCTGCGGCTCTGCGCCCGCCACGCCTACGATGGTGGGGTCCGCAGACCCGGCGGACATCGTCTCGGTCCGAAGGAGAACCGTGCCCGAACGCACTCTCGCGCACATCCCGATCCGCACCCGGTGGTGGGGCTTCTGGCTGTACGCGGCCGTCTCGATCGTGCACGTCGGCGCGATCGCGCTCGACCTCGAGCCGATCGTCTACCCGACGAAGCTCGCCCTCATGCCGGTGCTCATCCTGGCCGTCCTGTGGGCCCTGGCCGCCATGAGGGGCGAGGCACCGGACGGCAGCCGCTGGCCGGCGGCGACGGCGCTACTGCTGGCCGCGCTCGCCTTCTCATGGCTGGGCGACGGCGCGGGGTTCTTCTTCCCGTTCTTCGACGATTCGCTGCCGATGATGCTGCTGTGCTTCGGCATCGCTCATCTGCTGTACATGTGGCTGTTCCTGCGCCACATCCGGCTGCGGCGCGTGCCGCTGTGGGCCCTCGTCTACGCGGCGTGGTGGATCGCGATGCTCGCCATCCTGTGGCCGCACCTCGGCTGGCTGCAGATCCCGGTCGCCGTCTACGGGCTCGTCCTCGGCGGCACGGCGGCCCTGTCGACGCGCGGCGGGACGATCACGGCGATCGGCGGCGCCTTCTTCCTCGCCTCCGACACGATCCTCGCCTTGCGCCTGTTCCTTCCGGGCGGGCTGCACGAGGTGCTGGCCGGCCCCTGGGTCATGGTCACCTACACGATCGGGCAGGGCATTCTCGCGTACGGCATCGTGAGGCACCTGCGGCGGGCATGATGGATGCCGTGACCTCCGTCCGTGTCGACTCCTGGCTGTGGGCCGTCCGCGTCTACAAGACGCGCTCGGCGGCGACCACCGCGTGCCGAGCGGGCCATGTGCGCGTGGGTGGCGAGCGCGCGAAGGCGTCGCAACCGGTGCGGGTCGGAGACGAGTTGCGCGTGCGGATCGCGGGCTTCGACCGGATCCTGGTCGTCCGGCAGCTGCTGACCAAACGGGTCGGAGCGCCCCTTGCTGCGGCGGCTGCCGAGGACCGCACTCCCCCGCGTGAGCCGGTCGCGATGATGGCCGTCCGCGATCGCGGCGCGGGACGTCCGACCAAGCGCGAGCGTCGCGACATCGATCGGCTCCGCGGGCGCGACTGACCGACACCGCGCGCCGGCACGGCCCAGGCGGCCGCTCCGTACGCGCGCGCGTTACACGATGCTCTTCCCCGGACTCAACCCCGTTCTCGCGCGCGCACGCGCTCGCTATCGTCGGCGGCAACAGCCCCGTGACCCACCCCGAACGGTCCCCCTGACGGCTGGGCGACGTGGCACCGACGAGTCGAGACGAACCGACGCAAGGAGCGCCCCGTGACAGATCCGTCTCCCCCGTTCATGGCCCTCACCCGCGTGATCACGAGCGCATCGATCGAAGACACCGAGTTGCCCCTGGACATCTGGCACTGGCTGCTGGTGGTCGTCCCGATCGTCGTGCTGCTCTTCCTCTACGTCGTGCGGCGCTGGGCGGGGCCCGAGGCCGGCCCCGTCGGCCTGTTGCTGGTCGCCATCATCGCCGTGTGGTTCTTCGAGATGCCGTGGGAGGACCTCGCGGTCGCATCCGGCAAGGGGGTGTGGGATGCCGTTCCGATCGTGCTCGTGATCTTCGCGGCGCTCGTCCTCTACCGGCTGGGCACCGCGGCCGGCGCGTTCTTCGCGCTCCGGCGCGGCGTCGAGCAGTTCACCAAGAACCGCCTCTTCCTGGTGCTCGCCTTCGGCTGGATCTTCGCCTCGTTCACCCAGGGCATCGTCGGGTTCGGGACTCCGCTCGTGATCGTCGCCCCCATCCTGCTCGCGCTCGGCGTCAAGCCGATCTACGCGGTCGTCATCCCGCTCATCGGTCACGCGTGGGCGAACTTCTTCGGCACCCTGGGCGTCGGCTGGCTGGCGACCGGTCAGGTGATCAGCCTCGACGACGAGTTGCTCACCGCCGTGCTGACGGCGCTGCTGCTGTTCGTCGTCATCTTCTGCGTGGGCGTCGGGCTGGCCTGGATCATCGGTCGCTGGCAGGCCGTGCTCCACGCGCTGCCGTTCATCCTGATCCAGACCGTCGTCCTCGGCGGCGTGCAGCTGGGCGTCGTGCTGTTCAGCCCCGAGCTGTCGACGTTCCTCGCCGGCTCCGCAGCGCTGCTGACCCTGCTGGTCCTGGCCCGCTGGTCGCGTTACGCGGAGCCGTTCGATCTGGACGAGTCCCCCGCGCTGGAAGACCGCGACGACGAGAGGAGGAATCCGAGGAGACGCGCGAGCCGATCATGAACATGTGGATGGCCCTGGCCCCCTACGGCATCCTCACGGTCCTCTCTGTCGTCGCCCTCACCATCCCGCCCGTGCAGGAGACGCTCGAGCGGTTCGCCTTCGGGATGCCGTTCCCCGCGACGGAGACCGGCTTCGGTGTCGCGATGGATGCGGAGGAGATGTATGAGCCGTTCACTCCACTCGCGCATCCCAGCGGGCTGCTGCTCCTCGCCGTGCTGCTGTCGTGGGCCCTGTACGGCGCGCGCGGCTATTTCGCGAAGTGGCGCGAGCAGGACGATCCGCCGCCGGTGGTCCGCACGGCGCTGAGCGACGGGGTGCCGGCGACCACCGCGATCGTCATCTTCCTCGTCCTCTCGAGCATCTACAGCCACTCGGGACAGGTCGACGTGCTCGCCTTCGGCGTCGGCGAGGTCGCGCCGCCTCCCGTCAATGCGTTCCTGGCCCCCGTGATCGGCATCGTCGGTGCGCTGGTGACCAGCAGCAGCACGTCGTCGAACATCCTCTTCGCACCCATGCAGGATGCCGTCGCCGCGGCGCACGATCTCAACCAGGCCGGCGTGATCGCCGGACAGAGCGCAGGTGGATCGATCGGCAACGTGATCGCGCCGGTGAACCTCACCCTCGGCGCCGCCGCAGCCGGGATCGCCGGCAAGGAGGGCACGATCATGCGCATCTGCGCGATGTGGCTGCTGCCGGTCGCCCTGATCATCGGCGCGCTGACGATCCCGATGGCCCTCATCGGATCCTGAGCCGGAAGGACGACGACGATGACCACGACCGGATACCAGGGAATCGCGCTGGTGGCGATGCTGCTCTCGCTGCCGTTGATGAGCTGGGGCACGACCGCGGATCTGCTCCCCGTGACGATCGCGGCCGCCGCGCTGCTGACGATCGGCGCCCTCGCGCTGACGGTGCTCCGCTACGTCCATCCCGCAGACGAGGAGGAGTGAGATGAGCACCCGCACACCCCCGCTGACCGGCCGTCCCCCGGCCCGGGCCGAACGCGGCATGGTCGCCGCGCCGCACGCCCTGGCCGCGGAGTCCGGCCTCACCCAGCTGCGCCGCGGCGGCAGCGCCGTCGACGCCGCGATCGCCGCGAACGCGGTCCTGTGCGTCGTGTACCCGCACATGGCGGGCCTCGGCGGCGATGCCTTCGCACTGATCCAGCCTCCCGGCGGCGCGCTGGAGGCCCTCAACGCATCGGGACACTCCGCGCAGGCGGCGACACGCGAGTGGTACGCCGAACGGGGGCACACCGACGCGCTGCCCGATCGCGGCGGCGCGTCCGCGCTGACGGTGCCGGGCGCGGTCGACGGCTGGCGACGGGCGCATGAGCGGCACGGACGACTGCCGTGGGCGGAGCTGTTCGCCGACGCGATCCATCTCGCACGCGAGGGCGTCGCCGTGGGACGATCGCTCGCCCAGTGGTCCGCGCAGGACGCGTCCCTGCTGGCCGAGGACGCATCCGCGGCGTCCGTGTTCCTCCCGCGCGGGCGGGCGCTGCGCGAGGGCGAGCGCCTGGTCAATGCCGACCTGGCCGATGCGCTGGCCGGCATCGCACGCGAGGGCGCCCGTGCGGCTCTGTACGAGGGCGCGCTCGCCGAGCGACTCTGCGCGGGGACGCCCGACTCGCCGCTGCGCCCCGAGGACTTCGCCGGATTCGAGGCGGAGTGGGTCGAGCCGCTGCGTGGTCGCTATCGCGATGTCGGCGTCGCCCAGATGCCGCCGAACACCCAGGGCTTCACCGTGCTGCAGATCCTGGCGATGCTCGAGGAGTTCCCCGTCTCGGAGTGGGAGGACGGCGGCGTCGACTACGTGCACCACGCCGCGGAGGCCACGAAGCTCTCCTTCGCCGACCGCGACGCCTGGCTGACCGATCCCGATCATCACGACATCCCGATCGCCGATCTGATCCAGCCCGCCTACGGACGCGGGCGCGCAGAGCTCATCGACGGGCAGTCGGCGATGACCATGTCGGAGGTCGAGTCCGGCCTGCCGGGCGGATGGCAGGGCGAGCGCGCCGTCCCGACGGGCGACACGTGCTACCTGTGCGCGGTCGACGACACCGGGCTCGCGGTCTCGCTCATCCAGTCGATCTACCACGACTTCGGGTCCGGCGTCGTCGCCGACGGCACGGGGATCATCCTGCAGAACCGCGGCTCCTTCTTCTCCCTGGATGCCGGCCATCACAACTCGCTGGAACCGGGCAAGCGCACCTTCCACACCCTCATCCCCGGCATGCTCTTCGACGACGCCGGAGCCTTCCTCGCGGCGATCGGGTCGATGGGCGGCGAAGGACAGCCGCAGACGCAGGTCGCGCTCACGACGCGCCTCGTCGACTTCGGCTACGACGCCCAGCAGGCCATCGAAGCGCCGCGGTGGCTGATGGGACGCACCTGGGGGACGCAGTCGCAGGACCTGTCGATCGAGGGGCGCTTCTCCGACACCGTGATCCGCGAGCTCGAGCGGCTCGGGCAGCCGGTGCAGATGCTGCCCGACTGGGACGACAACGTCGGACACGCGCAGCTGATCCGCCGCACGCCCGCGGGTTTCCTCGAGGGCGGAGCGGATCCGCGCGGCGACGGCGCCGCGCTGGGCTACTGACCCCGCGCGGTCACAGCTGATCGCGCAGCCAGGACACCGATCGCACGCGGGTCCCGGCCGCCTCGACCCGCGCCGCCAGGGTGCGGTCGCTCGTGACCACGGTGACGGCGCGGCCGCCCGCGACCAGACGCTCGGCCTCGGCGACGATCGCGTCGTCACCGTGCCCGGGCGCCCGCACGAGCCGGATGCCGTCGGTGTCGGCCGCGGCCCGCGCGTCGCCCTCGAGCACGACGTGGAACTCCGGGAACCACACGTCCTCGGCCAGGCCCAGCTGCGCGGCGTCGACGCCGCGCGCGGCGAGCGCGGCGATGGAGGACAGCAGCCGTGCCGCCGCGCCGGCCCGGTCGCGCCACCATCCGTCGGGAACGGCACCCACGACGTTGGCCGCGTCGATGACGACCGCCGGCCGCACGTCGAGTAGCGCGCGCAGCCGGGGCCACGCGGCGGCGAACCCGGGATGCAGCGGCAGCGCGTCGACGTCGGCCGTGGGCACCCAGGCGAGCGCGCGACTCTCCGGGTCGCTGATGACCGGCTCGAAGGGCGTCGTCACGTCGGCGACCAGGGTCGTGTACGACCAGATCTGCAGGTCGAGGACGCTGAGCAGACGCGGCTGCACGCCGTCGCCCGGCACGCCCGCCTCCTCCGCGGACTCGCGCAGCGCGCCGTCGCACGCCGACTCGCCTTGATGGCGGGCGCCGCCCGGCAGCCCCCAGGTGTCGCCGAAGTGGCTCCACGCGACCCGGTGCTGCAGCAGCACGCCGCGGCCGGGATCGACCGCGAGCAGGCCCGCGGCGCCGAAGCGTCCCCAGTAGCGCTCGCCCGAGTCGGCGACGACCCACGCGTCCCCGGGATCCCGGGGACCGTGCGGGCGCCGCGGCTCACCGGGAGCGGGAGGAACGATCGTCACCCGTCCAGACTCTCACACCCCTCGGCGCGCGATCCGTTCGCCCGGTGCTCCCCGTGTCACGGAACGACACGCGATGCGGTGGCGCGGCGGGGGCTCAGCGCTGGCGCTTCTCGCGCACCCGCATGTTCACGACGATGGGGGTGCCCTCGAAGCCGAACAGCTCGCGCAGGCGGCGCTGGATGAACCGGCGGTAGCCCGGGTCGAGGAACCCGGTCGTGAACAGCACGAACGTCGGCGGCCGGGTGGAGGCCTGCGTGCCGAACAGGATGCGCGGCTGCTTGCCGCCGCGCAGCGGGTGCGGGTGCTCGGCGACGAGCTCGGCCAGGAAGGCGTTGAACTTGCCGGTCGGGATGCGCTGATCCCACGACTCCAGCGCCGTCTCCAGCGCTGGGACGAGCTTGTCGAGGTGCCGTCCGGTACGAGCCGAGATGTTCACGCGCGGAGCCCAGGCCACGTGCGCGAGATCCTGCTCGATCTCGCGCTCGAGGTAGCGGCGACGATCGATGTTCTCCATGTCGGTGTCGTTGAGGCGGTCCCACTTGTTGAACGCCAGCACGAGCGCCCGTCCCGACTCGAGCACGAGGTCGATGATGCGGACGTCCTGCTCGCTGAGCGGCTCGGTGATGTCGAGGACGACCACGGCCACCTCGGCCTTCTCGAGCGCGGCCGACGTGCGCAGCGACGCATAGAAGTCGGCGCCCTGCTGCAGGTGCACGCGACGGCGGATGCCGGCGGTGTCCACGAGGCGCCACAGCTTGCCGCCGAGCTCCACGACCTCGTCGACGGGGTCGCGGGTCGTGCCGGCCAGATCGTTGACGACGACCCGTTCCTCACCGGCGGCCTTGTTCAGCAGCGACGACTTGCCGACGTTCGGGCGTCCCAGGATCGCGACCCGTCGCGGCCCGCCGAGCTCGTTCTTCGCGACCGCCGAGACCTCGGGCAGCACCTTGGCGACCTCGTCGAGCAGGTCGGCGACACCCCGGCCGTGGATCGCCGAGATCGGGTGGGGCTCGCCGAGTCCGAGGTTCCACAGCGCGGCCGCCTCGGGCTCGTGGCGCGCGTCGTCGACCTTGTTCGCGACGAGGAAGACGGGCTTGCGCGCCTTGCGCAGCAGGCGGACGACGGCCTCATCGGTCGAGGTGGCCCCGACCATGGCGTCGACGACGAACAGCACGACGTCGGACAGCTCGATCGCGATCTCGGCCTGCGCGGCGACGGAGCGGTCGATGCCCTTGGCGTCGGGCTCCCACCCGCCGGTGTCGACGATCGTGAACTTCCGGTCCATCCACTCGGCCTTGTAGGTGACGCGGTCGCGGGTGACGCCGGGGGTGTCCTCGACGACGGCCTCGCGGCGGCCCAGGATGCGGTTGACGAGCGCGGACTTGCCGACGTTCGGCCGGCCGACGATCGCGACGACCGGCAGCGCGGGGAGGATCTCGACGGCCTCGCCGCCGGCGGTGAGGCCGGCGAGCAGCCGCGTGTCCTCCTCCTCGAGGTCGTACTCCGCGAGCGAGGCGCGCAGCGCGGCCGCCCGCTGCTCGGCGAGCTCCTCGTCGAGGTTCGCGAGCTTCTCCTCGAGCTGATCGGGCCCGGCCTCGTACTCGTTGTCGTGCGTGTTGTCGCTCATGCCTGGGTTCCCGTTCCGGTGCGGATGATGTCGAGGACGGCGTCGACCGTCTGCGCGAAGTCGAGGGCGGTCGTGTCGACGACCGTGACGCCGGGCGCGGCGGTGAGAAAGTCGACGACCTTCGCGTCCGACGCGTCGCGGCGGTGCAGGGCGGCCGCGACGGCGGCGGCGTCCTGCGTCGTGAGCTCGGCGCTGCGCCGGGCGGCGCGCACCTCGGGCGCCGCGGTCAGCAGGAGCCGGACCGGCGCGTCGGGCAGGACCACGGTCGTGATATCGCGTCCTTCGACGACGACGCCCGGCTTTCCGGAGTCGTCGACGAGCGCGCGGAACAGCGCGTTGACCGACTCGCGGATCACGGGCACCCGCGCGACGCCGCTGACGGCATCGGAGATGCGCGGGTCGCGGATCGCGGCGGTCACATCGACGTCACCGACCCGGACCCAGTAGGCGTCGGGGTCGAGCGAGATGTCATAGGCGAAGTCGCCCGCTGCGTCGATCACGGCAGCCGCGTCAGAGGTGTCGGCGCCGTGCTCGAGGACGTGCCACGCCAGCGCGCGGTAGGCGGCACCGGTGTCGAGGTAGCCGTATCCGAGGCGGCGGGCGACCTCCTTCGAGACGCTCGATTTGCCGCTGCCGGCCGGGCCGTCGATCGCCACGGCGACGACATCGCCCGTCGGCGGGACAGCAGCAGTCGAACGGTCAGTCATTGGTGGTGCTCGCAATCTTCCAGCCGCGGGCCTCGAGGCCTTCGACGGTGTGACGGACGACGCTCGGGACGACGCTGATCTCGGCCAGGCCGAACTGCGCGCCGGGCGAATGCTCGAGGCGGAAGTCCTCGACGTTGACCTCGAGCTCGCCGAGCTCGCCGAACAGGCGTCCCAGCTGACCGGCGGTGTCGTCGACGAGGACGACGACGGTCTCGAAGCGCCGGTTCTGCCCGTGCTTGCCGGGCAGGCGCTCGACGCCGTCATTGCCGCGCCGGATGGTGTCGGCGACGGCGCGGCGCGCGCCGGGACTGTCGGGAGCGCGCAGCGCCGACGAGACGGCCTGGAGGTCGCCGGCCAGCGCGTCGAGGACCTCGACGACCGGCTCGGCGTTGGCACCGAGGATCTGGACCCACAGCTCCGGCGCCGACGCGGCGATGCGCGTCGTGTCGCGGACGCCCTGCCCGGCCAGCCGCAGCGAGCCGTCGGCGGCGTCGGCGAAGCGTCCGGCCAGCAGCGAGGCGACCAGCTGCGGCACGTGGGAGACGAGTGCGACGGAGCGGTCGTGCTCCTCGGGCGTCATCTCGATCGGCATCGCGCCGAGGTCCAGTGCCAGTCCTTCGACGAGTGCGAGGTCGTTCGCGCGGGTCTCCTCGTCGCGGCACACGACCCACGGACGGCCGAGGAAGATGTCCGCGCGCGCGGCGATCGCTCCCCCGCGCTCGCGTCCGGCCATGGGGTGCGAGCCGATGTAGCGGGTCAGATCGACCCCGCGGGCGCGCAGGACGCGCAGCGGGTCGAGCTTGACGCTCGCGACGTCGGTGACGACCGCGTCGGGGAACGCGGTGAGCTCGCGCTCGACGACATCCGCCGTGACGTCCGGCGGCACGGCGACCACGATCAGCGACGGCCGGTCCTCGTCACGGGCGGCGCGGCCGGCGCCGTAGTCGATCGCGAGGCGCAGCTGCGACGGCGAGGCGTCGGCGAGCACGACGTCGACGCCGAGCCCGCGCAGAGCATGGCCGATGCTCGAGCCCAGCAGGCCGGCGCCGACGATGCGCACCGTACCGCTCGTGCGGGCCGCGCGCGCACGCGCGGCGGCGCTGGTCGCGTCGGTCACTTCTCCGCCTTAGGACTCGGAACTCGAGGGGCGCTCACCGGATGCCGGCTGCGCCGCGCGCGCGAGAGTCAGCAGCGCGCCGCGTTCCACTGTAGTCAACTCGCGGGCCCGGCCCGCTGGGAGCGTGCCCAGGTGCAGCGGTCCGAACTGGCGTCGCACCAGCTCGCGCACCGGATGGCCGACCTCGGCCATCATGCGGCGCACGATCCGGTTGCGTCCGGAGTGCAGCGTGAGCTCGACCAGGCTCGTCTCCCCGCTCGTGTCGAGCAGCCGCGCCTTGTCGGCGGCGATCGGCCCGTCCTCGAGCTCGATCCCCTTCGTGAGCTTCGCGATCGTCTGGGCGGTCACCCGGCCGTCGACCTTCGCGATGTACACCTTCGTGACGCCGAAGGACGGGTGGGCGAGGACGTGCGCGAGCTCGCCGTCGTTGGTGAGGACCAGCAGCCCGGAGGTCTCGGCATCCAATCTCCCGACGTTGTAGAGCCGCTCGGGCCACTCCTTCGTGAAGCGGCGCAGATCGGGTCGCCCCTGCTCGTCCTTCATCGACGAGACGACGCCGGTGGGCTTGTTGAGCACGACGTAGCGCTTCGTGGTGTCGAGCTGGACGGCGGTGCCGTCGACGTCGACGATGTCCGTGCCGGGGTCGATCCGCGACCCGAGCTCGGTCACCACGACGCCGTTGACGCGCACGCGCCCCTCGACGATGTACTGCTCGCACACCCGGCGCGACGCGACGCCGGCGTTCGCGAGCACCTTCTGCAGCCGGACGCCCTCCGTGCCCCGCTCGTCGTCGCCCGGTCCCTGAGCCTGTCGAAGGGTCATCGCAGCACCTCACTGTCGAAGCCGTCCGAGCCGTCGTCGAGCAGCGGCGAGATCGGCGGCAGCTCGTCGAGCGAGTTGATGCCGAGGTTCGTCAGCAGCGCATCGGTCGTCTTGTAGTTGATCGCCCCGGTCTCGGGGTCGGTGAATGCCTCGGTGATGAGGCCGCGGGCCACGAGGGTACGCACGACCGAATCGACGTTCACGGCGCGGATCGAGGCGACCTGGCTGCGCGTGACGGGCTGCTTGTACGCGATGACCGCGAGCGTCTCCAGCGCCGCCTGCGACAGCCGCGAGGGCGCCTGGGCGTTCACGAACTCCGACACGAGGTCGTCGTGCTCCTCGCGCACGTACAGTCGCCAGCCGCCGCCGACCTCGCGCAGCTCGAAGCCGCGGCGCGGGCCGCCGGTCTCGCCGTCGTAGTCCGCGACGAGACCCTCGACGGCCTGGCGCACGGCGGGCACGGGCGACCCCACGGCGGCGGCGAGGGCGACGAGGCTCTGCGGCTCGTCGACGACCAGCAGGATCGCCTCGAGCCGGCGGGCGACATCCGCCGGCGCCGCGGCGGTGGGGCTCGACTCCCCCTCGGGGTGCGCGGCGACCGGCTCGAGGTCGTACGGGTCGTCGGTCACGTCAGTGGTCATAATCGGCTCCCAGAGTGGCCAGGTTCTCTTCGGACCACCGTTCGGCGGTCCAGCGCAGCGTGAGCTCGCCGAGCGGTTCGAGCTGCTCGAACGAGAGGGCGGCGTGGCGGTACAGCTCCAGCACGGCGAGGAACCGCGCCACCACGACCCCCGTCTGATCGACGCCGGCGATGAGCTCGCGGAAGTTCAACTGCCCGGCATCGCGCAGCAGCGT
>PJUD01000650.1_pt1 | contig 15086 bp, 9 predicted proteins | sample 1512341 | NCBI WGS metagenome assembly PJUD01 (sample SAMN08177675, study PRJNA422409) | Feces metagenome, whole genome shotgun sequencing project. | isolation source: Chicken feces (3) enriched on wood chips: beechwood xylan treatment | host: Gallus gallus | place: USA: Madison | collected 2015-01-15 | reverse complement strand
GCGCGGGCTGGCGAACCTGACCGAATCGTCGTCGGCCGAGATCGAATCGCTGTTCGAACTGTCAAAGCCAGTATCGGTGGTGCGCCGCGCGCCGCCGCGCCAGGGCCGTCCGAAACCGGTGGGCCTCGAACTGCAGATGCTGCGCATCCTGGTGTCGCATCCGCAGCTGGCGCAGCTGCTGAACGACGAGGCGCTGGCCTCGTTCGACTATTTCGGCCAGGAATCTGCCGACGCGCTGCGCCACCTGGTGCACCTGGCCCAAGGACTCGGCGAGTACGGCACCTTCGCCGCCTTGTCACAACAGTTAAAAGAAGTGACGGCAGAATACGACAGTTTGATCTCGGAAATCGCTGCGGAGCCGGAGTCGGACGTTGAGGCAGATCGGATCTGGCTGCTCAGCGCTGTGCGCCAAATCAAGAAGGACGTGTTGAATCAAGAACTTAACCAGTTGTTTTCTTCGGGCCTGCCCCCAGATCAGGTAAGTGCTCGCTATCACGAAATCAAAGCTGCGCTGGGCATCCTGGAAAGCGAAGATGCCGCAGCAATGACCACCCGGTAAGGCCGTGGGACGGCCACAAGTGTGAACATTTGTGCAACTTGGAAAAATAGGGGTGCGTGCTATAATAAAACGCTAACTATTGCAACTGTTGAAACCATTTTTCGTTTCAATCGCGGCGTGGAGTTTCAGTTAGCGAGGCAACGGTTCGTTGCCTGCAGGGTGATGTAAGGTAACAAAAAACTTTATCTTTAACCATCGTAAAGTTAGTCGTTGTGACTTCGAAAGCGCCTGTGCCAACCAAGAAACCCGAAACCAAAGTGGCTGCAAAAACCACGAGAGCGTCCGCCAAGGTGGACAAAGGCCAAGACCAGGCCGAGGTTCGTACGGCGAGCCCGGCACCGGTTAACGCGACGACCGATGCGGCCGCACTGGCCGCCATCGACACGTCCGGTTACGTCCTGCCGTCCGTCAAGGTCCCGGGACGCCGTGGCCGCAAGCCCAAGGAATTCACGCCCGAGAACGACGAGATCGCCGCGCTGAACGCGGTCGAGCGCGCCGAACTGAAGGCCGCGGACAAGGCCAAGGCCAAGGACCGCAAGGCCAAGGAGAAAGCGCTGCTGAAGGACGCGTTCTCCTCGGATACCGAAGCGAGCGAAGAAGAGCTCGAGATCCGCCGCAACAAGCTCAAGGCCCTGATCAAGTCGGGCAAGGAGCGCGGCTTCCTCACGTACTCCGAGATCAACGACCACCTGCCGGACAACATCGTCGATCCGGAAGCGATCGAAGGCATCATCGGCACCTTCAACGACATGGGCATCGCCGTCTACGAGCACGCCCCTGACGCCGAAACCCTGCTGCTGTCCGATAACGTCCCGAACGCCACCAGCGACGACGAAGCCGAAGCGGCTGCCGAGGCGGCGCTGTCGACCGTCGACTCCGACTTCGGCCGCACCACCGACCCGGTGCGCATGTACATGCGCGAAATGGGTTCGGTCGAGCTCTTGACCCGCGAAGGCGAGATCGAGATCGCCAAGCGCATCGAAGACGGCCTGAAGGACATGATCCAGGCCATCTCGGCCTGCCCGGTGACCATCGCCGAGATCATCGAGGCCGCCAACAAGATCGAGAAGGACGAGATCAAGATCGACGAGATCGTCGACGGCATGGTCGATCCGGACGAAGACGAAAACACTTCGCCGACCGCGGTCGCCCCGACCTCGACCGACGACGAAGACGAGGACGAGGACGAAGCGGAAGAGGCCGAGGAAGAGGAAGAAGAGAGCAGCAGCGCCTCCGGCGCGGCCGGCTACTCGGCCGAGCAGCTCGAAGCGCTGAAGCAGTCCGCCCTCGAAAAGTTCGGCAACATCGCCGACCAGTTCGACAAGATGCGCAAGGCCTTCGAGAAGGACGGCTACAACAGCAAGGCCTACGTCAAGGCGCAGGACGCGATCTCCAACGAACTGCTGGGCATCCGCTTCACGGCCAAGGTCGTCGAGAAGCTGTGCGACACCCTGCGCGGCCAGGTGGACGAAGTGCGCCACATCGAGAAGCAGATCCTGGACGTGGCCGTGAACCGCTGCGGCATGCCGCGCGCCCACTTCATCAAGGTCTTCCCGGGCAACGAGACCAACCTGGACTGGGTGGACGGCGAAGTCAACGCCGGCCATGCCTACAGCGCCATCCTGGGCCGCAACATCCCGACCATCAAGGAATTGCAGCAGCGCCTGATCGACCTGCAAGCCCGTGTTGTGCTGCCGCTGCCGGACCTGCGCAACATCAACCGGCAAATGGCTGCCGGCGAAATGAAGGCCCGCAAGGCCAAGCGCGAGATGACCGAGGCAAACCTGCGCCTGGTGATCTCGATCGCCAAGAAGTACACCAACCGCGGCCTGCAGTTCCTCGACCTGATCCAGGAAGGCAACATCGGCCTGATGAAGGCGGTGGACAAGTTCGAATACCGCCGCGGCTATAAATTCTCGACCTATGCGACGTGGTGGATCCGCCAGGCCATCACCCGCTCGATCGCGGACCAGGCGCGCACCATCCGTATTCCGGTGCACATGATCGAGACCATCAACAAGATGAACCGGATCTCGCGCCAGATCCTGCAGGAGACCGGCGCCGAACCGGATCCGGCCACCCTCGCCATCAAGATGGAAATGCCGGAAGACAAAATCCGGAAGATCATGAAGATCGCGAAGGAGCCGATTTCGATGGAGACGCCGATCGGCGACGACGACGATTCGCACCTGGGCGACTTTATCGAGGACAACAACACGCTGGCCCCCTCGGACGCCGCGCTGCATGCCTCGATGCGCGGTGTGGTGAAGGACGTGCTCGATTCGCTAACGCCGCGCGAAGCCAAGGTGCTGCGCATGCGCTTCGGTATCGAGATGTCGACCGACCACACGCTGGAAGAGGTGGGCAAGCAGTTCGACGTCACCCGCGAGCGCATCCGCCAGATCGAGGCGAAAGCGCTGCGCAAGCTGCGTCACCCGTCGCGTTCGGACAAGCTGAAGAGCTTCCTCGAGGGTAGCGGCGGTTGAGTGTTGTAGTCTGAGCTTGACGGACCTACACTAAAAGCAATATCCTCTCGCCACTCTGCTTCACGGTACCGCGCCGCTGAAGCGGGTGGCGAGCGTTCTTCCAGCTTGTCACTGTCCGATTTCTGGGCCTCTAGCTCATGCCTGGTTAGAGCAGCGGACTCATAATCCGTTGGTGCCCGGTTCGACTCCGGGGAGGCCTACCAATATTTATACTGCTGAATCAAGGGGTTGCGGTGTTCCGTAGTCCCTTTTTTGTTGGCCCTGCAAACGGCACTGTGACGTAGTTGTGTCGTGCAGCAGGGAATCGATCACCGCTGCGTTACGCGCCATCTGCGCCGGCGCTAGGTGCGCGTATCGTCGTACCATCTCCGCCGACTTCCATCCACCCATTTCCTGCAAGTCATACATGGGTGTCCCGTGCTGGACCAGCCAACTGGCCCAGGTGTGCCGCAAATCATGAAACCTGAAGTTCTCGATTCCGGCGCGTTCAAGGGCGCTGCGCCAGCCGCGGGTGTTGGCCCAGCGGATCGGCTTTCCTCGGTAGGTGAAGACACGCTCCGGGTGCTTGCCGCGCTGGCGCTGCAGGACCTCGATGGCCAGGTCATTGAGCGACACGTGCAGGTCGTCGCCGTTCTTCGCATCCTCGGCGGCGATCCATGCCGTGCGCCGCTCCAAGTCGACCTGCGACCAACACAGGCCGGTCACGTTGCCTTGGCGGAGCCCCGTGGCCAGCGCGAACAGGACCATGTCGCGCTGGTGTTCCTGCAGCTCATCGAGAAGTGTCCGTGTTTGCTCCGGCGTGATCCAGCGCACCCGACGCTTGGGCTCCCTGTAGAGCTTTACCTTCGGCGCCTTATCGATCCATTCCCACTCATCGCAGGCCCGGCGCAGGATTGCGCGGATGAGGGCCAAGTGGCGGTTGGCGGTCGCAGCGCTGGCTTGGGACCGTTTGCGCACCCCGATTCCTGCAACCACGTCACGCGTGATCTCCGTTAGCAATTTGCCTCCTAGATACTGCTCCAGCCAGCGAAGCTTGAGCACGTCGTCATGGTGCGTGCGCTTGTGCGACGTCTCCTCCAGCCACTTCGCTGCTGCTTCATCCCATGTGTACTGGCGCCGCTCCCCCAGCCGTTCCACGCGCCAGCTCTCTGCCTTGAGCCGATCGTGGAGCTCCTGCGCTTCCAGCTTATTGCTCGTGTCGGCAGAGCGCCTGATGCGTTCCCCCGACGCTGAATCGCCCCGGGTTTTGTAGAGGCTCCATTCTTTGAGAAAATGGAGCTATGAAGAAGCAACCCAAGTATTCCCCCGAAGTCATCGAGCGCGCTGTGCGCATGGTCAGCGAAGCTGCCAGCGAGTACGAATCGCAGTGGGCGGCCATCACGTCGATTGCGGCCAAGATCGGCTGTACGCCCGAAACGCTGCGTCGCTGGGTACGCCAGCAGGAGCGCGATACTGGCCAGCGCCCAGGGCCGACCACTGCCGAGGAAGAGCGCATCAAGGCGCTGGAGCGAGAAGTGCGCGAGCTGCGCAAGGCAAACGAGATCCTGCGTCTGGCGAGTGCGTTTTTCGCCCAGGCGGAGCTCGACCGCCGCTTCAAGCCGTGAGGGCATTCATCGACCAGTACCGCCATGCTTACGGTGTCGAGCCGATCTGCCGGGTGATGCAGGTCGCGCCGTCTGGCTACTGGCGTTACGCCGCGCAGCAGCGCAACCCGGCCTTGCGTTGTGCACGAGTTCAGCGTGACGATGTGCTGAGCTACGACATCAAGCGGGTTTGGCAGGCAAACATGCAGGTCTATGGCGCCGACAAGGTCTGGCGCCAGTTGCGACGCGAGGGAACGGACGTGGCCCGCTGCACGGTGGAGCGCTTGATGCGCAAGGCCGGGCTGCGTGGCGTCATGCGCGGCAAGGTCGTGCGCACGACAGTTCCCGACGCGAAGGCGCCATGCCCGCTCGACCGGGTCAACCGCCAGTTCAAGGCGCAGCGGCCGAACCAGCTGTGGGCCAGCGATTTCACATACGTCTCGACCTGGCAGGGTTTCGTCTACGTCGCCTTCGTCATCGACGTCTTCGCCCGGCGCATCGTCGGCTGGCGGGTCAGCAGTTCGATGCGAACCGACTTCGTTCTCGACGCGCTGGAGCAGGCACTGTACGCGCGTCAGCCGGAACGAAATGCGTTGGTCCACCACAGCGATAGGGGCTCACAGTACGTATCGATAAAGTACAGCGAACGCCTGGCAGAAGCCGGCATCGAGCCGTCTGTGGGAAGCAAGGGCGACAGCTATGATAATGCCCTGGCCGAGACCATCAACGGGCTCTACAAGGCTGAGCTGATCCACCGTCGCGCCCCTTGGAAAACGCGTGAAGCCGTCGAACTGGCCACGCTGGAATGGGTGTCTTGGTTTAACCACCACCGTCTGCTGGAACCGCTCGGCTATATACCGCCGGCTGAAGCTGAGGCAAACTATTACAAGCAACTGAGCACTTAGGCTATCCCGGCCTGACTCACACTAACCGGCCTCCACGAAAGCCGGGGCGATTCAGTTCGACCAGGTCTTGGGGTGACGGTGTGAAGCCCCTGGAACACATGCTTAGGCGATGCATACGACCGTGTATGGACTGGGGAACATGACTTTCAAGAAGAACGAGTCGCTGCACCGTGCGGCGCAGCCCGTGATCATTTTGAATAAGGGTGGCAAGGTTAGTGTCAGCTTCCTGCTTGTATGATCCATCAAACGGCTCAAGCCACTCCCATACCTTTGCGGGAGGAACATTGCCGGCGGCAACGCGGCGACTGATCAAGTGATAGGCGAAATCTGTTATTTCCGCCTTCGGGCGGCCCTCTTTAAGCCTGCCCAACCCTTTTATAGCCTGTACGTAGCAATCTAGGAGGCCGTCGAGACGATAGGTAGGTAAGAAGGCCTTAATCCTCGAAAGCACACCGAGTCTTCCATCATTTTGAAGGCTATAAGCTATTAAGAGGTGGGCAATTTGGTGGTCGCTGAATTGGGCGTCACCAACCTTGACCATCAAGTCGAGGGCAAGTCGGAGCGACATCGTGTCGTTGAGCGATTGAAGTGTTTGCATCACTCCCGGCCAATTGATGAGGCTATCTAGCCCGACAAGCGCATCACCAGAAGCACGTCTGATCGCGAACTCCATATTCGGATCGAGTACGAGTGCATGAAGTTCACTTGCCAGCGTCGACCTGATTGGTGCTGTCTGGAGAGATTCTATAATCAGAAGTCGCAGTCCGAATGGCTCAGCGGGGGAAGAGATCAGTGCACGAAGGTCGTCCAGAAGGCCGGGCTGCACAATACTCTTGACTAAGTATGGCCGCCAATCCCGGAAACGTGGATTAGAGGTCGCAAGCTCCCTGAGTGAACTGAGTAGAAGACGGGCGTTTTGGATCCCCAGCGTATCAGCATCGCCATACTCAATCACGCCCATTGGGTCGGCTGCGATTACGGCAGGGGCGAGCGCAGGGTCAAGCGCCAACCATGCGTGAATGCCGCGTAAGCTCGCAGGCACGAGGCCCTGGCTATGGAACAATGAGAGCAGACGCGCGCGCCTTTTCTTGGTGTTAGCTATCCTTGATAGCCAATAGGCGCCTAGAAATTCACCGATGCTTCGATGCCAGTAGCTGAACTTGTCCGCACCGATTGCCTTGAATAGTCTAGTATCAAGCACGGAGCGCACCATGTCGCCTCCAGGAAGTCGTTCAATTTCTGCAAGCTGGAGTTCACCAGCTGTGCCATCTACTACTGCTGTACGAACGATAGCTTCACTTCCGGTAACGATTAAGCCTGCAAAGGCAGCGCCTGCGGCATCTAGACCGGCCTCACGCGCTGGCTGATTGTCTACCTTTGCATCGCGATGCTCGACTCGTAGAACTTCAATAGCACTTTGGAATAGTTCGCCACGGGTCTCTGGTAGGTCCCCCTTCCCTGCAACGCGTGCGACGAGTTCTAGTGTCTGGGGATTGCCGAGAAAGCCCTGAAGGCCTCGTTGGTTGAAATGGGCAACTACGTCTCGGGCAGTTTCAATGCTTAGTCGGCCGCCGAGAAATGCTATCGCGTCATCATCGGTGAAGGGCAGCAGGTGCAGTTCGATAGGTTTCTCGTCATACTGCTCACGGATGGCTTCGAGACCCGTTGCGCTGCGCCAATCAGCCACACGGCACGACAGTACGAACTGCGGATAGCCGAGTTCACCGAGCCGTTGTAGGACAAGGTCCACCGCCTCCCCATCCTTCTGGACGCTTACTTCGTCAAGCGCGTCAATCACTAGCACGCGCGCGTTACCGAGCAAAGTAGCCGGGTTGCGGCGGTTTAACAGCTGACGCGCAGTACAGAGCGCAAACTCGCCTGACTGAGCAAGCCATTCCAGCAAGTGCGATTTGCCCATCCCGGCTTCACCCAAGATGATGAGCGGCTCTACACGCAGGTGAAGCTCGTCCTGGGTCAACGTAATTCGGTGGTCAGTCTTGTACCAAAGTTTTCGCTTGATGGGTTGCTGGTTCATGCCTCGATTATGACATTCTGTTGGGCAAAGACTAGCGTATCACTGACCTGCTTCACGCGTCGAGTGTCGAAACCTCATGCATAGGATCTTCATGTAGCTCGTCTTGGTTTTGCGACGCAAAACTCTACATGTACAATGACTTCTTACGGACGAGCTACGAGTTCAACGATCCTTGCGATTGCAATCGAGTTGGCACGTCTTCATGGGGTGAAGTTCGCAGCATCTTATTTATTCGAGGCCGGTGTCGACATTGGTGTCGCAGTTGAGGGGCTGTGCATGCCATCGGGAATTTCAAGCGCAGCAGAACGCGTCAAGCCAAATGTAAAACACTTTACAAGTACCGTTTGACCTTCTCTTAAATTTTTTAGTGGATTCTCCGCACGAGCATGTTGTCCTGTGTCACCGTGGCCCCGCAATTTGATGCCGTCACACGACAATCTGACTTCGTTTATATAAGCATCTGAGCTTTTAAAGAAGACACAAGTGAACGTAAAAACATTTTCTTCGGTCGCACTAGGGTTTGTTGTCTACGTTCTTCCTACTAGTTCTAATGCTGGCGTTTGTGAGTATGCGAAAACAACTTATGCTAAATTTGCAACCTTAGCTGCCGGCGCGGGTGTTGCTACTGGTGCTGTAGCAAAGGCTGGTGGACTGATTTCTTTAGCACACAGTTCGGGGGCTGCAATCGCGGCGACTACATCAGGAGGCTATCTCGCAGGTACTCTAGGCGCCGGCGGAACGGCCGTAGCGATTCTTACATCACCAGCTACTTTAGCAGTCGGTGGTACGGCAGTGCTCGGTGCCGGGGGAACAATCGCATATTGCCGTTATGTAAGTGATAAAGCGCCACCTGTTTCCACAAGTGTTGCCCCTCGCAAAGGCAAATAGCACTTAATGTAGCACCGTGCAAGAGCTTAGATAGGCAGTGCTATCTGGCACACTATGCCGTTCGACCATGAACACGAATAGCTTTTCTCCTCGGAGCATGTCTTGGGAGTTCAATATATGTGTTTATGGAAATTGTAGAGCGAGCGACGAAATTCCCGATTAAATACTGAAATGGACGCTATGAAGCAGATTACAGATGCATTGGCAGAGCACCTTCAACTAGCGGATCTCACCAAGCAGTACAGTGCTGTAGCGTCTATGAAGGACATTGCTGACCAGTACAGGGCAGTTACCTCTATTGGTGACATCGCCAAGCAGTACAGTGCTGTAGCGTCTATGAAGGACATTGCTGACCAGTACAAGGCGGCGGCTTTGGCAAGCGATGCGTTAAAAAACTTAGGCGTGAGAGATTCGTTTAGCAGCGAATCAAGTATCGGGTCAATTGCTGAGCAATTGAAAGATTTGATTTCGATTGGTGGTGTTGAAGATCGATTCAAAGTCACGACGTCTCTCGGCGCTATTATCGAGCAGTTCAGGGTACTAAATGCAGCTTCAGTTGAGCTTAGTAACAACACCGCATTAGCCGGCGTCGTGAGCCGTAACTGGTTAAGTGCTGTTCAGGTAGTCAGTGATCTCGCAGTTACGTCAACGCACTTTAGGGAGCGTGTCGACTTTCCTCCACGTGCCATCGATGATCACGTAGTAGAAAATCGGCTCCCTCAGCACAGAGGCACGGCAGAGCGAACGGAATCAACAGGTCGGGAAGGGCAGCGCAACGCCGAAATAGATATTAATGCTGTAATTCGGCTTGTAGAAAATTTGGTTGGTAGTGTTCTCGTAGCAAATGATCCACAGGTAAAAAACGTTTTTTGGGAGCGCGTGTATCCTCTCATTCTCTTGCTAGTTAGTTTGGCGTTGGCTCCAGTGGCTGATCATTACATAAAGTTGGGTCTTGCGACGCTTGCAAACCAACCTCGAAAAACTGATATCAAGCAGGTCAAAAACGCAGTTCTCAACAGTGGTCTTCCCCGCGAGATGCTTCGTGAGCATCGCTACGTCGACTGTAAAACCAAAATCGTGGTGCGCTTAACCCCACGCAAAAACGCGCAGCGGATTGGCGAGATACCAAAGGCGGCAGTCGTTCAAATCATCCAAGCTAATGAGAATTGGTCACTCGTCCGGTGGGCGAGTGAGGAAGAAAGTTCACTTGTTCAGGGATGGGTGTTTTCCCGATACCTAAAGAAATTCAAATAAATTCATCGTGAACTGAAGTACGCCTCGACTCTTAGTAACTTGGATTTTTTTGCGAGATGGCAAATTTGCACCCCGCGTGCGCGCGTAAGGACATATCTAGAGGATGCAGGACTTTTATTGCACTGTTTGTTAGTGAATACTAACTTGAGTTGAGCATTGTCTAGCTCAGCATTCTTACTGCATTCTCTTAAATTAGGAGAAGGCCAAGACCCGCATGCGTACTAGGTTCTAGAAGATTCATATATCTATCTTCTCTCTTTCTCTACCCCCCCCTTTTTTTCTGTACGTACAGTATTTGCCTGCGTCCTGAATGCTGGTTTTTGATTGATGTGGATATTTGTGTTTGCAACTCGGAAAACCCGCTGCTCATGCGGGTTTCAAGCGTTTTCATAGTGTGGATGTTGTGTGGAAGTTTGTGGAACTCGTCGTCTCCTGGATAAGCCAGCTGGAACACCCTAAGGCTTCTTGTTTGCGTTGACTAGCTGACACCTTGTATCCAACCGCCCCACGTAAAGGGCTTGTGACGCAATTACCAGAGGAACATTGTCATTTGTGAATAATGAACACCCGCACCTGGATGCTGCGGTTGTTCTTTGTGTGATGCCCCTCTAAATCCTTAAGACTTTCAGGATTCGTGAGAAGGTGTTCCGGGTCGTAGACTATACACCACAGCTTTTCACAGGTGGGGTGTGCCGAATAGTGCCCAATGTCGAGTATAAGCTCATCGCTAACACCTTTTGCATGCTGCCTGTCCTAAATGTATTTTGTCTCAATCACTAGCTCGTGGGTAGGCAAGAGAAAATCCATGCGAGTGCCCTTGCCTGCATAGCTTGGCGTGTACTCCTCAGGTCTAACGTCTTGAACCCATGGGCGCAGCAAGGCATGCAGCAAATCCTGCACGTCGTACTCATTTGCGAAGCGGAGTTGCTCTGCTCCTTTACGCCGGTAGGTGAGCGGATGCATTGCTCGACGTAGCCCTTGGATACTCACCAGGATGACTTCATCGACGCTGTGAGGTTTTGCAGGTACGAGGCGCACAGCGATCTGGCCATTATCTTGAACGTCCGCGGACTGGCCTACCGGCAACACCCTGCCGAGCCGAAAGTAGCGCAGCCCATCGTCCGCTAACGCGGCCTCTATACGTGCCCGGTTTTCGTTCCACTGCGCCTGATCGGCAGCATTGGCTGGGCAGGTGTCCATATACTCTTCAAGCACATTGCCAAGGACTTGGAGGCTATCGACTGTGGGGGGCTGGCCGGTCCTAAAGAGCCATTCCTTCCATTTCGAGTGATGGGCCAGCGCAGGTGGCTCGCCAGGCGCACCTGAAGAGGCGAAGAGAGCATCCAATGTTTGATGCCCCCAGTGGTCTGAATCACATCACCAATGACCTTGCAGAGCGAGCGAGAAAGTCTCATGTTTTTCATATCGCGAATACTATGCATGAGTGTTGGCGCATGACCAGCAGACGATGGGTGGTTAAATTTCTTATTTGCCGCCGAAAAAAAATTTGAGGAATTGACCTATGCAAGAGTAGAAGGGAGGGGGGCACCTTTGGCTCCCCCCACTACGGCAGTCGACCAAAAGCAACGAAAATAAACGAAGTCGAATTATTTTTAGTAGACAAATAATGGGTTTCCCTTAACGAGACCCGGACTATAAAGACCATGTCTGCATCTACCCAAGTGACCGCGCACTACCCCGCGCTGGTCAAAGAAACCCGTACCCACGTCCCAACCGCGTGCGCAGCCCATTGGCTGAACCGCGCCCCGCAAACGCTCCGCTCTTGGGCGTGCTTCGAGAACGGGCCGATTCGCCCCATCCGCGTGCAGGGCCGCCTGGCCTGGCCGGTTGACGGCATCCTGCGCCTGCTGAAAATGGAGTGCGCCTAATGAGCCTCCTGATCGCCCACAGCCCGCTAGCTAAACCGCAAGGTAGCGAGGTGGCAGAAGACGGCGTGATGATTGATCACGGCAGGATGACCGACACGTCGGAAGGTGACCCCGCAGCCTCGACCGTCAGCAACCTGGCACGCACTGCGGCGGAGGCGACGGCCCGGATCAACCGCACTCGCCAATTCGCAAAGCAGTATATGGAGGAGTGCGGTTTCAGTCTGTGCGCTATTGCCAAGGGGACCAAAGGCCCGAAGTCGAAAGGGTGGCAGAACAAGCCCCTGGCACAGAACATGATCGGTGACCACGGACTCGGGCTGATCCACGCCCTCTCGGGTACCTGTGCAATCGACCTTGACGACCTCTATGCGGCAGAGGCTTACCTCGGTGCACGCGGTATCGAGTTGCGCGAGTTGCTCGCCGATGATGAGGCAGTACAGATCATTTCGGGGCGCCCGAACCGTTCTAAGTTGCTGTACCGCCTGCCGGAAGGGGTGGAGCCGCCCGTCACCAAGCAAATCAAAAGCAATGGTGCCATGATCATCGAGTTCCGTTGCGCCGCCAGCGACAGCGACGGATGCCAGGATGTGCTGCCGCCCACGATCCACCCGAAGACGGGGAGCGAATATAAGTGGGGCGGCGCAGGCGACTTCACCAAATTGCCGGTCTTGCCGGATGCGCTGCTCAACGCCTGGATGAACGATGCCGCGCCGGTTGCCATCTTGAATTCCTCGACTAGCGAATCCCCCCTCGTAATCGTAGAAGGCGGGCGCAACCTGACCTTGTTCAAGCTCGCTGGCGATCTGGTCGCTGCCGGGATGGCAGAAGAGAGCATCCGTGCGGCTCTGATCAAGGAAAACGAAATCAAATGCGTTGACCCGTTGCCGCCGAGCGAAGTGGAGACGATCGTACGTAGCGCGCTGAAGTCCAGCCAAGGTGCCCTGCAACTGGGACAACAGGAGGCTCTCGAAAAAGCGCGGCTTGCGGCAGTCGACGCCCGGCTCAAGGTCCAGTCCAAACAGAACCGGGTGACTGACTTCCTCGCGAGGCTCCCGTCCGTCATGCAGCAGATCGCAGCTTGGTATCAGAATCGTGCCTTCTACTATCAGGAGACGTTCGTGCTGCCGATCGCCCTGGCGTCGTGCGGCGCGGTCCTGGCCCGCGATTTCACGAGCGAGGGCCAGGCTTCCACGAATATGTACTGGGTGCTGATTGCGCCGACCGCCACTGGTAAGGAAGCTGCGCTGCGCTGCATTAATGACATTGTCACTGCCTATGGCGATCAGCGACGTGCTGGTGCCCCGACTAGCCAAGGGGGCGTGTTGGCTGCGTTGGAACGTAATCCGGCAAGCTGCCTCGTCATCGATGAACTCGGCGAGTACCTCAAGGGTGTGTTCGACCCCAAGGCTGCGGGCTTCAAAGCGGCGATCGGACCCATCCTCATGGATCTGTACACCAAAGGCGGAACTGAATTCTTGGGACAGGAATACGCCAAGCAGACAGGCCCCGACGCCCGCAAACGAGCCGACATCAAAAGCCCCTGCCCATCGATCTTCGGCGCGACGACTCCGTCGACCTTCTATGCCGCATTGAGTGCTGCCACGGTCGACAACGGCTTCTTGCCGCGTCTGTTGCCATTCCGTGCGCCCGACAGGGTGCCGACTCCGAACTTCGTGCAGAAAGAGGAGCCGGTGCCGGCTGTAGTCATTGAATGGCTGGAGACCGTCAAATCGCGCGCGGCACTGCGCCAGAAGGAGTTGGGTGTCGGCGGGGATCTGCGCGTTGTCCAGTCATGGTGCCCGGTGCACGTACCGTTCTCGGCTGAGGCACTGGAGCTGCGCAATGCGCACATGCTAGCGATCTGCGAACGGAGGAATTCTGGCGTTGATGGCCTGGCAAGCAACATGATGTCGCGCACCGTCGAGAATGCGGGGCGCGTTGCGTTGACCTTGGCCTTGGCAGACAATCCGCATGCAACCGAAGTCGGCGTTGGGCACTTGCAGCTCGCCCTGGACATCGTCAGCTACGCTGCCGACGTGTTCTTGAATGATATGCGCAAGAATGTCTTCGACAGCAAATTCGCGGAGCTGGAGACGAAGGTGCTGGAGTACATCAAGAAATACTACATCGACGAGAAATGCGGTGTGGCGGAGGGGACCTTGAGTGATCGCTGCCGTTCGTACAAGAATGCGACGCAGAGCCAGCGCAAAGCCGTCATCGAGGCGTTGGAGGGGCAGGGCAGGATCACGCGAGACAAAACACAAAAAGATTCTTGGCGCTTCACCCCCACCCTCGAAGCCCTGCAATAAGACGAGAAAGTACCGCCGGGGCCGGCGGGAATCTCTTCCAATCACGCACTCAGCCGAGCATCAATCTCCGGCACTTCAACTCCCGCCTGAGCAAGCATCCACACTTCAATCTTCGTGTGCCACATCCGCAGCAGATCGATCGGGCGGCGGATGTAATGCTTCTCCGCGATGGCGCTAGGCCTGTGGCCCATGATCTGCGCCACGACGCCGGCTGGGCACTCCACCCACTCGCTCAGCGTGCCAAACGAGCGGCGCAGGCCGTGGATCGACACATGCGGCAGCTCGGCCGCTTCCAGCGCGTTGTTATGGGCCTTACGCGGCTCCTGTATGCGTCCGCTGGCAGACGTGCGGCTGCTGAATACCCACTCATTGGTGCGTGGGAGGGCATCCAGCAGCGCGGACACGTAGGGGGTCAATGGAATCGTCCGGTTGGCCTCCACCTTGTCCTGCAAGACCATCGTGCCCCACTTGAAGTCCACGTCTGTCCAGCGCAGGCCAGCCATTTCCTCACGTCGCGCGCCCGTCAGCAGGAGGGCTTGCAGGTAGGCGCTGGCGACAGGGTTTTGGATTTCCCGGACTTGTTTGAACCAAGGGGCCAATTGCTCGCGCTGGAGACAATCCGACTTCGCCGCAGGCTTGGGGAGTTCGTCCTTGGCCACGCATGAAGCGCATGCGTTGGGGCTGACTTCGGTCTTGTACTCGGCCCGCATGGCGCACCAGTTCAGGAAGCCGCGCAAGCGCACGAAAGCGTTCATCGCGACGGTGGACCTGTGCGTCTCACCATTCAGCCATTTCCGCACATATTCGGCGTCGATGTCACGGAGAGGGCGGGCGAGCACGGAGACCAGCACGCCGGGCAGCGTGGTTTCTCCTTCACCCTTTTTGCGCCCACGGGTCTTTTGACGGCCACCCGGATCGACCAGCCTCTGGTGGTCCAGCAGGGTACGGGCGCTCCACCGGGTCTTCCGGGCCGTCATGTAGGCGTCCCACGCTTCGCGCGCGGGCGTTTCGGCGCGACGGCTGGCGTCGCGCTTCGCTGCCTGCTCAGCGACAAGCTCGGCTTTCTGCACCCTCGGATCGTGCCCGCTGTCGACCAGCACCTTGAGACGACGCGCCTCCGCTTGGGCACTGGCGATATCCCATGTTGACGGTGAGCCGATCGTCATGCGGATGGTTTG
>PJUD01000648.1_pt1 | contig 15118 bp, 14 predicted proteins | sample 1512341 | NCBI WGS metagenome assembly PJUD01 (sample SAMN08177675, study PRJNA422409) | Feces metagenome, whole genome shotgun sequencing project. | isolation source: Chicken feces (3) enriched on wood chips: beechwood xylan treatment | host: Gallus gallus | place: USA: Madison | collected 2015-01-15 | reverse complement strand
TGTCGGCGGTTGACTGCAGTCCGAAGCCGGCCTTTATTGTACCGGTCATCACCAGGTGGTTGGAATCGATCCCTTTGATATAGTTCGTCATTTCCGTAATCCAGTCATCGACCGCCGGCACGTCGGAGTCCCACAGCTCGTTGCCCAATTCCCAGCACAGCACGGTCGGATCGTTCTTATAAGCGACTCCGGTGTAATAATTCGTCCGGTTCAGCAGCATTTGAATATAATTTTTGAAATCCTGCTTCACCGTCGCGTTCTTGAAAAACTCGCTTTTGTTCGTCAATCCGCGCCAATTCGTGTAAGTGCTTATACCTCCGAAATAGTAATTGTACTGATCCACAAAAGGCAGAACCAACCGGACGTTATGCTCGCCGGCCAGCTGCACCACCTTATCCAGCTTGCGAAGCGCCGTTTCGTTCCAGTCGCCCAGCGTCGGCTGAATCGTCTTGTTCGTGCCTCCGGCGGTTCCGACGCTTAGCGCCGCGAAGGTTCGGATCGTATCGAAACCAAGCGCTTCGGCGTCAGCGAACACCGCTTCGATATCCGCATCGGACGAATAATCGATGCTTGGCGTTTCGTGCAAGCCCAAGTAATACGTATTCGCTCCGACGAAACGATACGGCTGGCCGTTCAGCATCAGCTGTTTTCCGCTTTTCGTCAAGAATCCGCTGTTACCTGCCGGCGCCGTTGCCGGATGAACGATGACGACCTGTCCGATTTGCGGCGTCCAGTTTGTTCCTCCGGTGTTGTTCCATCTCATCTTCACATAATTGACGTTGGATAGATGGCTTAGCGAATAGGTATAAGATTTCCAATCCCCCGTCCCTCCGGTAATGGTCGGCGATGCCAGGGTATAATTCGTTCCGTTGCTGGAAGTGTAGATGCTGAAAGGGGACACCGCTTCGCCGGGCCAGAAATAGGTTGTGGCCCTAAAGGAGGTCATTCCCGGCTTATTCCAAACGATCTCTTCGTTGGTCGCAGTCGTTCTTACCGCCCGGGAGACATCCCCTCCAAGGGAACTGGCGCTGCTTCCGTCAAAAGCAAGATTGGCCGTGTGGCTGCTGGATTTGCTCCAATCGTTCAAATCGTCCGTAAAAGTCAGTATGTTGGCGTCGTTATACACCTCAAATTCATAAATGCTTGGCGAGGCCGAGGCAGCCGTGACGTTTAAACGTATTTTGGTTGCGGTCGCGATCGGAAAAGTATCCGTTTTACTCGAACCGATGGTCGTTCCCGATAAAACAAGATCGTTCCAGTCCGATCCGTTGCATACCGTACAGGACTGAATATTGTAACCGGATATCCGGTTGCCCAGCTCCTTCACGACGGTCTTATTAAAGGTCGTACTTGAGCCAAAGTCGATTTCCAACCATTCTCCTGCGGTATGGCCGTCAGCCGCGCTCCATTCGCTGCTTGCGGCAAATCCGTCATTGGCTCTATAGGCCGCGGATGTAGGCGTTTCCAACGTACTCGATGCGCTGGCTGATTTGCCGACAGCCAAGTTCGGCGGCGGACTCGTTTCCGGCCAGAAGACGGACGTAAGCTGCTCCTTCCAACGTCTTGCATGCTCCCGCAATCCTCTTTCCGAGAAATGAATGCCGTCGATCGAAGACCGGTAATCACCCAACATATCGTTGGTCGATGCTCCCTTGAAAACGTTGGCGACATGATCAATCGTATTGTTTTGTCCGCTCGTAATTTGAGCCATTTGACCGACGCTTCCCCAAGAAGCGATCGAAACCCCCCAGGGGATTTGCCATCCCGCACTGATCCGTGACTCGTTGATGAGATTGGTTAATCGAGTTTCATAGTCCGCTGCTGCTGTCGAGTTCATTCCATCCGACTCGCCCTGATGCCACAGAATGGCTCTTGCTCCGTTCGTGCCGACTCTTGAGAGGGCAGTTGCGATCCGATTAAATAAAATCACGCCATCCGGTTGGACGACGCCGGGCTGCCAATCCGCAACCGTCGTTGCGCCTCTTCCCGTCGAGATGAATGCCACGGGAACATTAAGTTGTTGAACAAGCAGCTCTCCCAGACCCGACCAGGGAGAACCTCTGGGACATTCCCCTCCGATCTGGGGATCCGCGCCGAACTGCCATTCCCCGTTTGCATAGTTCATTGCCGATACCCTGTCCTCCGAAGGGGTAATCTGTACCTCTCCGCAGTTAACCGAATTGGATTGCCCCGAGGTGATGAAGACTTCCCCTACGCCGATTTTATCCACGGAAGCGGAGGTCGCAATAACCGTACCGTTGTTAACGGCTCTCACCTGAATGCTGTACCACCCGCCTTTGGCTACGGTTAAATGTCCTGAATAGGGACCTCCTCCGCTGCCCGGATTACTGACGATCGCGGTCCAGGGCACAGGCGTTCCGCTCCCTCCTGCCATAACGACAGCTCGGGCTTCAATGGCTGTAATCGGACCTCCCGTGTCGTTGGCGTAATTTCCCGCAAGGGCAATCGATGCCGTATCCGAAGCGTTACGCTGAAACACCTGACGCTGCTGCAGACTCGAAATTTCGATAGTGCTTGCCGCGTGAACGGGATTAGGCTTCTGAAACAAACTCAGGAGTACGGTGAAAAATAGTAATATTGCACTTAATCTCTTCATTTTCTTCGATGCCTCCTTTATGTGCGTTCGACTCCCATTGTAGAAGAATCGCCGAATTCGCATAATGGACGCAGTTTATTTTTTCATGGACTTATTTAGGGTGGTTAAAAGAGCTCCGAGTTTGAACGGGGATCCGAATCGAAACCGTTGTTCCGACTCCCTCCCCGCTCTCGATCGACAGTCCGTACTCTTCGCCGTAATAGAGCTTGATCCGTTCATTGACATTCGCAAACCCCAAGCCGTCTTCTTCCCCGTCAGAAGAGTTCCCTGCCGCAGAATCCTTTTCGCGATCGACCAGCCCCTGCTGCAGCAGTCTCAGCTTGCCGGCGGCAATGCCAAGGCCGTTATCCTCAATTTCAAACGCCAGCACCTTTCCTTCCGTTCGGCCCGATAGGTACAGCAAGCCGTCCTTCATCGTTTGACTGAACCCGTGCTGGATGGCGTTCTCCACGATCGGTTGAAAAATAAATTTCAACATTCTGTAATCGAACATCTCCGTTGGAATATCGATCGATACGAGAAACCGGTCGCCGAATCTGTATTTTTGCAGCGCAATATAGCTCATCAGATGGTCTAGCTCCTCCTTGAGCGATACCGTTTCATCCGAGCTCTCCGTTATATAGTAGCGATAAAACTTGCCTAGCTTCCTTGCCATCAGCGACGTTTCCGCATCATTGTTGAGCTCCGCCATCATATGAATCGACTCTAGCGTATTAAACAGGAAGTGGGGGTGAATTTTCAGCTTCAGCGCGCTTAATTCGGCTTCTTTCTGTTTGTACTGCGCCACATAGAGCATTTTGATCAGATTGTTGATTTTGCGAATCATTTTGTTGAACTCGTGGCTGATTTGATAAATTTCGTTTTTATCCCCTTTCCTCAGCTTCATTTCCAAATTGCCCTGTTGGACGCGCTTCATCGTCGCAATCAGCCTCTTGATAGGCAACGTGACGCGGATCGAGAACAGGACGGAAACGACGAAAGCGAGAATCAAAAATACCGCCATAACAATCGTGGCGAGTATCGTGATATTGTTATTGGACAAGTTCAACCGGTTAGCAGGAATAAGGGAAATGACGGACCAGTCGGTACCGGAAATCTTCCCGTGCGAAACGACGTGCTTTAATCCTTGAACCGTCACATGATTGCCGCTGCCGCCCCGGTCGATATACGCTTGAATATCGGACTCCATTCGTTCGCTATTTTCGCTACCTGCCTTCGAGTCGTAAACGATATCGCCGGCTGCTGTCGCCACAATCGTCCGCTGCCCGTTCACTACGTTCAGTACGCTGAATATATGATCCAGCTCTTTGACGTCCAGGCTGATCAACAAGCCGGCAATCGGTTCGAACGAGCCGTTGTAATCGCGCAGCGCCTTGCCGACTGAGATCACTTCAAGCTCCCGATCCACCAACGGCAGCCGGTGCTTGCCCAACAGTACGCTCTGCCCCTTGGAATCGATAATCGTCTTGTACCAGCTTTCACGAATTGGATTAAACGACGAGCTCAAGCTCATGTCGAATTTGCTCAGCTTATTGATATACCGTCCGCTGGTGTCGAAAATGAGGACGGAAATGATTTCTTTCTTGTAACGCATAATCGTCTCGATAAATGTTCGAAGAACTTCCTGCGAGTTCAGTTCAATGAAATAGGATTTATTATGGATATAATTATTGTGAAGCTCGCTCATGATTTGGGAACTGGCTAACGGCACTTCGGACAAGTATTCCATATCCTTTAGATACAGCGACAGCTTGTCCGAAGCTTGCGCAACCATAACATCGAGAGTATCGATATAATTTTCCTTGTTATTGTAGTTGTAGAAATAGGAGGACAGCAAGATGATGAACAGCATGGGGAAAAAAATGAGGAACACGAACCCGAAAATCATTTTGACTCGTAAGCTTTTGCGACTCAGCCCCGCCCACTTCAGCACTTTGAGACGGTATAAGTTAATCCGGCGTTTTCTCATTCGCAACCCCGCACTTCAATCTGTATTCATAAGGCGACAAGCCCGTAACCTTTTTGAAAATTCTGCTGAAGTAATTCGGATCTTCGTAGCCGACTCTAAATGAAATTTCCGATACTCTGTTATTCCCATCATGTAGCAGCTCTTTGGCCTTCTCGATCCGGTGCCCGATCAAATATTGCGTAAAGTTGTGTCCGGTTTCACGTTTGAACAGCTGCGAGAAATAAACGCTGTTCAAATGAACGAGGTTGGCGATTTCGCTTAAAGAAACTTCTTTGTCGAAGTTGGTCTCGATAAATCGGATGGCCGTTTCCACCGGATTGCTCAGCTTTTTATCCATTTTCTTGTAAACACTTTCAATTTTCGGCGCCCTTACGCCGCTTTTTTCATCGATTTTGGTAAGCAAGTCAATGAGTTCTTCGTTCTCGACGGGCTTCAACAAATAGTCGACGGCGCCGTGTTTCATCGTTTCTTTCACAAATTCAAAATCCTTGTACCCGCTAAGAACGATAATGTTCATGTCCGGATACAGCACATGAATCCGTTTGACGAATTCCACCCCATCCATGCCGGGCATCTTGATATCCGTAATAACGGTATGGAACGGTCGCTCGGCGAGCTTGTCCAGCCCTTCGCTGCCGCTAGCCGCCTCTCCCAGCACTTGGAAGCCGCGGGCAGGAAGTTCTATGATTTTTTTCAAGCCTTTTCTGATCAGCGCTTCATCGTCCACCACAAGAATATCCTGCATCCGACAGCCTCCCTTTTCGATTCACGATTTCATTATCCCTATATAACCGCGGTCAGGCAATCTTTATTCTTTTCCGGAATAACGGACGGCTTTAGCAAAGCTGCGGCATCCAGCGCAATATCGCTACCGACAACGCCTTCTCGAAAAATAAACGAAAGACCCGAGAGAGAAATATTGCATTCCCCGTCGTGTCTGCTGACCCTTGCCGATTTTAAGTTTGTATTCAGAGATATTTGTGTGTTTACTCCTATAATCCCCCGTGACGGAAGTATTTTGGTTTGTCACTAAGATTATAGTTGGATTTGTAAGACATGGAACTGGACTTGGTTAATGTTATTCTGGACTGGATTTAGGACTATCGCCGCGTCCTTGCGAGTGCAACTAAACGTACAAGAGGCGCCCCGGATATCGGATGCGCCTGTGCCTCCCATGGAAATCAGGAGTTGCATGACCGTCTCAAGAGGCCGCTTCTTCTTTCGAGTAAAAACTTTCTCAGGGTTTTTGACATAGGTGACGGTGCAGCTGACATTTCACTTATGAGGGATGTCAGCATATTTTTTAGCGAATTGGCGTACGCATTCATTGGCGAAACCTCCTCTTTTTTTCAAGGGACTTCGCCACACACTTCCAACTGCTTTACGCAAAAACAAGAGCAGGTTATCTTTTCGATAACCTGCTCTTGTTCATGAATATTGGCCACGGGCCTAACTTAATGACATTGCCCGATAACGGACAGCTTTTATCCTCTTAATCGCCAAGCAACAAAGCGCGAGCCGGAGCCGCATCGATGCCGGTCATCTTGAGCGGCGCGATGACCAACGTATAGTTGCCTGCAGGAACATCCTTCAGCCGCAAGCCTTCGACTATGATTACGTCGCCGCGCATTAGCGTACGGTGCGTCGGATACTCGGCCTGCGCGCGCTCGATGCCGAGCGCGTCCGTGGCGACGAGGCCGACGCCGATATCCGCCAAATAGCGCGCTCCGTCCTCCCGCAGGAACACGAAGTCCAGCAGAAACTCCTCGCTGTAGGAGCTCGACGTCTTCAGCAGGATGCGCTCGCCCTTCTGAATCGCGAACGGCTCAAGGTCTTCCTTCGTGATGCATTCCTTCGCATGAGTCAAGTCGAGCACACGAGCCGGGCCGACGAGACGCTCAAGCGAGATCGTCTCAATGGTCTCGCCGCCAGCCAGCATATGCAGCGGCGCATCGACATGCGTTCCCGTATGCACATTCATCGTCAGCAGGCTTTCATGCGGCTTCCCTTGATCGTGATTTTGCACGTTCTCGATGCGGGGCTTCTTGGCCTCGTAATTTTTCCATACCTGCATGCCCTCTTCGATCGTCATACTGATATCGTATATTTTAGGCATAAGCTCTAGCTCTACCTCCAACCGTTTATTTGTCCGTGTTGGACACCCAAACGACATGATCCTCGTCCTGTCCGTTCACCGGCCACCAGTGATAGCCGTCGTCGCTCAGAATCCGCTCGGCCTTCTCCGGTCCCCAAGAACCAGCCGGATATTCATCGGGAGCGATCGCGTAATCTCTCCATGCTGCAGCAATCGGGTCTACGATCTTCCAGGCTGCCGCAAGCTCATCCCAACGGGTAAAATACGTGCCTTCGCCGCGAGCCGCGTCGAACAGAAGACGCTCGTACGCTTCCGGCGTATTGATGCCGACCTGGCAGCTCTGACAGAACTCCATCGCGACCGGCTGAATTTTCATGTCGTTGCCCGGCGCCTTGGCGTTGATCCGGAAGTAGATACCCTCCATCGGATTAACGCGAATGACGAGCAGGTTCGGCTGCAAATCCTGCTTACGGGCGAACAAGACGTTGCCCGGCACGTTCTTGAATTCGACGACGATCTCCGTCGATTTGACCGGAAGCCGCTTGCCTGTGCGCACGTAGAAAGGCACGCCGGCCCAGCGGAAATTCTCGACGAACAGCTTCGCCGCGAAGAACGTCTCGGTGACGGACTCCGGATCGACGTTGTCCTCCTGGCGATAGCCCTTCAGCGCCTTGCCTTTGAGAGAACCGCTCGAATATTGCCCGCGCACGATATGGTCGCGAACTTCCTCTTCCGAGGCATATCGTCTGACCGAACGCAGCACCTTGACCTTCTCGTCGCGAATGCTCTCCGGGTCGAGACGGCCGGGAGGCTCCATCGCGATCATCGTCAGCATTTGCAGCATATGGTTCTGCACCATATCCCGCAGCGCGCCGGATTTGTTGTAATACGCCCCGCGATCCTCGACGCCGACCGTCTCCGACAGCGTGATCTGCACGTTGGCGATATGGTTTTTATTCCAGAGCGGCTCGAAGAACGCATTCGCAAACCGGATGACCTCGATGTTCTGCACCATTTCCTTGCCCAGGTAATGGTCGATCCGGAACACTTCATCCTCCCGGAACACATGACGAATTTCTTCGTTCAATTTCTCCGCGGACGGATAGTCGTAGCCGAAAGGCTTCTCAATGACAAGCCTATGCCAGCCCGAGCTCTCCAGCATTCCGCCGTCGCGCAAATTGCGTGACACGCTGCCGAACAGCTCCGGAGCCAGCGCCAAGTAGAACAGACGGTTGCCGGGAATGCCGTAGGCGGCTTCCAGTTGCTCCGTATGCTCCTTCAATTGCTTAAACGCGTCCACATTTCCCGTATCCAGGGACAAGTATGTAAAATGATCGGAAAACGCGCTCCACACCTCGTTCTCCCCCGGCTTGTAGCGGCAAAATTCGCCGATGGACGAGAACACGTCGTCGCGGAATTGCTCGTTCGTGCGCGGCCTGCGCGCAAGTCCCACGACGGCGAATCGCTCTCCGAGCTTGCCTTCGCGGTATAAGCTGTATAAAGCCGGGAACAGTTTGCGACGGGCGAGGTCGCCCGTTGCTCCGAAAATGAAATAGACCGCTGCGGGAGCGGAAACCGAATCGATTTTGTTGTCCGTCATGATCCTCATCTTTCTTAGGCAGGATTGGATGAGCCGATTTTGCCATTTCTCATGAATTGTAGTGTAGCATAATTAGCCGGACAACGCTATGTTTTTAACGGTCTTCGCCGCTGTATAGGTAGCCGCCCGTACACGTTTGTCACGACGGGAATACAATGCATCAAATCGATCACCCAGGAGGTTGACCTATGATGTATGACGACGATTATTCCGTAGACGAATACTCTCTTCGGCCGTTCTTCGGCCGCGCGGTGTGCGTCGTAACTTACGACGACGCCCGCCATACGGGAGTATTGACCTCGTGCGGGTCTTCTACGCTTGTGCTGAACGGGGAGAGATCTGCTCGCCCCGTCAAACGGGGACGCAAATCGAAGATTCAAGCTGAAATCAGCGCTTCGGAGCAGGAAACGCCGTATGTGTCGGAACCGCTCTATTGGGGGAAAATGGGGCTGGAGCCGCCGCTCCAGATCAACTCGTCCAAGTCGGTCATTTCCTTGGAGCACGTGAAAGCGGTCTGGCCGATCTAGGATGCAAGGAACTTTTGTGAAGGCGTACCGGGGGTACGTCAAGCAAAAGTGACGCAGCAGGGGATGATAGACGCCCCTGAGCGGGTTTACAGACACGCCTTAATCCGCCAGCCCGTTCCGATGCGCGTAGATGGCCGCTTGAGTACGATCCTCGACGCCAAGCTTGCCGAACAGGTTCGTCAAATGATATTTAACGGTTTTAATTCCGATAAACAGATCGTCCGCGATCTCCTGATTCGACTTGCCAAGCGCGATTAGCTTCAGCACTTCCATCTCCCGCTCGGTCAAATCCTCATGAGGCTGCGCCGCCGTCTGCTGCGGGCGGCGGAAGCGGTTCATCATTTTGGAGGCGACCTGGGACTCGAGCACGGACTGACCGCGCGCCGCCGCGCGAATCGCATCCGCGATCTCGGAGGCGCGCGAGGTTTTCAGCAGATAGCTGAACGCCCCCGCCTCGATAACGGGATACATCTTCTCGTCGTCGAGGAAGCTGGTCAGTACGATGACCCGACATTCCGGCATCTCTTCCATTATGCGCCGCGTCGTCTCAATGCCGTCCATGCCTTCCATGACGAGATCCATCAGCACGACGTCGGGAGAGTATTCCCGCGCGAGGCGAAGCCCGTCCATCCCGTTGCCGGCTTCCCCGACAACCTCGATGCCCTCTTCCGTACCAAGTACGGCTGCGAGGCCGATTCTGACCATTTCATGGTCGTCCACCAATAATACTCGCACCAACGACTGTTCCGCCGCCATCCGCTCAACCGCCTTCCGCCATCAACGGCACTCTGATTTCGATTCTCGTTCCTTTGCCCGGCGCGCTCGCAATATTCAGCGCTCCGCCAAGCTCGTTCACGCGTTCCTCCATACTGGTCATGCCATAGGAGGCATGCTTCTTCACTTGCGGGTCGAAGCCGACTCCATTGTCCCGAATGCCCAGCCGCACCGCTTCGCCGCGGCGCTGAAGCACGATATCCATCTTCGTCGCCTTCGCATGCCGGAGCGTATTGGACAACGCTTCCTGCACGATGCGGAACAAGTGATTTTCCACGCCTTTGTTCAGCGGCAAATCCTGCTCGATATCGATGGCGATGTCGACCGTCACCTTCGCCTTCATCTCCTCGACCAGCTCCGGAATCGCCTGCGCCAGACGCTTGCCTTCCAGATGCACCGGCCGCAAATGCAACAGCAGCGCCCTCATCTCGGATTGCGCCGCGGAAGCCATCTCTTCGATTAGCTCCACCTGTCGGCGAGCCCGCTCGAAATCGTGATCCATCGTTCTTCCGACAGCGGTCGCCGTCATCGAAATTGCAAACAGCTGCTGGCTGACCGCGTCGTGCAGCTCCCGAGCCAAGCGCTGCCGCTCTTCGACGACCGCGCTCATCCGGGCCTGCGCGGCAAGCTCCGCATTGTTCGTGGACAAGCGCTGCAGCGACGTGACCTGATCCTCCCACTTCCGGCCCAGCTTGCCGAGCTGATCCCCGAGCCGGCCGATCTCGTCCTTGCCCAGATCCGGCAAAGGCAGAGACGGGGTTCCTTTCTCCAGAGTCACCATCGATTCCCTGAGCATCTCCAGACGGCTCCGTATCGGATAGCTTCTCCAGAAACCAAAAGCCGCTCCGGCGACGGTCAGCACTCCAATCGCGGTTAGCGAGAACGAAATCGCCTTGTTCAACGATTGGAACGAACCGTCTACGCCGTAGCGGATTAGTAAATAAACGACAAGAGCGCCCACGCCCAAGGAGTAGAGCACGGCCTCGCCCATGTGACGCCAAACCATATTGGTGACTTTACGAGACTCCATGCGGCTCCCCCTCATAACGATTAGAACTTCCGAACGCCCGCTACACGGTGCGTATTTTGATATCTCCTACGAGGTAGAACAGTTGAAGTTTCAGCTTCTGCTCGGATTGCTCGTAGTTCGGCGATTTCCACGATAGACGCTGGATCATGCCGCCCTCTTGAATTTGCCGAAACGACGCCTGCCCGATCAACACGGACGCCTCCACCTGCATACCGTAATCCTCCGGAACGATCAAGTCGACGTTGCCGACGACACCCTGCAGAACGATCGTCGTCTCCTTCTCCTCCGGCACGGCCAGCGACATGTCCATATGAATTTCTCCGAACGCATGCCAATAGCTCATCGAGCGCAGCACCCAGGATTGCTCTTCCATCCTCATGTTCATGAACAAACGATGGTTGCTGACATGCGTTCCGAACTCCGGCGGACGAGCGCGAAAATAATAAATACCTAGCGAAACGAGCACCACGACGACGAAAAGCGCGAACTGATTCACGATAAGCACGAGCGTGCTGATCGCAATGACGACAACCGACAGTCTGGAGCGGTCGGAGCGGTATCGATGAATTCCTAGCAGCAATAGCAGAACCGCATTAACCGTCGCGTAACCCGCCACGGCGCCAAGCGCGAGATAAAGTCCGGCGGCTATGAACACGATCGCGTTGCTGGATCTTCTCATGTCGGGTCACACCTCCTGTCGCGTTCGTCTCCTTGTCGCAGGCAAAGCCATAACGGCGCTATGTCCGTTATGGCTTGCCCTATCGCGCGACATCACTATCCGACATCATAGCATATCTTGCGTCGAGGGAGAATGGCTATCGCTTACTCTTTGTTCAAATTAGGTTGAACGCGGCTTCTCAGCGCTTCCAGTTCCTGCTCTACGCGGAATTCCTTCTCGGGATCGATGCGGCTTGGCGTCGTGCCGAAAGGCGATCCGGGCAATCTGGCCACTTCGGCTTCCGCTTCCATCTGCATGATTTTCTCTTCCATCCGGTGGAAGCCGCGGGAAGCCGCTCCGCTCTCGATCGTATGAAGAGAGCTAACTTGAGCCATTGACTTACGGGCCTTCGCCATCTGGGAACGAGCGACAAGCTCGTTGCGCTTATTGCGCAGCTTGTAGTACTCTTCCTTCATTTCGTGCAGCTGCGTCGTCAGCTCGGACACTTGAGCGCTGGCTTGGGCGTGAAGCTCTGCCAGGCTTGCCGCCTGCTGGCTGTATTGAACCTTCTCTTCGAGCAGCTTGCGAGCCAGCATCTCGTTGCCGGAGCGCAGAGCGTGCTCCGCTTGACCTTCGCGGTCGACGCCGATCCGTACCAGTTCGTCCAGACGCTGTTTCATGCGGCGCTCGGACGCCATCTGTTTGGCTACCGTCACTTCGGCGTCATGAATTTCAATTTCCATATCGCGCAAATATTGATTCAACATAACGATCGGATCCTCAAGCTTGTCGAGCCAATCATGTACAGATGCCTTCGTCAGATCCTTGATTCTTTGAAATACTCCCATTGTGTTATTCCCCTTTCGATTGCTTTTCAAATTTTGATAATCTGGCTTTCAGTTCGTCGATCTCTCTTTGCATAGACTTCTTTTCGATGTCTTCCATCATGGCGTCAATCCCTTGCGACGGGCCTCCGGACGTCGGCGAAGCCGATGCGGCCGGTCCCGGACGGGCGGAAGCGGAATGGGAATGGCCTGCGAAGCCGGAAGAATTCGGATTCCAGCCTGGGCCCGGATTCGGCGCTTGCCCTGGATTGTAGCCGTAATACGGATCGTGCCCCCGGTATCCCGGATCGTAAGGCCCCGGTCCGAAGCCGCCGTGATAAGGCTCCCTCGGGATGACGAATCCTGCGATAATGTAGACGAGGACAACGGAACCCGCAGAGAAGACGGCTACCACGATCAACAGAATCCGCAGCAGCGTCGCGTCGACGCCTAGGAAGTCCGCCAATCCTCCGCACACTCCGAATAGCTTGCGATCCCGTGTGGAACGATAAAGTTTGCGCATCTCCGATTAACCTCCTTGTTGCAGTTTGCGTTTCAGTTCCTCCAGCTCTCTCTCGATCGTGTTTTTCACGACCTCTCCCGCATGCAGCAGCGTTTCCTGTCCCATTCGGCGCAGGTCGCGCAGGCTGCGGGTTTCAAGCTCGATATCAGTCAGGCGGTCGTCGATTTTGCGGAACATCTGAGACGTATCCGCGCCGCCGGGGGAAAATCTGGCGTTAAGTCTTTGCTGAAGTCGAATCGATTCCATTCTGGCTACGTAAAACTGGCGACGATCGTACACTGCGCGGTATTCGCTGCGCAGCTCCTGAAGCAGCAGCTCCAGATCGTTCAGCTCGCTTCGGCTTTGCTGGTACAGATCGCGGTAGCGCTGAGCGCTCTCTTCGTGAATGACTTTATCCTGAAGCGCCAGCTTCGCGACGTTCTCCTCGCCTGCCTTCAGAGCGGTAAGAGCTTGCTGCTCGCGCTTGTCGGCCCACTTCTCGGCGTCTTTCCACTGCCGGTACAAGCTGTCCGTATGTGCTGAGTATTGACGCTGCAGCCCTTCGCTTTGGGTAATCTCTTGGTGCGTCGACCATAGGAATTGATCGATGACGCGTACCGGATCTTCCGCTTTTTCCAGTCGATCGTTTAACGTGGCCACCGTAATGTCGCGCACTCTTTTTATGACGGTCATTCCCTTTTCCCTCCTCGTTCGTGATCGCGGCAGTTGCTGCGTCTATTATGAAGATTAAAATCTTGTCGCCCGGTTGCTGCGTCCCAGCATCGATACTCCGAGGACGATCGCTGCGATGGCTGCGATCCATACGAGCACGAAGCTCATTTTACCCAACAGCACGAATCCTCCGACGATGGCGATAATGCCTCCCAGCATCTTGTTGCCGTTGTTCCACACCGCGACGCCGAGCAGAATCAGCAGAATCGGTACCAGCAGTCCGAACAACCATCCCAATCCGAAGCCCAATTTACCGAGAATAATCAATCCTCCGAATACGATCAACAAAAGCGCTAACCCATTTCCTCTTCTCATTTGCTTCACCTCTTTTCTGCAACTCGTTTATCTCATGTCCTTATTGTAAACCTCTCCGCGTTTATGCATAACGGACCCGCGTATGTTTTTGATCCTAGACTGCAGTCGAGGGTCCTTACGGTCCAGCGACCTTGTCATATCGGACTTGCGGCGCGTCGATGGCAACAATTGTGGGTTTCCCGCCCCTATCTTCCTATGTTAGCGTTTAAAAAGGTTGTTTATGAAGTCATATGACGGAGGGGATAACAGCATGAAGAAGCAGGTGGCGACCTTGTGCGCGGCGGCGTTGCTTGCCGGCATCGTCGGCGTCGCTCCGGGAAAGTCCTCGGCTGCAGCTTCCGGCTCGGCTTCGAGCCGACCAGCGGCTCCGACCAAGAAAACGCTCCTATCTAATGAAGATACAACTTCCGGAACCGATCCACGGGCAGGAAATGGCGATAGCTCAGTTGGCGGAAATACAGGAAGTGGCGGCGGCAACAGCGGAGGCAAGACCGATAACGGAGGCCGTAATAATGAAGCTGGCGAAAATGCGGGCAGTGCGGAGGATACAAACGCGGCGCTAATCGAAAAGGTAATCGCGGAAGGAATGAAGTATATCGGAACGCCGTATTTGTTCGGCTCCAATCGGAGCACGACCGATACGTTCGATTGCTCCGACTTCGTGCGTTGGATTTATAAGCAGCATACGGATCTGCTGCTTCCTCTCGACTCCCGTCAGCAAGGCGCGTTCGTGAAAAAGCTAGGCACCGCTAAAACGGACTGGCGCAGCCTGAAACGCGGGGATCTGATGTTCTTCATGACATACGAGGGCTCGACGGCTTCCGATTATAGAAGCGTCGACAAAGAGACGGAGCGGATCACACATGTGGCGCTTTACCTCGGCAACGGCAAAATACTTCACACCTACTCCAATGCCAGCGGAGGCGTCCACGTCCAATCGTTCGCGGGCTCTCAGTGGGAGTATCGCTTCCTTTTCGGCGGTAGCGTTCTGACGGAGAAGTAAGAAGGTAAGAGGCTAAGCCATAGGAGCTTCAAGTTGCTCTGAAAGATCACCGATGAGCAAGGTGCATGGGTATTCATCTTTTTTCAATGTAAGACAGTAAACGGACTAAGCTTCATTAGCTTAGTCCGTTTACTTTGCGGGGGCACCAGAGGCGTGCTCCTCTTATGAAGAGACTTCCGCGCGCGAGAGTACACGACACGGAAAATCATATGACGCTGCTCAAATTGGTGAACGCGGCAGTCTAAACGCTCCAACAGTGTTAATGTGGGGCGGATAGGTACGCGGGACGGCGCGGGACGGCCTTATTCCTTCCGCCTGAGCCGATCCCGGGCGAATAGGTGCGCGAGACGGTTACTACTTACGTCTCCCTGAAATCCTAGGGAGATGTTTTCTGCTTTAAAGGGTTTTCGGTATGTGATGTAGAAGTATTCTCCAATCAGATTTTGCGGAAGGAGTGCGTGCAAATGAAGCT
>PJUD01000645.1_pt1 | contig 15280 bp, 18 predicted proteins | sample 1512341 | NCBI WGS metagenome assembly PJUD01 (sample SAMN08177675, study PRJNA422409) | Feces metagenome, whole genome shotgun sequencing project. | isolation source: Chicken feces (3) enriched on wood chips: beechwood xylan treatment | host: Gallus gallus | place: USA: Madison | collected 2015-01-15 | reverse complement strand
TTAATAAATAATAGCTTGTTAATTTTTTTATCAGGGAGAATGAATTCTGAAACTTTATGTCAAATATGCTCTCAACTGATTTGCTCCCCAATTACATTGTCATGTTGCTCTGCGTCGGTATGCTTGGAATGCGTGAAAAACATCTCACAGAAAGATAAGAGGAATCCAGACAAGCTTTTTTACAAATGTCCGCTTTGCTTGAAGGAAAACCAACCCTTGGACCCAAAGAAAGCTAATACGTTCTTATCTCGTTATATTGAATATTCCTATCAAAAAGGCTCCTTTGAGGATGTCGAGTGTGAGAATTGTGGTATAAAAAAGAATTTTGTTGAAACTTTTGGTTGTAATCAATGCAAACAAAAAATTCTCTGTCAAGACTGCTATTCTGTTTCGCATAATGTGAGTATAAATAAGAACCACAAAACTGTCAATCATGGCCTTGTTATCAAAAGCTTCACAGGAAGTCTTGAAAAGGAAATCTTGTGTCAAGATCATCCCAACCAAAAAATCGAACATATTTGTCTAAAAGAGTTAACCACCCTTTGTGCATCATGTGTCACAGAGCATAGTAAAATATGCAAAGAAAAAAAACTTGTTCCCTTTGAGTAACCTGATGAATAATATTCTCTCTCTTATTTTAATTTAGGAAATCTCATGCCGAACTAGCAAAGCAATTGAGCAATAAGTTTGAACAGCTAAATGAATATAGGAATAAAGTCGATGGAGAATACTCCAGTCTGAAGCAGAGGCTAGAAGATTACCAGACAAACTCCCAGGAAATTATGAATTTGGTTGAAAAACAATTTCAAGAATTAAAAGAAATTCTCGTTGCAAAGGAAAGCCAGGTCAAAAAGTCTTTGGCTGAAACTTTTGCGCATAACAAAGAAAAACTGACCCAGGAAATCACTGATTTGGATGTTGTGAATAAAAAAACTGGGAATCTCATCAATATGGTTGAATTTGCTGTCTCTTTTCCAGATTCATATTTCTGTGAAGGAGCAAAATATTTGGTCCAGAGATTTAACAAACTTAGTCACTCATTCTCAAAACTGGAACAACATGGCAAATCTGATATTCATGATAATTTTAAACTAGCAAATTTTGCTGAATCCAAAGAAGCGCTCGTTGGACTCAGTTTGGCAGAAATAGAAAAACCGCTGGCTCGGAGAACCAATGTGTTTTTAAAGTCCAAGAGTTCTGTTTTTCATGATGATACATTTTCTCAAACTGAAAGATTGCTTACCGACATTATTCCGCTCAAAACAGAAAACCCCTTTAACGAAACAGCCATCACAAGAGTGGAAAAAATTAAAATACCTGCAACTCCTCGTACAGAAGTCATAAATCTTGCTAAAACAAGGGGCCTTCATTCAAAAACCAAGTCAATCGCAGTCAACAATCCAAATTTCTTTGGCTCTTTCAAGCTTGAAAAATCTCCCAATCATAGGCAAAATGCCTCTCAAGCCAATTCGCCTTCAGCAGCTCAGGGCCAAATGAGAAGAGACAAATATTCCAACATCTTCAGCAAACTGAATACCAATAGTAGCGCCAAAAACCTCAGACAAACCCCCACTAAAATGACTGATTCCACTCAAAACCTTAAAACCGCCAAAATTGCCTCTCAAGCATCAACTCCTTCTTTACAATGTAAAGTGAATAATTTCAATATCCCTAACCACTCTTCATAGATTCGAGAGTCCCTTCAAAAAGTTCATTCTCTTTCAAAACCGTTCCACCGAAAAGTTCTTGTGAATCTCCAAAAATCAAGTCTTTTGGATCAGCTATTGACTTGGGAAATTGGACTTTCCATTTATCACCTCAGAAAAGAGAAGAAAATCCCTATACTGAACAAGAATTAGAACAAATCCAAGAAGTTGAAAAAAATCCTCTCATCAAAAGAAAATTCTTTAAAATTTCTCAAACTTCTAATTCTATCTTTGTAACGAGAAAATTCGATATGTCTCATCTCATATTTTTAGGTTTCATGGCCTCATTCACCTCAAGATACCAAGATTATATATCAATTAGATTATGGAATTGGATCTAAAGTTCAAAATACTGAACAATTTAGAACTGCTTTCAAAGGAAATGAAGGATCCTTTATCATTACTGGTTTAGCTCCAAAGTATTTGAAATTAATAAAATTCTCCTAACCTCTTTACAAGAACAAAATATCGTGTAAGAGTATGTCCAATTTATCCAAAAGAAGAAACTACTAATCCATCCTCAAATCCAAATTCGAACCCAAATAGTGTGAGCCCAAGAGGAAGAGGTCCAAATGAAACATTTGGACCTTGGAGTGATGTTATTACTGTTTTAACGAAGGACAATCAAACAATTGATCCCGCACACTGTGCAAGTGTGAATAATGTTGGAAAGGAAACTGTTGTTGACTTTGAGAAAGCTGGAAGAGTTGTTGCAAAAAATGAATATGAGTTTGGAAAAACTGCCTGGGAAATAAAAATAAAGCGACAAAGTGCACATGCTGCTCCTGTTGATTCCTACTCTTTCCTCAAAATTGGAGTTGCAAGCAAGGCAGGAAAATCTGCAAATATTTTGGGTAAACTCTTCAACTATGCCCTAAACACGGAATCAATCACCATCAAGGTCTTCCTTGATATCGATAATAGAAGTATGACAGTCTTGACTGGTAATGATAAAGACAGTGAAGTTTTTAATAACCTCCCACCTGGACCTCTCTTCCCTGCCTTCCAAAATAAAATCAGTAAAGACTCATTCTCTTCCCTTAAACTTCATGTCAAATTTGACCTCCCATATACCCTAAATGAATCCAAAGATTTAGGATAATTATTGTATTTTTGGTTCTCATAGAAGTAATTTATGAATTTTTATGTATATATTGCATTCTACTATGTATTATTTATCTGTTTTATTATCTGTTGCTGTTGTTGATTGTTGTTGCTGTTGTTGATCACTTTCTTTTGCTAATTCTGCCAATTTTGATAAAGCATTCATTCTCTCCATTTCTTGTTTTTGATCAAGTTTAATTTCATTAGCTTGACTCTGAAGCTTAATATATAATTCAATATGTTTGCTCTTCACCTTCTTCTTGTTTTTCTATATAAAAATTAATGAAGATCCCAATCATGAAAATAAAAATACACGAACGAATTCCAAAAGTTCTTTTTCATCAAATAAGAAGAGTTCAAAGAAATTTTTAATTCTTGCAAGTGGATTATCTTTCTTCTCCAATATAATTTTCATCAGATCCAACTTTTTCAAATGAGCTTTGAGAGATGAAATGTTTTGAAGATAAGTTTTGATATAAGGTCTTGAGATTTTTTCTGAACGTAAAAATGAACGTTTGATAATTTTCGCAATAACAGTGAGATAATCATCAAATATCATTGTCAACTTTTCAGAAGACACTGAATTCTTGAGAGTGTCGTAAATTGCAAAAATATCGCGATAGAGACTGGTAAAGTTCTGGCCAGACAATTCAATTGGGTTGTTTTCCATTGTAAGTTTAGCTCTCTTTTCAGGTCTAATGAGATGGACAAATCCTCTGAAATGAAGTTCCTGCTTCAAGCAAATCATGCATCTTTGAGTGATTTCATAAATTTGATTAAACCAATAGAAAAATTTGACAATTCCTAATCCTCCAGATTCTTCAGGAATTTTTCTATAGAGATTTTCAGGTTCTTTCATATGAACCAAAATGCTTTGGAATTTTGATAAAAATGACACAATTCCTCCAGTTTCTAATTTTAGTGTTAATTTTTGGACAGCATCTTTAACTTCATCCTTTGTTTTGGTGGGACTAGTGTTTTTATCAAATCCATCAGTCTTTTGAGCTTGTGGAACTCTTTCACTCACAATGTTAATGATATCTGCATATGGCCTTTGGAAATTAGTAAGTATTTTTTTTATAAATTTACATTTTAACCAAAAGATTCCAAAACACATGATTACACACTTTCATAAATGCTTCAAAATTCTCAACCATGCTTCCCAATAAAACGACATTTTTCTCATTTGTTAATAATTTTTCGGGAGAGATAAGAGTTTCTCCTGAGAACAAAGACTTGTATTTTGTCTTTAATAGTTTCATATGTTCTTTCTAAATAGATTATAAGTAAGAATTTTATTTTCAAATCGAACTGGAGCAGGTGGTTTATCAACTTTTTTCATGTAAGGGAAATGATGATTAAGTTGCAAATTCCATCTGTAGATTCCTTCATCAGCTTTCATGTATTCGCTTTCTCTTGGCTCGTTCAGAATTGTCTCGATCAAGTGACCTTTCAAACTGCTTCTCAAATTATTCACCAACTCGATATAACCGATTTGCATACTCCAATTGAGTAAATCGAGCATATTACTTCCTCTATCCATTGGCAAATGAATTGAGATTGAAGGAAGGAGATTCACATTATTAGAGAGATTAACCAAAGCTGGAATTGGATATTTGATTTTTCCAAAACAGCCTTTTACATCAAATTTAACTCTCTTTGAAGGTTTCTCAACCACATGATACTCTGTCGTATCTGTTCTTGCAAGTTCTGCTTTACTACCACTACTAGGAGTTGCAGGTTCAGATCCAGTTTCACTTTGTTTTGATGACATTATACTTTCTTTTGGTTTAATACTCTCTTTCTCTTTTTCTGGTTGTTTTTGTTCTTCCTTTGGAGGTACTTCTTTAGCCGTCTCCTTCGTCTCTTTTCCTTTATTTTTACTTTCGAGGAATTCTTGAGCTAAGACAGTATTTTTTTCAGGTTGAAGAGCAGTTGTTTTATTTGTATTGATGCAAGAATTGATAAACTTCAAGTATTCAAGTTTAAATAACAACAAAAACTTCATCATATTCTCAGCAAAGAATGATGAAATATCGGCTTCAAAATCTGAAAAGTCAGCAGCATTTTGTTGAGTTTGGAATAATTCGTGAACTGAAGTTGTTTGATAGATTGCTTGGATTTGTTGGGTAATCAACATAATTGGTTTGTGAATGACACTCAAAACAAAGGGAATGTACATAAAATTAACTCCAAGGAGATCAACCAATTTTTGAATCATGAAATCATCAAGTAAACTTCTTTTTGCTGCTCCACCTTTGGCATAATATTGTGACTGTTTCTTTGCCTTTGGATCGTCATCATAGAATGGAGATCCTGGGAGCAATGAAGCCTCAAATAAGACATAGCTCTCTTTTGGATTACTGAACAGAGTAAAATCAATTCTCTCAAGCATAAAGATCTTGTCAAACAATGAATCCAGTTCCAGGATAAATTCCTTCCATGTCTCTCTAATATTAATAATTGGCAAATCTCTGGTATTATCTTTGATATTTGTCAAAATCAACTGCAGCAGAACATTCTTCCTGAGGAAAATGATTTGGAAAGTCAATATTTCTTTAAAGAGTTGAATCAAATGTCTTGTAGTGGATGAACTATAATTGAAAATAGCAAGCAAATCTCTTCTCTTTTCAGCAAGGAGCATCTTTTCATTTGAAACATCACCCAAACTGGTCAAAGATAAAAGTGAGTTGTAATCTTGAACCATAGTCAAGTTATGATAAAGACTTTGATTTATCGAAGTTATGTCGTCATTTTCATGATAATTTTGATCTGGTTCATCTTTTAAACTTGCCCAAACACTCTTTAATAAAAACATTTGAATCAATAATAAACTATCATGCACATTTCTTTTTAAATTTCCATAATAATCCTATTAAAAATTGTTAGATAATAACTCTCATATCATCCTCCTTACGCTGAAGACTTTAGGTAAGATTTTAGTTAATTCAGCTGAGCGAATTGCCAAGAATAAATTCATGATATCCAAGTTGCGAGTTGAAGAGAAACTTTCTTGTTCCAATAAATCTTCAGCTTTACAAATCAATTCAAGGTATTTATTAAATTGATTAGCTTCAAGACTGAAACCAATGTATTTCATTATATGAATATTTTCAAATGTTTCAGGTTCTGCTAGCAAGTATTCATCTTCGATGTAATCAAAGACATAGTTCTTTGGAGTTGTGTGCAAAATCACTCGGATTTGATTTAATTTATTCTCAAAATGCTTAAATTCTTCCAAATCAAGCCCATAATCGCTCACCAAGAGATCGCCGAATGTCTCGTTATGCACCTGATTCATGCTCAAAAATCTTCTTGATAAACTATCACTCAAAACATTCGAATTTGACTCCAAATTGATCCTGTCAAACTGAAATCCTGACGCGTCTTCAGCTTTGCTTGTATAAGACTTGATTGCAATTTCATCCTCGAAAAAGTAAAAGAATCTTCTCATAAAACGCTGCACCAAGTTTGCTGCTTCCTGGGTTTTATATCTCTCATTTTCATGCAAGTGCTTAATCACAGCAGTCTCTCTCAAACTGCTGTCAAAAGTCGCGATTTCTTTCCTCAAATCCAGCAAACTCAGACTGAGCTCATAAAATGACTCGTTCTTCATCAAGGCATCGATCTGGATAAAAATATTATTGCACTTCTCCACTTTCTCCAACACATTCAAAATCTCCTTATTATGCACTGAATTATACAGATAACCCTTCAGGTTATTATTCTTTTTTGCCAAAAGTTCTCTCGCTCTCTTGATCCTTTTTCTTGAAGTTGACACTGTCTTTTTGATATTATCATATTTTTCCTATTCTTATTGAGATTCTCTCAATTTAAGATGAATTACACCGTAAATCATTGGCTTTGCCAACAATGAAGAAAATTCTGCTGATCTCTGATGAACGATTTTTGAAACAAGGCGATCCACTTCTTTTTCTCTTTCTTCCAATTCTTGGTAAATCCCTGAAACCTACATTTGTTGACATTTGTAAATTTCCCCCCAAAACATTGGCATACCTTTCCAGAGTTCAATTCAGGAAGAAGCTCAACTAGAAATTGCGCATGCTTAAAATCATAATTCTGAAATCCTTCACTATCCTTCGATATAAACCGTTTACACTCATCATTTATATTCGACATCTTCTTGTCAATCTTTGTATTATTTTTATTAAATTGATGATATTTTCAGGAAATTTGGCCTAAAACAAAATTCTATACTATATTTGGTATCTTTTGAATTCTTATGAGATTCTCAAGAGGTTAGACATTCATTTTTAGTAAAACTTATCGATAGAGTTGATAAATACTTTAACTGATGATGATATCTATTATATATAAGAAAACAAATAAATTATATATAGACGACAACAACAACAAAAACAACAACAATGACAACCTTTGTTTAATATAGTAGACGAACAAAAATTTTTTTTAGAGTAAAGTATTGATGTCAATTTCACTGAGAGTTTCTTTAGGGGTTATTGCTGCCCTTTTGTTACTCCTGATGATGTCTAAAAAATTTGGTTCATTTTCTTGTTCAATTGAAGTTTTATTGATTTTTTTTACTTCTGGAGTCAAAACTTCAATCAGAATATTTTTTTTGCTTTGGGTGTTGGCTTGCTTTTCTTGGGTTCTCAACTTCTTTTCATCAACTGATTTCTTTGCTTCTCCTTTGGGGCCTTGGCTTCTTTTTCCAATGGAAACAGGAGTCATTTTCTCCTTCTTGATCATATTGTCAGTCTTTCTAATTCCAAGAGCCTTTGTCAACTCGGAATTTTCTATGACTTCTTTTTCAATAGCACCCAACTTTGCTTGGGCATCTCTCAATTCCTCTTCGTATTTAGCAAGTTTTTCATCACATCGTTGAATGATGCCTTCAAGAGCTTCTTGTTGAGTTTGATATCCTTCAAACAATTGGGCATATTGTTGGCCCAGATCAATAATCACTTGTTGCTGGTCTTTGGTGATCTCAAGCAACTGATTCAGCTTTTCGCTTGAGGATGATGTGTCTTCTTCAACTTTGTCAATCTTGGAATTGAGCTCGTTCTTCAATAAAAACTCGTTTGGAAGATCGTTCACATTATTTTGGATAGTCTGGACATCGTTTACAAGACTTTCCAATCTCTCATCCAGTCTGCTAATAGTGCATTGAGCTGCTTTACTGTTTTTTCCTCCCATCACTAATCGCGCGTTTAAATTTGAACTTTCAAATTTTTTTTTAATAACGAGTAAATTATATATTTCTCCAAATACAAATATTTTATCTTCAAAAATTTGAATCTTTATTTGGCTTAATTCATCATACTTTGACATATCTATTTGATATTGTATGTTTAGTGAAATCTCTCTTTTTGCGATTTTTAAATTAAAATTTTTTTTCATCATACAGAACTTTTTTATTTGTCAACAAATAAATGATCTGTTTGTTAAAAAAAAAAATATTATCGAAAAATTAGTCAAAAAGAATTTTTTTTCTCTCAAAGATCTTTGAGAAAAAGATTCTGAAACATTTTGTTTGTGAGAGTTTTCTTTTTGCAAAAAATTTGTAAATTCAAGTTTTTCAGAGGATAAATATTTTCTCTCTCTCTTCTCAACTTTTTCATCGCTCAATAATTTCAAAAATCTCTCTTCAAAAATACGAAATGAAAATTCTTTTCAGAGATTTTTCCTCTCTTCAAAATTGCATAGTGGTGGGTTGTTTCATAATTGATTGATCATATTCAAATGCAATTTATTTATTATTATTATTTTATAAAGTCTCAATATGAGATCTTTGAGAATTTGATACAATTCATCTCTCTATACTCTTTCACATATGTTTCAATAAATTATTCGATTAGATTGGATTAGATTTTTTCCATAATTTCTTGAGCCTTTTTGATTTCTAAAAAATAACAAGTTAATTTTCCCCTCAATCAATATGATCATTACCAGATAACAGGGTAAGAGCTTTATCTTTACTAATGATGAATCGAACATCTTCAGATTTGGTTTGGGGTTTTTTATTCACATTTAAGGTGATTTCAGCATATTTAGTGTCATAATATGAAGGATTTCTGATCTTTTTAGAAGCCATAATTTCATTCACATTAAAATCCACCTTTTCAACTCTTCCAACTATCTTTTGTTAGCCTGGGAAAAACAATTTCTCTCAACCTTTTATAGTTTGATTTTCTTTTTTTTCACGAAGTTTTTGAGAATTTTCTCTATACCCTTTAGTAATGCTTTCACAATTTTCTTTGGGGAGACCCAAATCAATGAGATCCTTCAAGAGGGTTTCATCAGTGACACCATATCTGACTGAATTTGCAATTATATAATCAAGGGAAGCAAGGATAGATGTGATTTCGTCCCTAGCTGATACATAAGACAAAATTCCTTTTTTATCTTACTAAATCCTGAATTCTCGAGCAAACCAAAGACTTTTTCATACTATAAATCGCTTTAAAACAAATCTTCCTTGAAAAATTACATTGTCAATTCCATCAATCAAGTGCTTGAAAACATTGGTCACCACCAGTCTTAATTTGACTGAAGTCTAACAATATTAGGCTCATTATACTCAAATCAGTCTCACGATCTTGGTCAGAATGGATGACTCGGCGAGGAACCATTCAGCAGCACTATTATTTCCACAAAAATGAAATCTCATAAAAAATTAAAGTCTCGAGTCAAATGTGAATCTATATTATAAAATTTATTTATTAGTCTATTCACAAGTATGTTCAAGAATTTCCTTGACAAAGCAAAGAGTGCAATTGATGATGTCGATAACGCCTTGAAACTTGCCAACCTCAGTGGATCTCAAGTCAAAGCAAAAAAAGCTGTCGAATACGACGCCAGCTTCTTCACTTTCCAATTAGAAGGTGGACCTCTCCATTCGAGCAAACTCAATGCTGTTGCTAAAATCAAAGCAGGTATCGAAAAAGAATTTTCTGATGAATTCAACTTTTTCCAGGAGAGAAAGCAGGAGAAATAATCCCCTTGACATGCACATGGTTCATTACAAGTCTTGATGGTAAAGTCCGCGAAATCGAGGATTTGACCTCGACTACCTACCAACCTTGCACTGAAGATGTTGGACTCAGGTATAATTTTTAATTATTGTGATTCTCACTCTGAATTTCAGAATTTCAGTCAAAGCAGAGCCTGACATTGAAGGAGGAGTCTATTCAGGAATGCCTGTTTACGGAGAAGTTGGCCCAATCGTTTTGGATAGCGTGGTCGAAGATAAAGTCATGGAACATCTTCAGAATAAGCTCTGTGAGGTGACTATCAACATCGAAGAAATTCCTTTTGAGATCGAAAATCTCCCTTCAGCTTTTCCAATCGAAGGAGTCATTTGCCTCAATAAGGAAAATAAAACACTTGAAGTTTTCATGGTTGAGGATGAAGGAAAAAGAACTTTAATCGCCTCATGCGGCTATTCTGACCAATATCCCTCCATTGAATTCATTCGCAAAAATCCAACTCTCTTCGAGTTGCAACTGAGCGAAACCCAAACATTAAAGTTATCCACTGAAACAAGTATTGACAGAGATATTATTGCTACTGCCATCAGAATGTTTGGTAATGATGATTTAAAAGAACAAGAACTCCCCGAAATTTCTGAATCTTCTGAAGTATAAACCGTTTTGTGCGCATAGTCTCATTATATTCATAGGAAGGAGGATTGAGTGTCCAAACAAATTCAAAAACCAGAAAAAGAAATGGTTCTTCCAACTTGGAAATTCTCATGAAAAGAGAAAGACTCATTAAACAAATCAAACAAATTGAAAAAGACAATCTTGAACTCACCAAGACTGTAAATGAAGAAAAGGAATCCAAAGAAAAACTCCAAACTGAAATCGAAGAATTGAATAAGAAAGTTGAAGGAAATGATGCTCATGTGCTCAAATTGCAAGAGGAAATAGAAAAACTTCAAAAAGAAAAATCAAGTCTTGCTGCTGAAAAAGTCTTTTTAAATCAGGTGAAGACTAATTTATTTTCAATATCATTGAACGAACCTCCATAGGAAGTGAACCTTTTCAGATCACAAAATATTGAACTTGAAAATATCATCAAAGATTATGAAGCTCAATCTTTAAAGTCTAGAGAATCAATTGATAAAGAAAGGGAAAAGGACAAAGAGTTTATCAGTTTAGAGTTCCAGGAGACAATCAAAGGACTTGAAACAAAACTTATAAATGCCACAATGGAAATAGAACAACTCAAAAAAGAAAATGAACAGGCCAATCAAAAATACCAACTCACTCAAAATGATATTGAGCAAAAAGATGCCAACCTTGGTGCTCTCCAGAGAAAAATACAATCCCTTATTCAAGAAAATGCCCGTTTATTGCGCTCAAAATCACCCACCAAAGGTGAGGCGCCAACAAAGATTCTTGAAGTATATAGTGAAGAAATCATCAAACTTCAATGTTTCAATCAAGATCTTCAAAAGTAAATTCTCAATGCCTTTTTGAATAATAAATAATTTTTCCAATAGAATACAAGGTGGGGAAGAAGGAAAGCCACTTATTCAAGATCTCGAAAAATTGGTAATTTCTTATATGACTTCTCAATGTAATAACTCTTCCTCAAGGTTGCTCAATTAAATGAAAAATTGTTAGAGACACAAGGATTTTTTGAAAATATAGGTTCAAAAAATGAATAATTTATATGTTTATCTTTGAGAATTGCATAAAAATAGATCCAATCGATAATATAATATTTATTTGTAATTGTAATAAAAGTACAATTTATTATCCCTTGTTCCAAGATATTTTCATCTGATCAATCTTTTTCCCCAACATTTTTAAAAAAGAAATAATTATTTCCGAGATTCAGAGAAAATTAAATTTTTGAGCAATGGAAACTGAAGAGCAACCAAATCAAGTCTTTAGTAACATTGAATGGCTCAGAGTGAATAATATCATGGAGCTCAATGAAAAGAATGCTCTTGACTACTTCATGACCAGTCCTTTCTACAACAGCAGAAACGCTAAAAATGAAAAAACCAAAAAAGGAAAAGGAAATATCTTATAGTAAGTTAATTCTTCAGCATGTATTAGAAATCCTCTAGTGAGTATAGAATCAAAAGTATCAAAAACGGAATAATCATTGTTGAAAAAGTTTATATTGAAGCCGGCAAAAATGAAGTTCTTGAAATCTTCTATATGGTCAATGTCGGAGGTGTTTACAATATTTATAAAGCCAATGTTCTCATGGATATTCTCAAAACTAACCTCACCTATATCAATGCCGAAGTTCAAAAATTAATGGAATAAAAAATATTTTCCATCACCATGATGTCCTTGTTTGTAATATTAGTTCGTAATATTCATAAAAAATTGCATACATGTTTGCAATATATTTGAATAATTTTGAAATCACCCACTCACTGAGAAAAGGACTATGCTTTTTTGGCATAAAAAAAATCGCATCTCGAATTCGTTCTCTCTCCTTGTGACCAACTCACTTTGATGAATTTTTCAAAGAAATATTTGGTTTATTAAAATAAAGTTTTTATACTTTTGTATACTTCAAGTAAACATATCCTTCAAAACCCAGGCGAATGTCTGAAAGTCAAATTCAAAAAAGATACAACTTGTCAAAGAGGACTTTACGGATAAGCAAACTGTTTTATGTCAAAAAATCAGCCATTGAAATATCTTCTCTTCAGAAATCCCAATTAAAGGACCTTGTGGTTCATATCAAACCCGTCCGATACTATCATTTACTTTCAAGCCAACATAAATTTGACTTTCTGAAATTCTTAAACTACAAAACCAAAATTAAGCTTCAAAACGATGAATCTTCAATCGTTCCAATTCACTATTTTAAAAGACTAAAGAAATTTGAGACAAATGAACTTCCCCTAACCCTCTACAACATGAAATCGCTTGTTCAAGTCATGAAACACTGTTATAGGACAATGCTTGATGTTTCTTTGAGGTTTACAAATTTTCAATCTTTGACTGCTTCAGAATGCGTACAACTTCATTTGATCATTTGCAATCAATTAAAGAAACTGAATAAAGTGGAAAAACTAGAACTGGTACTCGCTGTTTTTACTCAGGAAATCCTCAAAATTATCGGGAAAAGACTTGAAGCATTTTGCAAATTAAAAACTCTAGCCATCGAATTTCCTCAAAAGCCCTTGAACCTCGAAAGCTGGAAGCACGTCGCAAAGGGAATTGGAAAACAACAATTGCTACAAGACTTTACCTTGAAAATAAATCTTGTGAGAAAAGATGCCGAGATTCCAGAGAATTATTTTGACTTTCTCCTTAATCTCCAAAATCTCAGAACCCTCAACCTCATCTTATACCAAGTCATGTCCAACAACTTTCTCACATTCTTGAATCAATCTGTTTTGCGCCTTCCAAATTTAAAGAAATTTTATCTCAGACTTTGGAGCATCGAGTATAGTCATGAAGATACCTTGGAACTTTTCAAAAATCTTGACTTCCCTGAACTCGTTTCTTTTGGATTTAATGCAAATAGAATAGAAGATTTGAATGGCAAAGGTTTCAGAAGATTTACTCAACTCATCAGGTCTTGCCAAAATCTCACAAGACTGATTCTTGCTTTAAAATACTCGTATCTTTCTCTCGAGACCTACAATGTCCTTTCCGAGTGCTTTTCACCAAAACTGCAATATATTCACATGTGCTTCAAAAACCAAATTATTCAAAGTGATTGCTATCTCAAGCTATTGCAGCATTTCGAATCGCTTGTCAATCTTACTGACCTTGAACTTGATTTCTCCATGACTCAAATGGTTTGTGCTGCTTTTGTCAATGTTGTTTCCTGCTTAAAGAGTTTGCAAAGTATCAAAAGGTTGCTTGTCAATGTCGGCGCTAATGAAATTAAAGACCAAGGAATTCTCGCGTTTGCTGCGGTAATCACCACTTTGAAAACTCTCACTCACCTTGAAATTGACTTGTCTGGGAATAATTTTACAACAGTTGGCTTGCATTCTTTAGTTGAAGCAATCAAAAGCCATTCTCAATTGTTGTTCCTCAAAATTAATATCAAAGATTGCAGAAATCTGACCATCACCATGAGACATAAAATCAATGATCAACTCAAAACTTGCTTTCCCAGTTTAGCTGAAAATAAAACCTTAATTATTATTCGTTAATATTTTGTGTATGAATTTCTGTAAAAATAGTGAAATGTATATATATCTTTGTCATCGTGTGAAAAAAAGAATAATTTATGACTTTTCATTTTAAGGAGAGAATCTATGATATTGAAAAGTTCACCATAAACTTTTCTATTTAAAATTAATCCCCATTCTTATTCCTGGAGTATTTAGATATATTAATTTATTTTAAAAAATTTATTTGCGGAATCATGGAAGCAAAACTCTCCACAGCTTTTCCTGTTCATTACCAAGATGGTAAACTCTTTATGGAACAACTCGACCTTGCCACTGTTGCTAAAGAACACGGAACTCCTTGCTACGTTTACTCCAAGAAACACATTGTTGACGCCTACACTAGCTTCCAAAATGCTTTCGCTTCTCACCCCAACCAAATCTGCTATGCCGTGAAGGCCAACTCCAACCTCTCCATTCTTCGCTTGTTTGCCAAGCTCGGAGCTGGTTTCGATATCGTTTCCCAAGGAGAATTGTATAGAGTCCTTCAAGCTGGAGGTGATCCTGCTAAAGTTGTCTTCTCTGGTGTCGGAAAAACCGAACAAGAAATGAGATTTGCTCTCGAGAAAAATGTTGGTTGCTTTAACCTTGAATCTGAAGGTGAACTTTACAAAATCAACAAAATTGCTGGAGAACTCGGCAAGAAAGCCCCCATTTCCTTCAGAGTTAACCCTGACATTGATGCCAAGACTCACGAAAAGATTTCTACTGGCATGAAGAAGAATAAGTTTGGTATTGCTTACGAAAGAGCCATCCATATGTTTAGAGAAGCCAAGGGCTGCGAAAATATCCAAATCAAGGGTATTGATTGCCACATCGGCTCTCAAATCACCCAAATTACTCCTTTCATCGATGCTGCTGCCAAGTTGCTCAAGATCGTTGATGAGTTGAAGAAGGAAGATATCCATCTTGCTCATATCGACATCGGTGGTGGCCTCGGAATCGTATACAACAAGGAAACCACTATCAGCGTCAATGAATATGCTCAAAGAGTCCTCGAAATCATGCAAGGAAGATCTGAAAAACTCATGTTCGAACCTGGACGATTCCTCATCGGAAACTCTGGTGTCCTCTTGTCCAAAGTCGAATACTTGAAGCATCACGAAGGCAAAAACTTTTGCATTATCGATGCTGCCATGAACGATTTGATGAGACCCGCACTCTATGAAGCATATCACAAAGTCATTAACTTGAAGGAGCCCAAGGACCTCAATGGCAAAGAAATGATTTACGACATTGTTGGCCCCATCTGCGAAACTGGTGATTATATTGCCAAAGAAAGAGAAATCTACGTCGAAGAAGGTGACGTCGTTGCCATCTTGTC
>PJUD01000644.1_pt1 | contig 15327 bp, 15 predicted proteins | sample 1512341 | NCBI WGS metagenome assembly PJUD01 (sample SAMN08177675, study PRJNA422409) | Feces metagenome, whole genome shotgun sequencing project. | isolation source: Chicken feces (3) enriched on wood chips: beechwood xylan treatment | host: Gallus gallus | place: USA: Madison | collected 2015-01-15 | reverse complement strand
GCAGGTTTTCATTTTGATCTCGGGAGCACGATAAGAATTGGTGCCTTTTGCAGTCAGTCTTTCTTCGCCTTGTGATTGTGACTGCTCGAAATCAATGATCTTAAGTTGAAAGTCTTGGCCAAGTAAGAGATTTTCAAGCTTAAGATCGAGGTGAGCAGTTTTTTCCTGATGAAGATATTCAAGTCCTGCAATTAGTTGGTGAAAATATGATCGGATATAAACATCATGGGTCAGCCCTCCTTTGGTCACGATATCAAAGAAATCTCCATGATTTGCGTATTCCATGATTAAAAGGTCGAAATCAGCATCATGTTTAGATACTGGGAAATGTCTGATAATATTAGGATGGCTTAAGCCTGCCAAAAAGTCTTTTTCTCTTTTGTAACAAGCTTCGTTGAGTTCAGACTTTGGGAAAACCTTAATCGCATATTCTTCACAAGCTGCAGGTCCTTGGACGTGAAAAACTGTATACTTTCCACAGCCTAGCTTTTTCGTAAGGAAAAGATCCTTCTGAGAAGAGCATTCCTCTTGAAAAGTTACGTTCACCTTCATTCTTGGCTCGTTGTAAGTTGTGTTGGGAGGGAAATTTATTTTTTTCCTAATTTATTAATTTTCGATTATTTTTATCATTTATTCTCTTTATTCAGATGAGGATAGTTGTTGGCAAATGATTGTTATTCGCGAAGAAAAATTTTTCCAACGAATTGAAATTATGCAGAAAAATGAATTTGAATACAATTAAAAAGAAATTCATAAAAATTCATAAAACTGTTTTTGAAACAATAAATTTGCATTCTCAAAAAAAAATAGGACAGATTTTGTAATTTTTGCAGTCTCATCTTGATCAAATCTCTACCGCTCCCCTTTGGATGAAATTTTTTATTCTAAACAAATAAAAGATGAAAGCTAAAGACAGTTTTTTGACTTTAGAACCAGGTCCAAAATTAATAAAAAATTATGATTTAGTCTTTTAGGAGCTGAAAAAGGCCTCTAGAATTCTCTCCCATTCTATTCAATCTCATCATTCTTTCAAGTTTGGAGAAAACTCGAATTCAAGTCAAGTAGAATTTTTCAAATGGAGGTCAACGCCTTTTGGGCTCAATTCAAACTTAATTAATTTCTCCTTTCTAGATTTTTTGAAAATAAGGCACAATAATTAATATCATTCTTTTCTCAAAAACTGAAAAACTCTAAATATAGTAAAATAGACATTCGGTATGATTTAAAATAGCAGTGAGAATCACAAAAATCTGGTTTTTGGGGTTCTTTTATAAAAACAGAGAAGGAAATAATTGAGGGTGTTGATTTTACTCCGTTTTCAAAAAGTACAATGAAATATAGTAAATATGGATTTCTTGAATAAAAAAATCTTGATTTATAAATAATTAGAAAAAATGACTATGTACTATCAAACAATCTAATAAAATTTCTGAAATAGAGAAGAGTTGAATAATCTCTTCTTTGGTTGTAAAAAAAACTTGTGCTTTTTTTATAAAAATTTGAAATCCCTGGCTTAAGTTTTAGCCGTAAGGTCTTGATTAAAAGCTTTTACTTTTTTGAAGGTATTTTTTAAAGTTGATCTTTTCCATGATTTTTTCCATTTCAACTTTCAACTCTTGTGGAGTCAAAGTTGGTCCATTGTACCAGTTGGATCTTTTAATGTCTTCAATGGTAAATCTCTGGAGAGGATCTTCTTTCAACATTCCGTTGATAAGGTCTTTAAAATCATCATCAAAGATGCTTTTGTTTCTTTCGTTGCTCACTTTATTGGCCCAAAACTCTTCATTATCTTCATTGAATAAATCAAAGTGAATAAGCTCCTTTTGGGCACCGTCTTGGCTTTCGATGAAAGGGAAGCCATTGGATTTCATGACGAACAAGATGATTCCAAGTGAGTAAATGTCAGCAGCGAAAAACTCTGAGCAAGAGTTGTTCCAAACTTCAGGAGCTCTGTAACAAGGAGTTCCGAAGAAAGCAAGCTCAGTATTTTCTTCAATATTTTGAGATTGATCAAAGTCAATGATTTTTAAGTTGTAATCATCACCCAAAAGAAGGTTTTCAAGTTTCAAGTCAAGGTGTGCGATACCTTGAGAATGAATGTACTCAAGTCCTTCAATCAATTGGTGATAATAAGTTCTCATGATCTTTTCGTTGACGAGTCCTTTGTTCATGACGAGATTGAAGAATGTTCCGTGAGGAGCATACTCAGTCAAGATATAATTGCAATCCATCAAGCTGTTCTTGAAGTTTGTGATAGGAACATGTTGAATGACATGAGGATGATTGAGCTTGGAAAGGATTTCATTTTCAGTAGAGTAGGCTTTAAGAGAAGCCTCATCTTTTTTGAATATTTTCAAAGCGTATTCCTTTGGGAAAGAGAAGATTCTTGCTTGAGCATGAAATACTTCAAACTTTCCTGCTCCCAACTTCTTGTTCACTTTGAGATCCACTCGACTGTTGGATGCTCTTTGTTTTGCGAGTTGTCTGGGAGTCAATCTTGGGGTCAGTTTCTTAGTGATTTCCATCTCCCCTGAGTTTTTCGACGAATTTATTAGGTCAAGTTTAATTAATAATAGTAGAAATTCTGCTGGCTATTTAAGGAGTTTAGTTTATTGCATTAATTATTATAAATACTGGCAGTTTTGACAAATAAAACTTTCCAGTAAAAACAGAAATCATTAGAAGCTATATAATAAAAACTTTAATTCATTTGTGAAGGAAAAGCCTTTGTTGAATTTATGGAAGACCTCAAATTTTCAATATCCCCACGGAAAGATGGCCAAATTCGTGGTTTCTCAACACTCTTTTGTTTGTTACTTTATAGAAAGCTCTCTTATTGAGGTGAAAAGAAATGAGCTTTTTAAGGTTGATTTCTCCAGAAAGGCTTGCTACCACTCTTTATTTAAAATTAAAAACTGATAAGCTAAACACAGTAATTAGGGGCTTTCTCAAAGGCCCTTTAAATTTGAGTTTATTTTCATTAAAATCAACGAATGATGATTTTTGATCATAAGCCGAATGTTTGCGAGCTATTTTTGTTTCGATCTTTAAATTGTTGTTTTGTCCTATTCAGACAGAGGTTCTCAAAGTTAAAACTTCTTTTTTTAGAAGCGGATTATTTTTAAAAGTCATTTTATTTTATAACTTATTTCTTGAACCATAATTAAAAAACTCCTCCTTCCATTTAATGATGCTTTTTATATTTTCTTCTTTTGAAACAGTAGTCTAAAACAGAGTACGGTCATCTTCTTTTTTATTTAGATGAGAATTGTGTATGCTTTTAAATCAATTTTTTCTGAAACCTTTAAATAAATTCCAAATAAATTTGGGAAGAATGTTTTTCTGAGGGGTTCGAGAAAAGGTCTGGTGAGACCAGAAACTGTGAAAATGATCACTAGATGAATGTTTGGAAAGCTTTCGATAGCAGTTTTGCCAAAAAGACCAAGGAAAGGTGTTTGCATATTGATTTTATTTTCATGATAAGGAGGCACTAAATTCTTACTTCTTTTAAAAGGAAAATTACTTTAATATCTGATTTCTCCAAATAAGCCTCCGCTTCGACTAAATAAGACATTCTTCTGTTTACTATGTTTCTTCCCCCCTGATTTGATATTCTGCTTGTGTTTATTAAATTTTTATTGTTATTTCAAGTCAAAACTAATAAATTAACTGTTTTCGTTCTAATGTGTAATTCTATCAAAATAAAAAATAGTTAAAGAAAGCATCGAGAATTCGGAGTTTTTGACTTTAAAAGACTGAATGAATTATATACCCTTCATTTCAACGTAAAATCTGATTTTTGCCACTCTTTTAACAAGCCCTTTTTTAACAGATGTTTTACCCGGACTGATAATCTCAAAAAGAAAGAAACAAATTCAGAACAAGCAGATCATGTTGGCTCTCACGATAAATTTTCTGCTAAAGCGAAAAAGGAGAGACTTGAGAAATTCCTCAGATATGATTCTGTCAGCAGTAGAAGAAGAGGCGATGGTGACTCTCATTCTGATCAAACTTATTGGGATAAAACTGATTCACAACCTGGAAGTAGAGCTAATTTGGAAGAATATTACAATTCGAAACTTCTTAAATCCACAGACGAGTCTGCAAATGGCGAAGAGATTGAAACAAGTTTTACTGATGAAAATCTTGATGTCATGACTTATGATGATTGGATGAAAGTTTTGAAAAATAATGACATTGAAAATACACCGAATACTCTGATGGAAACTTCTTTAAGAAATGGCATTCCAGAAATTTTGTAATTTTTTTGTTGAGAGAAAGCTAAATTCATATGAAAAGGAGACCTCAAATCTGGGCATTCTTGGCAAATACTCAAAAACTTAAAAGCAAATATGTAATAGTTGAGATTGATTTGTTAATGATTCAAAAAGCCTTCTGGATTGTTTAACCAGCTGAAAAATACTTCATCTCAATACGATAGTCAAATCAAGAGAGATATCACTCGAACTTTAGGAGATAATTTTTATTTTAATGGTGAAGTAAAGATTTGAAAATGTTGGGATGATCCATCTAATAAATTATCAAAAAGAATGAAGAAAAAGGACAAGAAGCATTATATCAAGTTTTGAGAGCATATGCGAATTTTGATGAAGAGATTGGTTATACTCAAGGAATGAATTTTATTGCAGGAACAATTTTAATTATATTGGATCCAAATAATTATCAAATGTCAAGAGATTGTAAGAAAGGAGATTTTAGGGTTGATATCTGACACTTTTCTATTAGCATTCTTTAAGAATTATGATGAAGAATATGTGGAAGAAGCATTTTGGATTTTTGTACATATTTTGTACGTGAAAAACTATCGAGTTATTTACAAGAAAGAATTTCCAAAATTGGTTGAAATGGTGAATTATCTTGATACTCAAATTCAAGAAAAAATTCCTGAAATCACAAATCTTTTAAATGATAAAAAGGTATTTTGAAAAAATTGTTAAATTCTAAAAAATTTGACAGCTTGAGACATTTCTATGTTTTCATCAATTATTTTTATCAATGCTTTTACTCCATACACCAATTCCAATATCAAAACGGATTTTAGATCTCTTTTTAATAGAAGGAGAAAGAACAATATTTAAAACACTTTTAAGAGCATTGGCAATTTGTTCAAAAGAAATTTCTAAACAATCAACATCAGAAGTACCTTGGGAAAGAAAATTATGAATTAATCACATCTAGGCATTAATCAGCTTTTTCAATAAAAATATGATGCAAACATGCTATCAAAAACGTAAAAATAACATTGAATTGTTATTTCCTCCACCTGAATTTACAGACTAATGAGATTTATTTCAATTCATGTTTCTTTCATAATAGATAAATGAGTATTAAGTATATCAATCAACGTTTTACCTTGATAATGATGTAAAGTATTTTTCCAATTGTATTTGTAAATATTTTGATATGAGTTGTTGTATTCATAAATAGTTCGGGAGAATAAACTAAAAAGCGATATTTTAATATTTTTATGCTGTAAATTAAAAGGGTCCGTAGGATTCAAGAAAATAGAATCCTTCTAAAAATGCGAAGCTTTTATTCATTGTCATTGACATTTGTACTTTTTTCCTATAGCTTCCTTTTGGTCTTAAAGGCAATCTCTCTAATTTTTTTCATGAAGGAATGAGTTTACCTTTTGTTTAATATATAGAGAGATAGATTTTGTTAGTAAACCATATTCATGTCGAATCTACAGAGTGAACTTCCATTCACTCAAAGAAGAAGATCTCTTGAGAGAGGGTTGTTTTGGATGAGGAATTTTGGTTTCTATGAATTCCAGGTTGAAATGAGTTTATTTTTAGAAGTGTAAAAATAGAATATTCATTGTTCCATTTTCAATGGTTTGAAAAGGAAAGAATTGATGTTTTCTCTTCTTTGAGAAGTCAGAGAGACAAAACAACGCTTTTCTTCTCGTTCCTCCTTTCGAATAGAACATCACTATAATTAGGATTTGATGAAGATGATAATTTCACAATATCTTTCAAAGAAAGGAAAACTGATTAAGAAGGGAGAAGGTGAGTTTCTCGAGACATGTATATGATGAAAAGGAGAGGACTTTCAACAATGATTTTATTTTTTACAATGCAGACTTCTTCGTTTCAGAGGAAAATCTCTGAGGAAGAAGGTGCAGATTGGGTGGTGGAGTTTTCAAAATGTATTACATTAGATACAGGTTTGAATGTTTTGAAATAGAGGTACGGCGGTAAAAAAAAATGAGCAAGATACAGAAACAGACGACGCAAAGATATTATTAAGTTTCATTAAGCCGGATGGCAGTTATAAAAAACAATACAACTCTTCAAAAGTCATTCTAGATGATGAAGGAGATTTGAACATATCTATGGATATGTGCGGATCTATAAGAGAGTATTCACATATACATAAATTTGTTAGTCAAGCAGCAGACTTTAACTTTCTCAAAATTTAATTTACTCTTCCATTTACTTGTCACCACGACCTGCATATGTGTCATCTCTTTTGTTATAGTATTTTTTATTGGTTGAGTTTTTGGCAGTGTAGTGGAAAGGAGAAGTGTCACTCTTCTCGTCCTTGGTCATTTCTCTCCAGATCTTTTTTACAGCTTCCAACTTGTCAGTTTCAATTTTGGAGTTCAATTCAGGGTCTCCGTTAGCGGCTCTTTCCTTTGAGAAAACGTCAGAGTCGTCGGATTTGTTGCCTTCCTCTTGTTCAGAAGGAATGCTGTTGTCCCAGTTGATTTTCATGGGGTTTTCCTGAATGAACTTGAGCCATCTGGTCTTGTACTTGGTGCCGTTGAAAGAGTTGGCGAATTTGAAAATCTCCTGCATGAGTCTCTGTTTATCGAGAGTGGCAGAAGTGGCAAGTAACTGGAGGGTTACAAAATTGCCGTATTTGTTTTTCATCAAATCCCCGAGTCTTCCGTTCTTGAGGATTTCGTCGACAACTCTCTTTCTGAATTGGGAATCACAGACAGTGAGGCACTTTTCGATGACGTTGGAAGAAATCTTTTGACTTGAATAAGGGATGATTTTAGTGACAATCTTATTCATGATGAGGAGAGATTCCTTGGGGTAATACTCAACAATATGTTGTATTGCGTAGTTTCCATAGGGGTTTTGGATGAGTTTTTCGAAATTTATACTAGTCAGTTCGACAACTTTATTCTTGAGGGCTTCTTTTTGTTCGACCTTTGCCATCATTTGCTTAAGAACAAGGAGGCCAAAGGAGTTATTGGCGACCTGAACAAAGTTATCGAAAAGAGGCTGATACAAGAAATTGCTGGAATCGATTGGGATGATATTAATAAGTTTCTGAATCACATAGTTGGCCCTGGGATCCATAGATAATTCAAATACATAGGGGCTCACAATAGTCTTCATGAGAGCAAACTCATCAGGACTGTCAATTTGCGCAACAATGGCTTGTAATGAGTGAGTTCCCTTCTTATCGCGCGCAATTGATGTAAATGAAGGAGCAATCTTTTGCAATAAATACAATCTCTGTCTTGGATATCCGCTTTGAACAAGAGTTTGAATCATGTAATTAGCATAAGGATCAAGCATCAGTTCTCCAATTTTTTCTCCTATTTCTCTTATCACAACATCAAGATCATCTTTTGCTGCTGTTGCCACATATTTTTGAAGTACTTTGCTTCCCTATAAGAGAAAAATTAGATATGAGAATTTATAATAAATTTTGTACTTGATAAGTTTTAGCATATTCAACCATTTTACCGATATAATCTTCAATTCTAAAATCTTCACCAACATCAGTTTGACTTTTGATGATGGTTTCTTCATCAGCAGGAACAACTTCAGGAACTGCTTCTTCATATTCTGAAGCGGTAAGAGTACTGGTGCTTTGACCGTCAACTTCAGTGATGGGTTGTTGGAATCTGCCCATCATGCTAAAGTTGCTCATATTGCTCATGTTGGTAGTATTTGTGCTTTCAGTGGCATTACTTTCTTTTCTAGGTCCTCCCTTGAATGCTGTAACGTAAGCTTCAAGAACTTTCAAAGGGCTTTTATCCCCTTGTAAAAGATAAGACAAATCGCTGGACATTCTTTTAGCGTTATTGGCTTCGTCGGGTTCTCTTCTGATAGGTTGGATGCTATATCTCTGTTGTCTGTTGTTGTTGAATTTAAATAACGAGCCACCGGGCATGTAGTTTTTGGGGTCTTGAGAAGGGTTGCTGTTGTTTTTCATGATTCCTGGGGGCATTAAAGGATCAGCGTGAGTTGGCTGCTTAGGGGATGCAAACTTGTGTGAGTGAGGAGAATCGTCTCTAGAGAAGTTTGACCAGGAAATGGGGCTTTGAGGAGCGTCGAGCAACGAGTGGTGTTTGTGGTCTTGGCCCAAAACGATGGCTGAGCCTCTTTTTCCATATACATCATGCAGTCTGTGCATATTTTGAGGCAATAAAGGCGAGATAGGAGAGACATTGTTTGTGTTTGTATTTCTGGTTAAAGGAAGTCCAATAATGATTTGTCTGAGGATGACGTTAAAATCTGCGGAGGAGTCAGATTTGGATTCTTGGTTTCTGAAACCTTGAGGCAAGATGAGTTTTTCATTTGTCAGTTGCAAGTGAATAGTGAGGTTGTTGGTGATGTTGGGTGCAACGCCAGGGGAAGAGTTTTCTTGTTCGGCGTAGGCGACTTCCAAGCTTTGAATTCTTTTATCTTTGGTTGGCAAAGCGAACTGTCTCACATCAACGAGGAAATCGAAAGAATAAGGATCTTCGAAAGAGTGAGAGAGGTAGATTTTGACAACGAGTCTGAAATTTAAATATGGGACGGCATAAATCCAAGGCTCAAAGAGATTATCAGTCTCTTCCTGGGAGTTGTGCCAGTCATTCCAGAGCCCGAGATACAAGAATTGCTTGGCGTCAGCTTGGGAGATTTTGCTTTGCATAGCGTGGCAAAGTCTTTCGAGTTTAAACAGTCTTCTCGAATTGAGAGGATGGAATCCTTCAATCGTAATAAAATAGGCCTTTTTTTCGTTTTGAGCGAACTCGTTAAGATTGAGGGGTCCGAATAAACTCTGTTTCACATTAACTCTTCCAGGCAAAAAAGGAGCCCAAGTCCTCTGATTGGCTTGCTCTAAGTTGCCCATAGCGCTTTGGAGTAAGGAGTTGGTTGGCATGACAATTTCTGATTTTCTTCTTCCCATTTCTTCCTGTCCGAAATCCCATTCTCTGACACCGGTCTTCTTAAATCTCGCAGCAACGTCTGGCACGGTATCGGTTGCCTCGGAGTCAGAGGAAGTTGAGCTGGTTTCTTGTTCATTTTCAAGGAGAACTCGGATATTGTAGGGGATTTCTTCTTTGATTGGATGTTCTTGATGGGGATTGGGAAGATAAGAGGAAGACTCCCAGGTGGATTGATTTGGTTGGGGTATTGGAACATAAGATGGCGAGGCATTTTGAAGAGGTTTAGTAGATTGTGCGCGAACTGGTGATGAGTTTTGATTTGAGGAAAATGCACTAAAATTGAACATTGGATCTTAAAGGAGAGAGTTATTAGAAAATGAACTTTTCAGTCAGAAATAACTGAGGACTTAAATTTTTAGATTTTAAAGAACTGATTATAATTAATTGAAATGCTTTCTGTTTATAGATTATGACGCAGACTTTCAACTTTGTAAATTCGTTTTATTTAACTCTTTAATTTTTTAATTAAAGTGCACCATTCCAGTCTTGAATAGAAAACTTCCTAATTTTAGAAACATATCAGGCATTTTCGGGGTGATTAGCCTGCAAGTGGCCTGCCTTTAGAGATTAAGAAATATACTTGAGCAAAAAACCCAAGTTTGCGGGAATAGTTTTTAATTTTCCTTTGGGTTTATTTTTAACGAAGAACGAGGCTTGAAACTCATAAAAACTGTTGATTCATAAACATTATAATTGTTCATTACTGATTTACCCATGTCATAGTCGAAGTTCTCAGAAGTCAACCCCGCCAAAGGCTTTCTTGAGAGAAAAAAGGAACTATTTTCATTTTTTTCGAAAAGAAAAAAAAGAGATTTTTTGACCGGCTAACGGTATGAAGGCAAGCATGTAAATTTTGAATCTCACGTTCAAAACTCCACGTATTCTTTGCTATTTCTTTGACTTAACTCTAAAAGCCTTAGCACTGATATGGGTAATCAGGAAATCAAAACGTAGTTTTCAAAAGAGATAGATAAACTTGGCTTGCCTGACGCAGATAACAGTAAAAAAGTATGTAAGATATGAAAGCAAACATTTAGGGGATATTTATGAAAGATGAGATTGTTCATAATTAGAAACTTCTTAGGCAGTTGACAAATAAAAAATTATTCTTTGGTCAATAAAAAAATTTTTTTGAGCAAACCTGTCGAAAAAAATCAAGTTACAAAAGTTAAAGTCATTTCCGGGATTCTAAAAGAGTACTTTTAAAAATATAAATTGGAATTGATATTTCATTATTTCCTTTTTAAACAAGCATCTCTTTGAAGAATTTTAACAATCCGATACGAAAAAATCTCGTGTAAATGAGGTCACTTGGATTGAAACTAACCTGATTCATACATCTATCGGTGAGTCCTGTTGGATTTGAGCCCAAGTCGTTTGAATTAAAGATTCCTAGCATTCAATGATTTTGTTGTCAATACTTAATTATTCCAAAAATATTCAATTTCTAATGGTTTTTATGTTTTTAAGAAAAAACCTTTTCACATTTCAAAGCAAAACTTCGATATTCAATAAGAAATAGAAGGTACTGGTCTGAAAAGACAATTTTGAGCGACCCAGCTTCAAATTTACTTTTATAGCTATCTTCCAGTACGAAGATTGTAAAAAATTTCAAATATTTTAACTCATTAACTACAAATATTTAGGAGCCCGAGATTTAATTTAACATTAAATTAAAATTATAATGCGCTTTAATTAACTACAGTACAGCGAATTCAGGAGGTGTTTTCATTAAAAACCTATTTTTCATTAGCCTTAAAAATCATCTGGCCATCTAATGATGAATATCTCCCTCTGGGAGTTCCTAGGCTTTGAAATATATGAATTTTCAAAAGAAGATCTGAGAATATGAATTCAACAAGTTTTCAACCCTCCTTTTTTATAAATTCAAAAACAACAGTTTTTAGTCCTTCTCACCTTTACCTTGTTGGCGTTTCTTGAACTATGTTGCAGTCAAGAACGAATTATCATCAGAAAAAGTCCAATTTTTATGATTTTGAGAATCACCGAATTTTCTAGAAAATAACGAAAAGAATCAACTGTTTTTAGTATTCTATTTATCTCAAATTATCGATAAGTATGCGTTTTCTGAATATGAGAGAATATGAGGAGGTATTTCTTGGGATTTTCAAGAATGTTGCAATGAAAATTTTTGAGTTTTCTGGTATCTAAATATTAATAGGCAAGCACAATTGAAAGAAAAAAAAATTATAGACAAGAAATTTTGTCAAATTTTAATTAAAAATAAATTCATGTCAGATGAATCTCTTTCCCTTGATGTAGCCAAGAATGATATTCAAGATTTGAAGTATGATTATGCCCCAGAAAAAGAGAAAAGAGTCAGTTTATTGAAATTTTTTTATGGAAAATGGCCAATATGAATGAATTTTCAGTGAAAATGTTTTTAAAGACACAGTCTGACCTGTATACTATAAATACAACTTTGAAAATCATCAATCGTCCAAGAAATTGATTTTATTCTTTCAAGATTTCACTTAAGCAAAGGAAGTAAAGCTAATTAACTGTTAGTAGATGCTGAATTTGAACTGAATATTTGTCGTAAAATTATTCAAACTGTCGATTTCAACAGTCGTCGTAAATTTTATTCACCTTCAAATCACTTCAACTCTCTTGCATTTGATTAGAACTTTCTGGAATTAGTCAAGGAATGAATTATTTGGATATGGTTTTAACAAAAAAGACATACAGGCTTATTTATAATGCTAATAAATAATTTATCAGATATCAAAAAGGGAGTGGATGAATTGTTTTTTTAAGAATACACTTTAAGACCACAAATAGACAGAGTAGAACAAAACAAAAAAAAAGGTGATATTATGAGAGTCTTGAAGGGTTGTGGAAGTTTTTTGAATAAGAACTTCTTCAATTTATTATTGATTATGTCCAAGAAAGATTAGTTGATATTTTTTGTTTTTTGGATTTTAAGGAGTCTGAGTGAGGTTCACCTAATAGAATTTATTAAAGAGAAGAGAATTCTTTATTATACACGAAAGACGGTATTGCAAACTTTGAAGAGCATTTTATTTGCGACAACTTTTTCATCTTGTAAAAGGATCCTAAAAAAGTGATTTAGAAAAATTCATTGAGACTATAATTATACCATGTTCCATTTGTACTTTTCTTGTAGCCATCTCCATCTTTGACATACCATTGATCATTTTCATAGAAAAATCAAAAATAATTAGAGATTAGTTTGAACAACAATTTTACTTGCATTGAATTCTTGAAACACCATATTCATCAAAAACAATTGTACAAGTTGCTAAACGGCCTACAGTACACACTTGACCAGGTTGAATAATCCTATGGAAAGATTAAATTTTTGCTTTCTCAAATTTCAATTTTTACCTTTCTTTTCCTTCATTAGGTCCATCCATAAATTTGAGTTTAAGGGAGGAAGTCTTTTTTTCTTTATCAGTGATGATTTCAGTGATTAAATGGCCAATTCCATAATGGACAATGCAGTGGTTTTCAAGGGCCTAAATTTTTTTTAGTCTGATTTTTGAATTTTGATGCATTCATTACATATTTGTCTTCAGCCTTTATATAAATGCCATCACCACCTCCTAAATCTTTCAAATAAAATGAGCCTTTATCTATGAAAAGTAGTTTAAGTAAATGTCTTTGGATCCATTGCTTACTTAAAGTCAATTGAGCAGATTGAACGAATTTCTTGTCTTGGAATTTACTACAAACAATATCATTCCCTTCCTAAATAACAGAATTAAGGCACAAATTCACAAAATATCAATACTTCAGGTTTAGAATCAGGAGGAAGATCACTTCCAATCAGAATTTTCTTTTCATTTAGAGTCTTTTTTCCATTGATTTGTTGACCATTTGATTGAATTTGGAATTTTTCATCAACTTGGAGAAAATCACTTTCCACAACTTGAAGTTCGAAATCAAATCTTGGAGTTGTTACAGCAGTGTCCTATTTGTATTGAATGAGTTCAATGAAAGAATTGTTTGTAAACCATATTGACTAACTTGATATCGGAGCAATCGACAGCATTTTCTTTTGTAGAGGCCTGCGTCTTAAAATCATCAGATACAAATTGTTTCTTCTCAATTAAAAGAAAGGAGAAGAAAAAAACTCACATTGTTTGCTTTCAAATTTCCGACTCCATAGACGATTGTTTTTTTGTTATTTCCTGAATCTTTAGATGATCGACCTTCGAAGACCATCTCAGTTCTAGTCTCTTGATTTGGATCAAAACATTTTGACTAGAAGGTCATGAATACGAAAAGGTTGAGAGTGATTACGCATATAATTGAAGAAAACCAATTGGTACTTGCAGACATACTTTTAGAATTAATTGTTTTAGGAAAGCTATTAATGCAAAAGAAATTTCAACCTTGGTTTTTCTAATTTCACAAAAGTTAACCAAATAAATTTTAACATCAAGGTAATTTTGTTGTCGCTGACAAGGAAAGTTCTTGGCTTGACAGGAAGACCAAAATTCTGGGTCCAAATGGGAAGAAAATTGAGAAGTTTTGATAAATCTTTGGCAAAAAATGGGACAGTTTGCGAAATATTAGCTGAAATAAAATATCAAAATTATATTACACGTATTCATCTTCTAAGTTATTTTTATTGTTTCGTTACTCAAAGTTAAAACATATTTTTATCATTGAAAATCGAGATGTTATATCCAGATTTACCTTTTATGAGACTCTATAGATCAGAAGTATTCGATATTTCCTTTGAGTTGTAGCGTAACTCATGCTTTCTTTTCCTCTAAACATTTAATTTTTTATCTCAATGGCAAAAAACACGAACTTAATTTTAATCGGACTAATTTAATAATTCACAAAAACTTTAATCATATTATTCTATTGTCTTGATTGATTAAAAATTGTTCGACAAAAGGAGAGATTTTTTCACGAAAGAGAGAAAAATTTCAATGGGGCATATTCGAACATACAAAAGAGATAAAGATAAAAGTTTACATTCTTGATTTATAATTAAACAAAGGTGATTGATTTGAAGGAAAATAAAATATAGTGCTATTTACGATTAAAATTACAAATTAATTGTCAACTCGACTATTTGTTGCTTTGAGGCAACTTTGTTTTGGTTTCCTTTATGATAAAGTTTTTTGTTTGAGTTTTCCCAGTCTAAAAGAATTTATAGTGAGAAAAGATTTGGGATTACTTTTTCATTTTCTGATCTTGGATCAAGTGGGTCAATTTTATCTTTCTTGAGATTTTGCTTTTGATCAGGTTTTGCTTTTTGTGTGTTTTTAGAAGGAATCACAGCAAGACCTTCTTTTTCTTCTTCAGGTTTTGCCTTCTTTTTTCTTCTCTTTTCAATTTTTACCTTGAAGAAAACTGAGATCAGTTCAATAATAAAAAAATACTTTGAGAGTTGTGACATCACCTTCTAATTGTTTGATATATCTCTTGACAAATCCAGGTAAATTTTCCCATTGTTGTTTCAAATTGTCAAGTTCTTTGAGAGAATAAGCTTGACTATTTGTATCATTATTCTTTTTATCCTCTATGAGGAAATGTTATTTGAGCGATCAAAATATGATAAAAACCTTTCATTAAAGCAAAAGGTTGATTTGCATTTCCAACATGTCCTAATTCTTTTTCTAAATGTCTTACTCTGTCCTTGGGAATAATTTTATTGATAATCTCAAGAAAAATAATTACTTCAAGAGCTTTTCTTTCTTGAGATTGCATTTGAATATGTTGACCAACAATTGAAGAATTTTGCCAAGCACTAATTGTAGCTTCAATAACCTTTTTACTATCTGGATGGAATTCGATTTTTTTGGATATTAAAAACATAATTTTATTCCCAGTATCTAAAGGAAACAATTTAGGATATTTTTTCAACTCTAATTACTTTCAATAGGAGTACAGACTTTATTGAATAATTTTTCAGCAAAACTGAGAAATCCACCAGCAGCTTTAGAATATGTATTTTTGACGAATTTATTGGTTTCGATTTCATGGACAAAATTCAAAGTTTTAAGTGCTAATTTGTCTGTTTTAGGGAATATCGTTTGGAGTTGTTTTGGAAGACTCATTTCAACCAATATTCTCTGATTCTCAACTTGAAGTTTTTCATTTTCAGTATTGAGTTGATG
>PJUD01000643.1_pt1 | contig 15347 bp, 15 predicted proteins | sample 1512341 | NCBI WGS metagenome assembly PJUD01 (sample SAMN08177675, study PRJNA422409) | Feces metagenome, whole genome shotgun sequencing project. | isolation source: Chicken feces (3) enriched on wood chips: beechwood xylan treatment | host: Gallus gallus | place: USA: Madison | collected 2015-01-15 | reverse complement strand
CTTCGGGCAGCAGCGCCGCGGAAGGATCCGGCAGCGCCGCCCGCAGATCGGCGATTTCCGCGAACAGAGCCTCACGCTTCAACCACCACTCCCGCGCATCAAGCACGCCCTGCAGCTTCGCCGCTTCCATTCGAAGCGCGGGCAGATCTTCGCCCGACTGCGCAAGCCGCTGCTCGAGTCGCGCAAGCTCTTCCGTCGCTTCCGCGTACTCGCGAATGCCGTCACGACTTCGGCGAATCTCCGCCTCCAGATCCTTAATGGCTGCAAGCAGGCGGTTCATCTCCTGGGTCGACCCTCTCGGACGATAGAGACGGTCGAGCTCTCCTCCGAGCTTGCGGCGCGCCTCCGTAATCGAGGCGCCTCCCGCTAGACCTGCATGATACAAATAGTTGCCCAGTTCTTCCCCCTGCAGCGTCCTCAGCTCATGCAGCTCGTTAAGAGACACGGCGAACAGCTGCCGAAACAGCCGTTCCGACAAGCCGCCGAGCAGCAGTCTCTCCCATTCAGCTTGCGCGACGACCCTTTCCGTGCCGGACTCGTCTCTCAGCCGAATCTCTCCGCTTCGTTCCGCATGACGCTCGATCCGCCACTGAAGCCCCCCCTTGTCCTCCAAAACAAGCCGTCCCCCGTGACGCCCGCCGAATGCGGGCTCTCCCCGCTCCACCGGCTCCTTGCGCGTCGGGAATCCGTACAGCATGCTTCGTAGGAACCTCAGCAGCGTGCTCTTGCCGGCTTCGTTAGGTCCGTACAGTACCGCGATACGTCCCTCTCCGAACGACAGCTTCAAATTGTTCAGCGCGCCGTACCCGTCCACTTCGATTTCCCGTATGTACATTTCCGCACCTCCCCGCCCCTAGTGCATGTCTTCGTCGCGCAGCAGCGACGCGCTCAATTCCATTGCCCGGCGGAGCCATTGCTCTCGTTCTTCGCGCGATCTTCCGTCCAACCATTCCCGCACGCGCGGCAGCTTGCGCAGCGACTCCGTCGCTTCGTCGAGCAGTTCCTTCGCCTTCTCCGGATCGGATGCGGCCAGCATTCCGCGACGAATCAGCTCGCCCAGAAATCCGTCCTCCTCGGCGACGCTTTCCAGGCGCAGTTCCCCCGACGTGCGAATATGCAGCGACTCCGGCCAGACCCAATCGTCCGTCTCCTCCGGGGAGGCGAGACATTCCCGCAGCCCCTCCAGCCACTCTTCCGCCGCACCGGCCCGGAGCAGCAGCTCATGCATCGCTCCGCGGCCTTCGAGCCGCAGCCGCGCGACGGTCGCTCTCCCCGGCGAAGATCGGCGCGCTTCTTCCAGCGCGTCCAGCATCGCCTCTTGAAGCTGCTGCTCTCGATTCAGCCCGTCGATCGGAACGACGATCTCCCGCCAGACCACGTCCGCGAGATCGTGAAAGCGCATGTCCACCGCTCCCGAACCGTTGACGGACACCGCATAAGCGCCTTTGTCGCCCGTCTCGCGGACGCTTCTTCCCTGCAAGTTGCCGGGATAGACGACATGCGGATACTCCCGCAGCACGCGCCGCTCGTGCACGTGTCCGAGAGCCCAGTAGTCGAAGCCTGAGGAAGCAAGCTCTTCGAGCCGGCAGGGAGAATAATTGTCGTAATCGGGATCGCCATCCACGTTAGCGTGCAGAACGGCAATATGAAAAGGCGCCCCCTCCCGTCTCTTGAAGCGAAGCGCCAAATTGTCCCCTACCGAACGGGTCGGGTACGATATTCCGTAAATATAAGCCGCAGGTTCGCCCCCTCGGGTATGCGCCATGCGGCATTCCACCTCTGAGGAACCGAAGGCGAACACACCGTCCGGCCAATCCAGCTGCGCCATTCGACCGCTCTCATGGTCGTGGTTGCCATGCACGATATACGTTCGGACGCCTTGCCTCGCCATATCGCCGAGCGTCCGTTGAAGCCGTAGCTGGGCTCGCAGCGACCGATCCGCCGCATCGAACAGATCGCCCGCGATGACTACGAAATCCGCGCGTTCCCGCATCGCCAGCTCTCCAAGCCGACGAAGCGCGGCGAACGTCGATTCGCGCAGCCTCTCTCTCACGACGGGCGGAGCCTTCGACAGCCCCTTAAACGGGCTGTCGAGATGCAGGTCGGCGGCATGAATGAAAGTAAAGGGCGCTCCCATCCCGCTCACGGCTCCTCGCGGCCGTCTCCGGCGTCCGCTGCGACCGCGGCCTCGCTGTCCGCATCCGCGCCGTCCGGTCCGAAGGAAGTGTAAATGCGCTTAAGCTCGCTGATGACGCGATTCAGCGAATAGGCTTCCTTCGCCTTGTTCCAGCCTGCGCGAGCCATCTCGTAGCGGAAATGCGGATCGACGATCACCGTCTCGAGAGCATTGGCCAGCGCGACCGGGTCCTCGGGCGGGACAAGCAGACCGTTCATGCCATCCTCGATCTGCTCCGAGATGCCGCCGACGTTCGTGCCGACAAGCGCCAGCAGGCAGAGCGCCGCTTCGGCGAATACCGAGCCGAACGCCTCCGCGCGCGAAGGCAGCACGAACACGTCGAAGAACGGCATCAGCTCTTCCGGATGAAGCATGTAGCCGTAGAAGATCGTATCGTCGTAGATGCCCAGCTTCTGCGACAGCTCCTCCAACTCTTCGCGAATCGGGCCGTCTCCGATAATGTGAAGCACGAACCGGGAATTGCGCTTGCGCAGCTCGGCGCAAGCCTTGAGAAGAACGTCCAACCCTTTCGCCGGAACGAGCCGGCATACGGTTACGAGCTGCGTAACTTCATTATCGTGAGACACCGGTTTGAATCTTCTCTCGTCATATCCGTTAGGAATAACAATTGTATTGTCAGGTTCTTGGAGGTAAGTGCCGATATACTGAGCAAAGGACTTGGAAACCGTGAGCAGGTGGTCGGATTGAAGATCCAATTCCCCGTATATCGCAGTCAGAAAGCGGTGCTCTGGCCCCCCCTCGGCGATCCGGCCGTTCAGCACAAGCTCGCGCTCGTAGCTGGAGTGGATCGTCGTCAGCAGCGGCGTATCGGGAAATACCCGTTTCATCGCAAGCGCGGCGATCGGATGATGCGCGTGAATGAGATCGAATTTCTGTCCGGATAGCCGGAGCTTCACCCACCAGAGGTAGTCCTTGTATGTCTGCATGTACTTATCTATAATTACGTTGCCAGCATAAGGACGCCAATCGAACGTCGCAAACTCGATATCTTCCTGACCTTTGTTGCGAATGCGTTTCGGAAGCGAGAACATCTCCATCTTCCAGCCGATTTTGCGAAATCTCTCTCCGATATAGGGAACCATGGACGAGACGCCTCCCGGCTGCTCCGGGGGAAAAAACAGCGCCTGCAAAATATTCAACGGCGTTACCTCCTCATTCCGACGTTCAGGATGCGATACAGGTTGAATCGTAAAGGAAGACCCATTGCATTCCGAAATTCAACCTATATCGTCTCTCTCAAAATATGATATATTAGAAACATATGTTCTGCAAGCTTCCCAGACTGCTTTAGAAGGAGATCCACATGTTCCTGATCACGCTGACTCCCGATAATTTGGCCTTGCTGTTCTCATCGGCAATGGCCGTCGTCATTGTCTCATTGATGCTGTTCATGTCTTACCGACTGTTCGCGAGCAATCGGCGGCAGGCCTACAGGTCGTTGCTGACTTCCCTCGCTTTCATTCTGATCCAACAGCTGCTGCAAATGACCGTCTCGCTCGGAATGACGCCGTCGTCTCCCCTTCTGATTTTCACTGGGAAGCTGCTGCAGGTTTTTGCGTTTATCGTCATCAATTTCGCCATCTTCGAGCTGTATCACCGCAGGCGCCCGAGAACAAAGGTCTGGTTTTACGGACTGCTTGCGACGGGCCTAGTCGTCGCCGCATTAGACATCCTTCCCGAAGCGCTTTCGTCGCATCAGGAATGGGCTGAAGGCATCCGCTCCACGCCTGCGCTCGACGGCTACTTGCTGCTGCTTGCTCCGCTGTTCGTGCTGATGTTCGCTCCGCATATCGGCCAGCCCCGCAAGTATATGACCAACCTATGGATCGCCTTCACCATGCAGCTTTCCAGCATTTCGTCCATTTATTGGGCGCCCGAAGCCGCGATTTTCAAAACGATCGCGGGCTTGCTGCCGGTGTTCTATTATATTCTGCTCTTCGCCATCATTTTCGAACGGGTCGTGGAAATTTTGCAATCCGTCTACCGCTCTTCCATTACGGACGGCTTGACCAACCTGTATAACCGCAGATACTTTATGGGCAGACTCGACCCGATTTTGAAAAGCGGCCGGCCGGTGGGGGCGATTTTCTGCGATATCGACAATTTCAAGAAGTTGAACGATACGCAGGGGCATCATAAGGCCGATGGCGTTCTGAAGCAGGTCGCGGCGCTGTTGATGGAGGAAACGGACGGAATCGGCCTGGCCGGAAGATACGGCGGCGAAGAACTCGTCGCTTTTGTCGTCGGGCCGGTATCCGCCGTGGCGAAAACCGCCGAGAGCATCCGCTCCCGCACCGAGAAGGAGAGCATCGTCACGATCAGCGTCGGCTTCAGCATGGGTGCGAGCGGCGATACGTCGGAATCTCTCATGAAGCAGGCGGACGAAGCGATGTACCACAGCAAGACAAACGGCAAAAACCGGGTTACCGATTTCGCCGCGTTGAAGCGTTCGTCGAGCCCGACGGCCGCTCCGTCGCGTCGCAAAGTCTAATCTCGGCCTCAGCGCCGATTATTTATTCCACACGAGGAGTGACAAGCGAGTATGCCTACTTTATTGATGCTTTTCCAACTTAAACCCGACCAACTGGAGCAAGTCCGTCGGAGAATTCCGGAGTGGACCATCGTATCCGCACGCGATTCCGAGATTACGGAGGAGCAATACCGCGATGCCGAAATCGTACTGGGCTGGGACTCCGCGATGACGACCTCTTTCGATTCCGCCGTCAATCTGAAATGGGTGCAGACGACTTCCGCAGGCGTGGATAAGCTGCCTCTGGATCGGCTTCGCGAGAGTGGAGCGGCGCTGACAAGCGCCAGCGGCATTCATCCAATATCGATGACCGAGACGCTGTTCGCGATGTTGCTGGCCTTCAGCCGCAATCTGCATCACGCGATCCGCCGACAGAGCGATAGCGAATGGCGCGCATCGGAGCGCTATTCCCAGCTTGCCGGCAAAACGATCGGCATCGTCGGCGTCGGTGCGATCGGAACGGAAATGGCCCGCTTGGCGAAGGCGTTCGGCATGACGACGCTCGGCGTGCGCAAGAGCGCCCGCCCTGTCGACGTTGTCGACGAAATGTACGGAATGGATCAACTGGGCGATGTTCTGTCTCGCAGCGACATGGTCGTCAACGTGCTCCCCTACACCGAAGAGACCCACCACATTTTCAATGCCGAGAAGTTTGCAGCCATGAAGACCGACGCTCTCTTCTTCAATTTCGGACGCGGTGCGTCCGTGGATACCGCAGCGCTCGTCGCAGCTTTGGAGCAAGGCGAGATCGGGGGAGCAGGCCTTGACGTATTCGAGGAAGAGCCGTTGCCGGCCGACCACCCGCTTTGGCCGATGGACAACGTTATCATTACTCCGCATATCGGAGGTTGGACGGACAACTACAAAGCGCTCGTGACGGACATTTTCCTCGAAAACCTGGACGCTTATCTATCGACGGGTCAACCAACTCGCAATGTAGTCGATTTAGACCGCAATTACTAAAGCAGCTTACGCCGAACGTCCGGCTCCGCATTTGCCCAAAATCGTGCATTCCGGGTAAATGTCCAATCCGCGCTCTTCCTTCTTCATAATATAGGTGTAGGCCGAGGAAAGGGTCAACGCACGAGATACACCCGCTTCGGCTCCCCTAAACAACTTCATGAAGGAGGAGTTTGCATGTCTGGTGTAGTCGGCGGATACTATGCATCGGCAGCCTTCGTGCTGGTCTTGTTTATTCTGCTGGTCATTATTTTGCGCGCCGGTTACTGAGTCGGCCGGAAGCAGCATCGATCCTAATGATAAAAGCGCATGTACCTCCTTCCTCGGGGTACATGCGCTCTTTTATTGTCGCCTAACATTATTGCGCCGTTTGGACCAGACGCTCCAGTATAACGGCGACGCCGTCTTCATTGTTGGAGACGGTCACTTCGTCTGCGGCGGCTTTCACTTCGGCGGGGGAGTTGTCCATTGCCACACCCCGTCCGGCATATTCAAGCATTTCCATATCGTTATAATAATTGCCCATCGCCAATATGCTCTCTCTAGCAATCCCTCTCTGTTCGGCCAACCAGCGCAACGCCTGTCCTTTGCTAGCCTTCGGATGCTGCACGTCGATAAAATAATCCCCGCTCCGGATCGTCTGCAGCTCGTGCGTCCAGCTGTGCCACTCTATTTCCACCGTGTCCAACACGGATTTCGGCGCGTAAATCGACATTTTCACCAGCGGCTCGGGCAGTGCTTCCGCAAAGCTTCTCCGAATCGGTTGGGCAAGCAGATGCTCGTACATCGCCGCCGCTTCCTCGTTCATCTCCTCGACGAACAAGTCAAACGCCGTATTCAGATCGAAATGAATGCCCCGTTCCTGCAAAAAGCTCATGTAGCGGCGAGCAAGCTCATGAGAGATCGCCGTATCATGAATCACTTCCCTCGTCTCGCTGTCGACGATAGAGGCTCCGTTATGAGTAATCATCGTGCCCTGCAGGCCGAGCTCCCTCAGCACTCCCAGCGCGCTCGTAGAGCCGCGGCCTGTGCAGATGACAATCTCCGCCCCTTGCCGCGCAGCCTCCCGGACCGCCGCGGCGACTCTCGGCGTAAGCTCGTGATTGTCGTTAAGGAGCGTGCCGTCTACATCCAAAGCAATTAAACGATAGTTCATTTCTAACCTTCCTTCCGGTAATTTCTCAAGCTGTCGATTTCGTCCTCGGTTAGTTCGCGCCAATCTCCAGGAGCTAGGCCGGGGTCGAGCTTCAGCGGCCCCATCGCCACTCGTCGAAGGTAGAGCACCTTTTTCCCCACCGCTTCGAACATCCGCTTTACTTGGTGGAACTTGCCCTCGTGAATGGTCAGCTCGATCCAGCTTAACGGCGTAGCGTTCGGGCCTGAGGGTGCAAAGTCCAGTACGGCGGACATTTCCGCAGCTGCCTCCGGCTTGTCCGCCTTCATTTGCCCCTCTGAGTCTCCAGCGGCGGCGGACAGAGACGCCAGCACCTCCAACTGCGCCGGCATCGTCACATAGCCGTCGTCCAGCTCAACGCCTCGCTCGAACGCCTCCGCATCCTCCTGACCGACGGCGCCCGCCACTAGGGCGCGATACGTTTTCGGGACGTGTTTTCGCGGGGAGAGAAGCTCATGCGACAGTTTTCCGTCATTCGTAATGAGCAATAGCCCCTCCGTATCTTTGTCCAGCCTTCCGACCGGAAAAGGCGACAGCACCGTAATCTCCTCATCGAGCAGATCGATCACCGTCCGGTCTCTCATGTCCTCTGTCGCCGAGACGACCCCGGCAGGCTTATGCAGCAGCACGTACACCGTGTCGCGGTAACGGATCGTTTCTCCGTTCAGGACGACCGTATCGTCGTTCGGACGAATTTGCCGCCCATGATCCTTGACGACCTCTCCGTTCACCCTAACCGCCCCTTGCTTGACCCATTGCTTAATCGAGCTTCGCGTTCCGTATCCCAAGTTTCCGAGCATTTTATCTAGACGGATTGTCACTTTCATTTTTATACCTGCTTTCTATTTGACAGTTTCATGTCAATGGCGTATTCCCAGTTTTGTTCGGCGATCTTATTAGGTATAATGTAAGAGAGTTCGGGACGCTTGTCCATGACTTCATACATTTTAATTGTTCAAATTGGGGGAATCATTAATGAACGCCAAAAAGCTGTCGATCTTCTTCGGCATTCTCGCCGTGCTGATCATCGCGCTCGTCGTACTAAACAACATGAAGCCGGACACCGTATACGGCAAACCCGAAAACAAGCTCTGGCCCGAGACCCGCGCGCAATTGAACGATCCGAACTACAGCAATCTTATTTTGCCGGACGAATTGGACAAAAAGCTGGAGAACAAAGAAAGCTTCTTCGTCTACTTCTACGCATCGAACTGTCCGCATTGCAAAGCCACAACGCCGAAGCTCAAGCCGCTTGCCGACGAACTGGGCATCAACATGCACCAATTCAACTTGCGGGAGTTCGAGAACTATTTCGGTAAAATGAATATCGAGGCAACCCCTACGTTAGTATACTTCAAAGACGGCGTGGAAATCGATCGCATGAAAGGCGGCTTGAAGGAGTCGGACACGACGGCGGGCTATTCATTGGACGATTTCAAGGCCTTCTTCGAGAAACACAAACCGGAAGGTAACGACTGATGAACGGCAAGTGGCTGCTTGCTCTGCCGACCGCGCTGCTCGCCGGAGGAATTCTTCTTGTCGCTTGTGGCGGAGGCGGCAAAGACAGCGAACCCCATCGCCATGGAAACGAAACTTGGGAAGTCAAAGCTTCGCTCACGGAGATGCCGTCCTTCCTCGAAAACTATTCGGGAAGAACAAAGCGTCTCTACACGGTCGTCGACAAGTATCAAGACATTATGAAATCGGTCAACTGCTACTGCGGCTGCATGGATTACGAGGACGCTCACTCCTCTTTGTTCCGATGCTATGTGGCCGATCAGGGCGAAGATGGCGTCACCTGGACCGATCACAGCAGCACTTGCGGCATCTGCACGGAGGAGCTCGCCAAAATCGAAGAATGGAGCAAGGATGGCAAAACGCCGGAGCAGATCCATCAGTTGATCGAAGACAACTTTAATCCGAACGCTTAACCTTCTTACAGCAAGAAGCTGCCTCGTAAGCAAAAAAGAGTCGTACGAAAGAATGATCTTGTACGACCCTGCTTATGAGATAGCTTCTTTTCCATTTCATCGCCGCTTCCGACGCCGGGACATCCTACCCTTTGCGCGCACGCGCAAGCGCCGCCTGCACTTCGCTCAACAGCTCCTTAAGCCCCCATAAATCATCCTGCTCCCACAATTCGTTGAAGCGGCGCTGGAATTGCGCAGCCTCCCTGACTCTACGGAAGTAGTAAAGCTCCTGAATCTCGTTAAGCACCCGCCGAACGACAAGCGAGCTCTCCTCGAAGTCGCGCTGCGCGTCAACGATCTCCTGCCGAATATTCGACATCTCGTTGTCCAGGGAGAACGCCGCCTCCGCCGCTTTGCGCAGTCTCTCCCGAACGTGCTCGGGCAACTGGTTGCGGTATTTATAATTAAGCGAATGCTCAATCGTCGCCCAGAAGTTCATCGCGAGCGTCCGAACCTGGATTTCCGCCAGAACCGGCTTGGAGCCGAGCGACGTCTGAACCGGATATTCGACGATTAAGTGGTAGCTGCGATAGCCGCTATCCTTGTAATTCGTAATGTAGTCTTTCTCATACACCAGCGTCAAATCTTTGCGCTGACGAATCATATCCGCAACGCGGTAAATATCGTCCACGAATTGGCACATAATACGGATGCCCGCAATATCTTCGATGCCAACTTCGATCCGATCCAAGGGAACGCTCAAACGCCGCGCCTTCTCCAAAATACTCGATACCCGCTTCACCCTGCCGGTAATGAATTCAATCGGAGCGTATTCATCCCTGGCTTTAAGCTCGGAGCGCAGCGACTTCAGCTTGACCTTTAGTTCTTCCACCGCTTGCTCGTAGGGAAGCAGGAACTTCCCCCAATCCATTCCGTCCATCGACATTCCTCCTAACGAACGCCCGCACCCACCGCTTGAGTAATCCGATCGAACCCGTCCTGCTTCAGTCTTCTCAGCAAACCGCCGTGAATCTCCTTGAGCAGTCCCGGCCCCTTATAGATCATTGCCGTATAAACCTCGACCAAACTTGCACCCGCAAGAATTTTCTCATAAGCGTCATCCGCCGTAAAAATACCGCCCGAGCCGATAATCGGCAGCTTCCCTTTCGTCAGCTTGTAGATGCTGCGCACGACCTCGGTCGAACGCTGCGTCAACGGTCGCCCGCTGAGCCCGCCGGTTTCCCCGGCGTTCCGATGCGTCAATCCGTCCCGACCGATCGTCGTATTCGTCGCGATAATGCCCGACATCCCGCTCAACTGAATCGCCTCGGCCATATACTCAAGCTGCTCTTCCGTGTTGTCCGGCGCAATCTTCACGAGAATCGGCTTAGGCAATTGCCCATGTCGCGCCGCTTGCTTGCCCATCTCGTCCTTTACCGCGTCGAGCAAGCTTCTTAGCTCGTCTCCATGCTGCAGGGCGCGCAAATCCGGCGTATTCGGCGAACTGATATTGACGACGAAGAAATCTCCGTACGGAAACAGCTTGCTGACGCACGCTCGATAATCTTCAGCGGCTTTCTCGTTGGGCGTAACCTTGTTTTTGCCGATATTAACCGCAAGCGGAATCGGATGCCGTTTCAGCTTGGCGAGCCGCTGGGCCATCACATCCGCTCCATCGTTGTTGAAGCCCATCCGATTGATCAGCGCTTCGTCCGGCGGAAGACGGAACAGACGCGGCAGTTCGTTGCCGGCCTGGCCTTTCGGCGTTACCGTGCCCACTTCCATGAACGACAGACCGACCCTGGACAGTCCGGCCACCGCTTTCGCGTTTTTGTCCAGTCCGGCGGCCAAGCCTACGGGATGAGAGAAGTGGAGGCCGAACAAATCCACGGCAAGCTCCGGCGACGCTTTAGTTCCCCAGATTGCGGACAACATCCCCGGCATGCCGGGCACCTTTCCCGCGGCTCCCATTCCGTCAATAATCAAGTGGTGAGCGGCTTCCGGATCCATTTTAAACAACAGCGGTTTTGCAATACGATATAACAATTGAGTTCGACATCCTTTCGCTCCAAAGAAAACCTTTCGGGTAACAGTTTAGCCTTTTCGCAAGGAAAAGAAAAGGGCATCGCGCCTTTTTGTTCCAGCGGGGTACACGCATCTCCCAAGAGCGATTGAAGAGCGGACAAATTTACGCCTTAAGAACCGTCTTTGGGCGATTAACGCCATACTCTCTTCCGCCCGGGACATACGTTAAGGCCAGTAAGAGCTTGTCTGGTATTTTCCAGGGAAAACGATTACAATAGAAGGAGTTCGCGAATTATAGGATAGAGAGGTTGATATTCATGAGCACACTGAAAAAGAAACCGCCCGTCACGTCACGTCCAAAGGAAAAGGAGCAAATCAACAAAAAGGCGCTCATTTGGATCGGGGCGGCCGTCGGTGTCGTTATTGTGATTATGGCGGTGCTGCTCTCGTTGGACGTCTAAGCCGCAACCGCCGCATTCATTAACCTAACCAATCATAAACTTTGTGGGGGTTTGTCTCGTTCTGCGTGCTCGGCAGCCGGAATCGTTCCGGAGGCGCTCGCAGCTCGTCGGGCAAGCCCCCTTGTGCGATTGTAACCGGAGTTCCCATCGGAACCAGATCGTACAATTCTTCGATATCCTCTTTCTTCATCCTTACGCAGCCAAGCGATTCGTCCTTGCCCATGCTCTTCGGCTCATCCGTACCGTGGATGCCGTAGCGCGTATCCGACAGCGTCATGCCCCTGCTTCCAAAAGCGCCGGTGCTGCTGCCGTTCGGATCCTTCACCTTCTCCGAGATGACGAACTTGCCTTCAGGCGTTTTGTTGCCTCCCAAGCCAACCTCGTAATTACGCAGAATTACATCGCCGCTAACGACTGCAAGCCGATGATTGCTCTTGTCGACGATAATTTCCATCGGTTGCTCCGCCATTGAGGCCAATGTTCCGGCCGGCGCCCCGTGCCCGGAATCCGGTCCCGTCCGATCCGGCCAACCGGCAGTTTGCGGAATTTTGCCATCCTTCTTATCCGTTAGCAAGGCTTTTAATTCGTCGAACCAAGCCGACATGCTCTCCGTCCAGCCGCCCATCGTATTCGCCGGATAATCTCCGGCCATCGCTTCCGGCGCAGCCGGCCATTTGCCTGTTCGCTCTTTATAGCGAATCATCGCGGAGCGCAGAGCCAGTTTCTCTTCCTGCAGCGGTTTCCAGCCGTCGACAAGCTTGGAGGCGGCTTTGCCGTCCTCCGGCTTGCAGTCGCACCACTTCGGATCAAACCATTGGACGCCGGCCAATCCCGATTCGCGGTCGGAGGTCACCGTCGCGATCGGTTTGCCGCCTTTAACCCAATCGTTCCACTTCCCTAATCTAGGGACGGCGACCAGCAAGCGGGGCTGACGCGAGGGCTTGTTCGTCAGCAGCTCGCCTAGCACCCCGCTTCCCTGGTCCTGGGGCCCCGGCGCACCCGCAATCAGATCGGGAGGAATAACGCCCGCAGGCAGCGGTGCGGGCTTGCTGCCGACCGCCGGCTTGGGGGACGCGCTTGTCTGCGGAGATACGACCGGAGACTCCGGAACGGTCGTCTCGATCGCCGCGGCATCTTCCGAATCAGGCAACAGCCCCCATACGACTGCAGTCGCTCCGCCTATAAGCACAAGCGGAATAAGCAGCGCTGCCGTCCATTTTTTCCATCCGGATTTTTTGCTCGTTTTATGTTCGGGGAGCTGCGGAGCCGGCTTCGATTCGAACGCCTCATAAATTTCTCCGGCCTGAGCGAAGCAATAAGTTGCTTTCGCCTTGTCCCCCTTGCTTTCATACTCCTTGCCAAGCAAATACCAAGCCATTCGGCTGTCCTCGTGTTTAAGGAGGTATTCCTTGAGCGGCAGATCGTCTCCGACATTGGGAACGTTGTCGTAGAAGTGCTGAATCTGTTCGTCAATGCGAGATTCCTTGCTCATGCCCTCACCACCGTCTGAATCTTTTCATCCCTCCATTATTATCGGTTTTTCCTCTCCGGTTCTAAAGCGCTGACAAAACTCCGTTATCCCGCAGGAAAGACCGCTGAAATCAAAATACTCTAAATCCGCGGTCCTTGCTGGCATATAAAAAAGGGATGCATCCCCCCGGCACGCCAAGCGCCGCCTCATCGTCAGGGGATACATACCCGTTGCAATTAAGAATGAAAGTCTAGCCCGGACAGCACTTCCTTGACGTGTCCGGCCCGGATCACAAAATCTCCGAAATGTTCGCTCTCGCGGCGCTCTTTGGCATATTGCCCTAAAAGCAAGGACAAGGAGTCGAGAATATCCTTCTCCCCGATATTTTCCTTGTAGAGCTTGTTCAGACGTTGACCGGCAAAGCCTCCGCCCAAGTACATGTTGTACTTTCCGGGAGCCTTCCCGATAAAAGCAATCTCCGCCAACGCAGGACGGGCGCAGCCGTTCGGGCAGCCGGTCATGCGGATGACGATATCGTCGTCACGCAATCCGTTCTGCTCCAGCAGCGGCTCGATCTTGTCCAGCAAGTCCGGCAAATACCGCTCGGACTCGGCCATCGCCAGACCGCAAGTCGGCAAGGCGACGCAAGCCATCGAGTTTCTCTGCAACGCGGAATACCGTTTGCCGTCTGTTAGACGATAGGTTTGCAGCAGAGCTTCGATTTTCTTCTTCCGCCGGAAACTGACATTGCCGATAATCAACCCCTGATTCGGCGTAATCCGGAAATCTCCTTCGTGAACCTTAGCGATTTCCCGCAAGCCCGTCATCAGCAGATAGCCTTCTTCATCCTTAATGCGACCGTTTTGGATAAACAGTGTGAAATGCCATTTGCCGTCAAAACCCTTCACCCAACCGTAGCGATCTCCGTTATGGTCGAAATGATATTCGCGCTCCGCTTCCAGCGACCAGCCCAACCGTTTAGTCAGTTCGTCCTTAAACCAGTCGAGGCCGCGATCGTCGATCGTATACTTGAATCTCGCGTGCTTCCGAACCGCGCGATCTCCGTAATCGCGCTGAATGGTCACGGTTTTCTCGGCTACGTCAACGACTTGCTCCGGCTTGCAGAATCCGACGACTCTGGCGATCTGAGGATAAGTTTTCGGATCGCCGTGCGTCATTCCCATGCCGCCTCCGACCGTTACGTTAAAGCCTGACAGCTTGCCGTCCTCAATAATAGCGATGAAACCCAAATCTTGGGAAAATACGTCAACGTCATTCGTCGGCGGCACGGCGAGTCCGATTTTGAACTTCCGAGGCAAGTACACCGGCCCATAGATCGGCTCCTGCTCTGCGTTCGAATCGATTACCTTTTCTCCATCCAGCCAAATTTCGTGATACGCGTTTGTCTGCGGCTCCAGATGACGGCTGAGCTTCGAGGCCCACTCGTACACTTCGGCATGAACCTCGGATTGATACGGGTTCGGACTCGCCATCACGTTGCGGTTCACGTCGCCGCATGCAGCCAATGTCGTCAGCAGCGAAGCGTTAATCTCCTGAATCGTCTTCTTCATGTTCCATTTAATAACGCCGTGGAGCTGCACAGACTGACGAGTCGTCAGCCGAATCGATTCGTTCGCGTAGCTCTTCGAGATTCGATCCATCATCAACCATTGCTCCGGCGTGATTACGCCTCCGGGAGCGCGAATGCGCAGCATGAATTGATAGGCCGGCTCCAGCTTTTGCTTCGCTCGTTCATTGCGCAAATCGCGGTCGTCCTGCATGTAGCTGCCATGGAATTTCATCAGCCGGTTCTCATCCTCGGGAATGGAGGCGGTAATCCGGTCCTCCATCGCCTCTACCAGGACGCCGCGCAAGTAGTTGCTGCGAACTTTTATATCCTCGACATCGCTGTGGGGAGCGCTGTTGGGGTTCAACAAGTTATTTTCCGACATTGTGTATTCTCCTCTCACGATCGTCGCGGCCGGATTAGTAGACGTCCCTCTGATAACGTTTTTGCTGCTGAAGCTGAGCCATATACTCGACCGCCGCCTCCGACGTCATGCCGCCTTCTTGCACGAGTATGTTCAACAGCGCCTGATGAACGTCATGCGCCATTTTTTTCTCGTCACCGCACACGTAAACGTATGCGCCATCCTGCAGCCACTGGTACAGCTCTTTGGCGTGTTCCTGCATTCTGTGCTGCACGTATACCTTCTGATCCGTATCGCGGGAAAAAGCAACGTCCATGCGCGTCAGCACGCCATCCTTAAGCCAACGCTGCCATTCGACCTGATACAGGAAATCCGTTGAAAAATGTTGGTCTCCATAGAAAAGCCACGATTTTCCGGAAGCGCCCGCTTCTTCCCGTTCGCCCAGGAACGAACGGAACGGAGCAACGCCAGTGCCCGGTCCGATCATAATAATCGGCGATTCCGAATTCTGAGGAAGCTTGAAATTGTCGTTCTGCTGAATGAACACCGGGAGCGCTTCGCCGGAAGCCACTCTCTCGGCCAGATGAACCGAGCAGACGCCTTTGCGGGCACGTTCGCGCGCTTCGTAGCGCACCGCGCGCACTGTCACGTGCACTTCGCCCGGATAAGCGCTCGGACTGCTCGCGAT
>PJUD01000634.1_pt1 | contig 15532 bp, 10 predicted proteins | sample 1512341 | NCBI WGS metagenome assembly PJUD01 (sample SAMN08177675, study PRJNA422409) | Feces metagenome, whole genome shotgun sequencing project. | isolation source: Chicken feces (3) enriched on wood chips: beechwood xylan treatment | host: Gallus gallus | place: USA: Madison | collected 2015-01-15 | reverse complement strand
GGACGCGACTACCAAGTGTCAACTGTTGCTTACTATAAGTACGACCGAGATAACTTGCCGCCGGAGGAGCAGCTCTCAGCGGATCTGGAAAACCTAGTCGATAACTACAAGCAATATGTTCGTATGGTTCTACAATCCGAAGACGGACAGGAGAATTTAACCGTGCCTGAAGCTCAACTGCCCGTGCCAAATCTAAGCACAAGCGAACGACTGACAGCTATAAAAGACTATATCCGCCAGAGAGGTTTCTCGTTCCCAGATCGCCTAGTCGACAACTTTTACCTCTCACTAAAAACAAAGCCATTCGTCATTCTGGCAGGAGTGTCCGGTACTGGGAAAACGAAGCTCGTTCAACTCTTCGCCGAAGCGATAGGAGCAACAAGCGGGAATGGGCAATATACCTTGATACCGGTTAGACCGGATTGGAGTGATCCGTCTGACCTGATCGGTTACAAAGACCTCAGCGATCGTTTTCGCCCGGGTCCTCTTACGGACGTTCTGTTGAAGGCATCCGAACCTACTAATCGGGACAAGCCGTTTTTCGTCTGTCTGGACGAGATGAATTTGGCGCGGGTCGAGCATTATTTTAGCGATATTCTCAGTATCTTGGAGACCCAAAAACGGAAAGAAGATCGCATCGTTACGGATGAACTGATTCGTTCTTCCTCTCTCGCCAATGAGGAGGATCGCTCCAAATATGGCGGACTCCACATCCCGGATAACGTGTATTTGATCGGTACAGTCAATATGGATGAAACCACACATCCGTTTAGCAAAAAGGTGTTGGATCGCGCCAATACGATCGAATTTAACGAGATTAAATTGGACGAATACCCCTCGTTAACAGCGAATGAAGCTACAGTGTATCCGGCTCCGAATGCCTTCTTGCGCTCAGATTATTTGCAATTGGTCGATGCGTATCAGGGGGGAATGATCCCTACAGTCGAAAACGCAACAAATGAATTGGTCCGTATCAATGGGATTCTCGAATCCATTCATTCGCACGTCGGCTTTCGCATTCGAGACGCCATTTGCTTCTACCTGATTTACAACGAGCAAGCTGGACTGCTCACCAAGGACGAAGCATTCGACTTCCAACTGCTGCAGAAAATTTTGCCGCGGATTCAAGGAAGTAATAGATCGGTGAAACGTGTTCTGCTTCAATTGCTGGAGATCGCGCTGGATAAGAGGCTTTCGAAAGGTGAGTTGGAAGACGACGCCTCCGAATTATGGAGCAACGTGGCCAAGACGATCGAGTCGGCCAAGTATCGGCACAGCGCTCAGAAAATCGTATACATGTTACGGAGGTTAGACGAGGATGGTTTCACCTCCTACTGGCTCTCCTAATCGCACAGTCGAACTGCTTCGGATCAAATCGAACTGGTTTCATCTTTACTTGCAAGGAAAGCCTTATCACCCGACCGTCGAAACTTTGCAACTTCATCGACAAGAGTCTTCCTGGATAGAGGCACGGATGCTGCCGCAATCTCTGACTCCGGAACTGACGATACATGCCGTTGAACGATTCTCTCCCGAGGCGGGACGACTTACGGAGTGGAATCTCGGGGAAGCTTGTCCGCCGCTTTTCTATGAAACGCAGACGTACGAGCTGGTCATCGAACTGGAAGAGGATATTCCTCTCACCTTTTACCATGATCATGTGGCGCTGCGGGATTCGGTATTGCCGAAGGGGAAGCGGCTGCTCACCGGATTGCTGAACTTCCAAAACGAGATCGGATATACCGAGTTGGAGCTTCGTCTGCATGGGGAGCCGGTCTTTCGGCTGCAACTGGAGATTTTCCCGTCGAAAATGGACTACAGGAACGATTATGATGCGATTCTGCGAGACGTGAACGAACAGATCTATAATCTGTCGTTCGATTTTCTGCGCAAGACCTACAACTTAACGGGATTAAAAGAGACCTCCAATCAAAGCCTGACTGAATTTTTCGTAATTCTGCAAACCCAGTTCCAACAGCTCGTACATCACTTAGAGCGGATAGAGCAAGCACCGCATCATCGCCATCGTGTGGAGAACCGAGTGGTCGATTCTTCGCGAGTAAAGAAGGCCGGACGCGTCAATATCTCCTATCTCTCGAAGAATCCGCACCTACTTGCCCCGACAGGCGGACAGGGGATCATTCGGATACAGAACCAAAGCTACATGCCAACACGAGTGCTGGAGACCAAAAGACAGGTGGATTACGATACGCCGGAAAATCGGTTCGTTCGTTGGGTTCTTCTTCGAATCCAGCAACGCTTGAAAAGAATGAAGCAACTACTCAACAAGAAAGACTGCGCGACGGACCCTGTACTACTAGCTAAACTCAACCGAATGCAAACGGAACTGCAGCGACTGCTGAAGTTTGATTTTTTGCGTGTAGGGGACATGAGTCAGCTCACGATCTCGCTGGTCTTGCAGATGGCTCCGGGTTATCGTGAAGTGTACCGGAACTACCTGATTCTCATGAAGGGCCTGTCCATCCAAAACGACTTGTTTAAGCTGTCGTTGAAAGATGTGGCCCAGCTTTACGAGTACTGGTGCTTCTTGAAAATCCACGACTTGTTAAACCGAAAATATGAGCTCGTAAAACAGAATGCGATCAAGCTAAACCGAGGGGGACTTTTCGTAACGTTGGATCGGACGCAAAACGCGCGAATGGTTTATCGGAATCCGAGCAACGGCGAAGAGTTTACGTTATATTACAACGCTTTGCCTTCCGGTGATCGGAGCCAGACAGTATCGCAAAGACCGGACAACGTCCTCACGCTTAAGAAGCAGGAATCCCGCATGGAATATAAGTATATTTTCGATGCGAAGTACCGGATCAATCCTGCTTACGAGGGCACAGCATATAAAAGGGACTACGTCACACCGGGGCCGCAAGAAGACGACATCAACACGATGCATCGCTATAGAGACGCCATTGTCTATGAATCGGGTGGCGATCGTCAGCAATTCGAACGGACCATGTTCGGGGCATACGTCCTTTTCCCGTATTCGAACGAGGAAGAGTATCGGGAGCATCCTTTTTACCGGAGCATAGAGCTCGTAAACGTCGGGGCGCTTCCGTTCCTGCCTAGCGCGACTTCGCTAGTCGAGAAGTTTTTGGACGATCTGATTCTGGACAGTCCGGAAAAAGCGTTCGAACGTGCCACCCAGCCGAGAGGAACTAAGGAATATTACGTGGAGCAGACTGCTGGGAAAACGGTTCTCGTGGGGGCGCTAAGCCACAAGGACCAATTGAGCGAGCTTCGGGAGCATCGGTTCTATCATGTGCCTCTGGCTCGTTTTGCGAGTCATGCCGATCTGGCGAAATTGGAGGTTGTGGCAGTTTATCAATCGATTGATAAATTCGGGCGGCAGAACGCAGGAGTATATCTGTATGGTCGAATTAAAGCGTGGAGTGTTCTTCCTCGAGATCAGATCGTTGAAATTCCGTCCCGAAGAAAAGCGGCAGCCGAGCTTTACGTCAAGTTCGACGTGGAGGAGTGGCTATCCAGAAGCAAACCGATTTTGCCCGGCGGACATGGGATTAAAAATATTCTGCTCACGTCGGAGCACATCTTTAATCGTGCAGAAGAAATCGCGGAGCTACGGTTGGACTCGGATGATGGGCTTCGTGATTGGAGAGAGAAGCGTCGCCAGGGGAAAGTTAAGCTTACTTGGGACGACTATCACTTGGACCAAGCCAATCGATTAAATGGGTTAACCTTAGAGGGTGAACAACATGATTGAAGTGGCAGCGGCGATCATCGAGAATGAGCATGGGCAGATTCTGATAGCTCGGCGTAAGAAGGGGAAAGCCCAAGGAGGTTTATGGGAGTTCCCAGGAGGCAAGTTGGAGCCAACCGAATCGCCGGAGGAGTGCTTGATCCGGGAGCTGGAGGAAGAGATGAATATTCGAATTGAGCCGTACGAGCGATTTGGAGCGAACGAACATGACTACGGAACTGTTCAGATCCGATTGATCGCCTATAAAGCCAAGTACATCCAAGGCGACATTCGGTTAGTCGATCACGATGACTATCGGTGGGTGGAGAAGGCGGAGTTAGATAAGTTCGAGTGGGCTCCGGCGGATGTTTCTTTTATCGAAAAGCTGAAACAGGGGGAGACAAACGCATGAGACTTGAGGCCATCTCATTTGAAGGCTTGGAATTTTCGATTCCTCCCACCTTTAAATGGTTCATAATTGGCATAATCATACTCGGTGTTATTGCGGGCATACTGCAACCTTCGAAAAAACAGAGAAAAAGAAAACGTAAGCCTACAGCTAAGAGAAGCGTTTCGACATCCAGTGGAAATGGGGCTTCAAGTCAGAGAAAATCCAGCACTTGTCGCTCGGACGAAGTCATTCTCTCTCTTCCGTTAAATCAATTAGGCTGGGTCGAGTTTGAGCGTCTTCTTGCTTTATATTTTCGCGATCAAGGGTATGTCGTACATGAAGTTGGCGTTGGGGGAAAAGATGGCGGAGTTGATCTAGTCATCATCGACAGAAGAGGCGAGAAAACGGCCGTTCAAGCGAAATGCTATTCGGACCGAAACAATGTAGGTCCTAGCGTTATTCGCGAATTAAATACGGCCAAAAGAAACCATGACTGCATGTTATCTATGCTGGTAACGGCATCGGATTTAACGGTAGAGGCAAGAAAAGAGGCCGATAAATTCCGAGTTGATTACTGGCATGGAGCTCTTCTGGAAGACAAACTGAGAAGATGGGGCAAATGGAGTCCGGTGAAGAAGCGAAGAGCATAAAATAACATTATAAAACTCTGACCACATGAGGTCAGAGTTTTATGATGGAGAGCGTTATTTTTTCCCCGTATTGTTCCCCAAATGTCCAAACATCACTTTTATCAAATCTAAGCCATTTGTTTTTCATTGGCCGAACGAACGATTTGCAAACAACTGTCTGATTTAATCGATAACATTATCATCGCCCGGTACGAGGGAGTCAAGAAGGAGATAATCGATCGTGACGCTCAAGCGGCTAGCTAAATTAACGAGAGTTTCAAGAGTTGGGGAGAGCTCCCTTCTTTCGATTTGGCCAATAGGCATCGGAGACTCCGATCCAACTGCCTTTTCAGTTGAGTGTTCTATTGTAGTGACTGTGGCTATCATACTGGCCAGAGAGTCAAAGGATGAGAAGAATATCAAGAAGAGCCGTACAAGCACTATTTGAGCGAATGAGCACGATAATGAAGCAACTTAACGGTTTATTAATAATGCAAAAACCTACATGATCCGACATATATAAGTTCTGATTACCTATTGTAATTAATTACAAATATCTGGTAAAATCAATTGACCAATAGGAGAATTGTGTGACTATTGGTAAAAATGATATGTAGCGAGGTGAATTGAAGTTAACGGAAAAGTGTTTGAAATTTAATCAGAGGAGTGTGTTCAAGTGACGAAAAGTGTGAAAATTATTGTATCGGTTTTTTGTATCGTATTTTTATTTTCTTCAGTTTCTGTTGCATCTAACTACGATTCATTTCAAAAATATCTAGGAAAAAATGAAGTTGAACTAACCCAAGAAATACAAGATTTTAATACAGCACAACTGTTTGCGGAATTCAATAAAATTGCAAGTGTAACAAATATACAAAGTGATGTCAGTGTATTGATTCCATTAATGAAAGAATTAGTTAACAGGAAAGATGAGATTCAGAACAGTGAGATTATTGATTTTATTAGTAATAAATCGAATTCAGTGGTTGCTAGAGAAAATATGATAGACTTTTTTATGATTAAAAATACTGAAGATCCCGCCAAGAAAAACGAGATTAAGAGTCTGCTTACTGATGATGAGATTGAAACAGAGCTTAAAGCTAGAATTGTTATTATAGTGCCGTTAAAGACTGAGGATATTAACTTACTTGTTGATTTTGTCGAGAAAGATGCTGGAATACTGGCATTTAACAGCTTAAAACGAATAAGTAAAATAAATGAAAAACTTGCTTACGAGATTTCAAGTAATATTCTTTCCGAACAGGATTCCCATTCAGAACTCAAAATATCGGCTGCATTGAAAGCAACTAGCAAATACTTCAAAAACAATGTAAATAAGTCCAGCGATACTGTTTATTCTATAAATGAATATGAGTTTATTGAATTGAATAAAAAGATTATTAATAGTAACGAAAGTGCACTATTAAAGGATGCTGCGCTATTTTCACTTTCGGAATTAGGTACAAAAGAATCTTTATTGGAAATTATCAACAATAAAAATATCGATATTGAACTTAAGGCTTATGCAATAGATGAGAACGCAAAAGTACTAGAGGATATTTTAAAGAATTCTTCTGATATTTCAGATATAGAAATGGTGATTCAGGCATTGGAAATACTTCCAGTTAATAATTTAATTGAAGACCTTGAAACGGCGACGAAAAACATCAATGATTCAGAACTTATAGAAAAAAGCGAAAAAGTACTGAAAACAAAATCAAAAAGTATTAATAGCACTAATAAATATTAATAATATTGAAGGGAGCGACTATAAATGAGGAAATATAAACTGATTATATCTGCTTTGCTTATTACATTAGTAGCAACATCCGTATATACAGGTACTACTAGTGCCGCAACCGGATATCAGGGATATGCGATATATAGAGATGGGGTATTCTTTGGTGCAGATTGGCATGCTGGAATGATGGATAGTGCATATAGCGATTATTATCTACCCGTCACTCATCACTCAGGTTCAGGTGTCGTTAAGTGGGACTCTTGGGCTAACTTCTTAGATGGTAACAACTTCAAGGGCGTCTATAAACCAAGTGGATCAATTGTTGAAAATTATAGAGATCTATTTGTTGGAAAAGCGAGAGCACTTAAGGATGCACAAATTGGATACACAGTCTGGCATATGCTTAACTGGGACGATGCTGATACTAGTCTCGGTGACTGGATAGATGTTGATGAGATAACTCTTATACGATGTGACGGGGTAATCGAGTATTCTTATGAATGGTATGGGTTTAGAGTTTACGGCAATAATGACTATTGGGATATAACAAAAGCTGAAATGGATAATAAAGAAATGCATTCAGTGTTTACAGTTACCCCAAAAATACAGAAAGATTACCTAGTATTAGTTACGTCTTCGGTACCAAAGTCACCCTAATGAATAAACCTATCATACATTTTCTACTAGTTTTGGCTATATCTATTGCTTTTAGTTTTGTGAATTCGAACGCATATTTTTGGGGAAACCAGCCAAACTTAATTCAGGTATGTACTTCCATTCTTTATATAATTCTTTGGTCTTTATATGGGCTTTTTTTTGGACTCACTAGAAAAACAACTTTGTTTAAAATGTTTAATTACTATTGGATTGTAGGATCCGCATTATACTTTGTAGGTTTTTTCCTCAGTGTCACTCCATTGATTTTTATTACTGGATTTATACTTCCAGGACCGACATATGGCATCAGACGACTATTAGATATTCCATCCGACTATAGGCTAGTTTTTCTTTGTATGCTACTCTGTTATGGCTTGTATCTTGTTGGCACAGTAATAGGTGCTAGTTTACGAAGAAGAAAATCACAGAGCTCATAATCCTAGAAAAATCGCTGTCTCTTCGTTAAAGGAGAGACAGCGATTTTTTTTCATATTCTTCATTAATACTTTAATGGAGTAGAGGTGTTACTGATAAAGCATAATGCCCATAAGCAGATGGCGTAAAGTTTTCCAGAATATTGTCGGGTACGCTGACCGCTTGTTCTGTGCAACGTATAACAAGCCGTGCGTCTGTTTAAGGCCACGACTTCTCGAAAGGGACTGTCCCATAACCAGAGTTGCTCAAGACGATCGATAAACAAAGATGGGGTATGGTATGCGAGCACGTACACGGCACAGGTCTCGCCGTTTCCGAACACTGATGCCTGGACGATGGTGGAGGGCTGGCTCATCCTGCGCAAGCTGGCTAAGGGCAACGACGTCGGCCTGACAGTCCGAGGGGAGCGTTGGAAGGATTATCGGTTCGGGTTTCAGTTCGTCATTCGCCGTAATCCCGGTCCCGTGTCCGCGCTGGCGCTGGCCATCGGCTTTCCGGATAACGAACAAGCGGCTTCCGTCACAAGGATGAGCGTTACGTTTACTTGTGCGGACTTAAGGAAAGCTCTCATCGTTTTGAACGGCGGGGGCGGTAAAGGAAGGGGTTATTTTAAGGAGGCTGCCGATCCATGTCGGCAGCCTCGTTGTGCTATTTTGGTAGTTACAAGGTTTGTAGCGGCTGATGGCATTTCCAGCTATGTGATTTCGTTGTCGATTGAAGAGAATGCAGGCAACTAATCGGTCGCGATCACGCCCTCGTTCCGATATTTGGCAGTTCGGATGTCGCGAATGACGATAGCGACAGATAAGTCAGGCACGGCTTCCCTTGCTACTTCAGCGTCAAAGGACGCCGAAGGTGTATTTGCCCGAAATTGCACAAATACCTAAAAGTCTTTAGTCATCAGTACACTGCGAATACAATTGAAGTTTCTATTGTTCTAGACTTAAAATGGGTGAATACATCCGAAGATTTTAACGAGATATGTCGAAATGAGTCGTATATCCCAACAAAAGCGAGGTTAACCTTCGTGAAATGGTTCAGAAAATATTGGAGCGGGATCCGATTGCCCCGAAAGCTTGTGCTCGTGTACATGCCGCTGATCGTTATCCCGACGTTGCTAGGGTCCCTGTTGCTGATGAACAGCTATACCGCTTCCAGCAAGCAAGCTTCCCGAGATTACGCCGGCGACCTCGTCGGCTTGATGGTCGAGCAGATGGATTACCGGCTGTCCTCCATCGAAGATCTCGGCAAGCAGATGATCACCGACGCAGAGCTGCTGGAGTTGGTCGGCCGAACGGACGTGTCGACTTACGAGCAGCTCGACAAAACGATGGCGATCAAAAATTGGATGAACCATTATTGGCTTAACAACAACATGAACGAATTTATCGTCGCGATGGTGCTCGATACGGGCGACGACACGTATCTCTACAACGAGAACGAAGTGAGCCAGTACCGCATTCGCGACCCGGAATATAAGCGGGCCGTCCGTAACAACCGGGGCGGCGCCGTCTGGTTCGAGCCCGCCCGGTTCTCGAACGGCTTCCAGCAGTTCGAAGCTTTCCGGGTCGGCCGCTGGGTGCGGGACGGCAAGCTGAACGAGGTCGGCTTTCTGACGATCGTTGTCGACGTCGAGGCGGTACGCTCGATCTTCAACCAGACGAAGCTGGACCAGAACGCGCTGCTTCGGCTGCAGACGGCGGACGGACGCATTCTCGTAGACAATGGCAACGGCGAGGAGGACGCGGGAAGCTACCAGGATCTGCACCTCGACTATTCCGATATCCGGGAGGATTGGGCGTTATCGGCCTCCTTGAAGATGGACGACCTGTATGCCCAGATCAACCGGATGATCCGGTTGACGATCCTCATCATCTTGGTCGTGTTCGTGTTCGGGCTCGTCGTTACCCGCTACCTGGCGATCGACGTCGTCAATCCGATCCGCAAACTCATGAACAATATGATGTCCGGCATTCAGTCCGCCAGTCCGCGCAAGCTCGCGAAGTTCAAGGGCGCGATCGAAATCCGGGAGATGAACGATATTTTCGTCTCCGTCATGTACGAGATCGAGCAGTTGATCCAGCAGACGGTCAGTCAGGAGCAGAAGAAACGCGCCGCGGAGATCGAGGCGCTGCGCAAGCAACTGTCGCCGCATTTTTTGTATAACACGCTTAATTCGATCCGCTGGCTCGCCATCTTGCAGAAGCAAAACAACATCAAGGCGATCGTGGATTCGTTGTCCAGCTTGCTGAACTACACGCTGCGCGACGCCAACGAGCTGGCGACGCTCCGGGAAGATGCGTCGAAACTCGATGACTACATCTCGATCCAGAAAATTCGCTATCGTCAATTCGGCTACGCGACGGACCTCGAGGAGCGGGCGCTGGACGCCTCGGTTCCGAAGTTCATCATCCAACCGTTAGTCGAGAACGCGCTCTTGCACGGATTGGAGCCGCTCGACCGGATGGGCCAGATCACGGTGCGCGCTTCGATCCGCGGAAGCGTTCTTAAGCTGACGGTGGAAGACAACGGCATCGGCATCGCCCCGGACAAGCTGGCCGAGATCCGGCGGCAGTTGAGCGGCGCGGCGCCGAAGGGAACGACGGAGCACATTGGCATACTGAACGTACACGAGCGGATCGTCGCCCATTACGGCTATCCTTACGGCATGACAATCGACAGCGAGCCCGGCCGGGGAACGACGATCGAAGCGACTCTTAAATACGAGGAGAGAACGGATAATGAAAACCATCATCATCGTGGATGACGAATCGTTGGTCCGCGTCGGCTTGCAGTCGATCATTCCATGGGAGGACTACGGCTACTCCGTGTCCGGCGTATACCATAACGGCCGGGAAGCGCTCGACGCCTGCATGCGCGCGATGCCCGACGCGATCCTGACCGATATCCGCATGCCCGTCATGGACGGCTTGGAGTTTATCAAGAACGTTAGGCAAATCTCGCCGCGCGTTCCGATCGTCATCTTAAGCAGCTACGACGATTTCGAATATACGCGCACGGCCATCAAGCTGGGCGTGCAGGATTACATCCAGAAGCACCGGCTCGAGCCCGAGGAGTTGATCCGCATGCTCGACGGGCTGAAGATCGAAGAGAACGGACGCGGCGGAGAAGAAGAGCGGGCGATCAGCCAGCAGCTGAAAAAGGAGAAGGAGGAGCTGATCGCTGCGGCGACTCGGACGGCGGGCCCTGCTGAGGCCACCGTCAGCGAAGGGCCAGTCTCGCCGGGAGCGTTTCGCGAGCTCGAGAAGCAAATTGCGGAGCTGGGGCCTTACGCGTGCTGGATGACGATCCGCCCGATCGGCCCGGCTTGGCGGGACGAGAGTCTCCCGCCGTCCTATTCTTTCCTCGTGCAAGAGGAGCTGGAGCGTTACCGTTACACCGAGTATCTCGGGGCGAGAGGTTCCGTCGTTCATGCTTTATTTTACGCGGGAGAGTTTCCGAAGGGGCAGATGACGCTGCGGGAGCACGTCTTGCCGTTCTGCGAGAATCTGCTGGACACGCTGCGGCAGAAGTGCAACGCGGACTTCGCGATCGGGATCGGCCGGCCGGGCCCTTTAGAGGAATACGAAGCGACGTATCGCGGGGCGGGGGATGCGCTGGCTTCTTTGTTTTACGGCGACGGCGACATCGCCCTCGACGCCGGCGCGTTCGTGTGGACGGAATATACGGAAGAGCAATGGCTCGACCTCTATAAAACGCTGAAAAAGTACGTGCAGCAAGAGAAGTTCGCTGAGCTGCTCGCCTGGCTGGACGATTTGCCTTCCTCGGGGTCGGGGCTCTTGCGGCCGCGGGATTGGCTGCGAATTGGCGGCATGCTGGCGACGCAGACGACCGACTTCCTGATCGAGCATTACGCCTTGGACGTCGACAAGATCAAGCAGCATTTCGGCGATCTGTGGCCGCTGGAGCGCCATATCGGCCGGCCGCAGCGCAAAAGCGGCTGGATCGCGGCGATCCGGCTCGTCTTTGAACGGACGAATGCGTTGATCGCTTCCGTGCGGACGAACAAGGCATGGCTCGTCAAGATCAAAGCCTACGTGAACGAGCGTTACGCCGAGCCCATCCGCCTGGAGGCCGCGGCCGCGCACGTCTATTGGAGCGAAAACTATTTCAGCCAGCGCTTCAGCCAGGAAACCGGCATGACTTTTTTGGAATACGTCGCCGGCGTCAGGATCGCGGCGGCCAAAGAGCTGCTGAAGAGCGGCGACCGTTCTACCGAGGACATCGCCGCCACGGTCGGTTACGTGAACGCCAACTATTTTGTGAAAGTGTTCAAGAAAACAACGGGACTGACGGTGTCGGAATTCAAAGCCCAACATAAATCGTAGATTCGGGCATGAGATCGGAGAATCGGGAATCGGCCGGGGACAGAAGCGGAATATCCGGCATCAAAGCGAGGGGGCTGTGCATGGAACGGAACGCGGATCGAACTTACAATCGAAGACATTGGGAAACAAAAGAAATGTGGTGGTCTATGTACGGTCCAATGAACAAGCGATTACATGCGGCGGCGTTCCTGCTGCTGGCCTTCGTCTTATCGGCCGGCTGTTCGAAAGGGGATTCCTTGCGGGCCGGAGATCCGGACGCGACGTCTAAAGCCGCGGGTCCCCAGGTCACGCTGCAAGTATGGGGGGACCTGGGCAACCAGGTCGCGCTCGAAGCTTCGTTCAGACGCATCAACGAGAACTTCATGAGGCTTCATCCGAACATTCGCATTAATTACAAGTACGTCCAGACGCCCGAAAGCCTCGATTTCGGCGTCCTATCCAACGAGCTCCCGGACGTCTTCTACGTCCAAGGGAACAAAACGACCAAGATGAGAGAGCTCGCCCTGAACGGATATTTGCTGCCGCTCGACGATTACGGGCTGGACTTGCGAAGATTCCCGGAAGGGGCCGTGCAATACGGAACGGTCGATGGCACGCTGTATTCCTCGTTGCCGGCTTTCATGGACACGCAGCTCGTTTACTACAACAAGGACGTTTTCCGGAAGTACGATCTTGCTCCTCCCCGCACGTGGGACGATTTCGTCTCACTGCTCGACGTCCTGGTCTCCCGGGGCGTAACCCCGATCTCCATGCCCGGCACGGAGTACAAGGAACGTTCGTGGCTGAGCTACGCTTTCCTGGCGCTGTTCGCCCCCGAGCAATCGGAGGCGCTCATGAACGACAAGCCCGGCGTCCGCTTGACGGATCCCGAGATCGTTCAAGGCTTGCAAGCGTTTCGCGATTTCGCGGAAAAAGGCTATTTCGGCCGCGACTACGTGACCCAGGACAGAGTCGGCTGGCAGCTCTCGTTTACGAACGGCGACGCCGCGATGATCGTGGACGGAAGCTGGAACAATTTGTTGTATGAGAACAGCGGAGTGAACGTGGGGAAGTTTTACGTGCCGAATCCGGAGGGCAAACGCATCGCTCCGATCAGCTACAACAACTGGACGACGTATGCGGTCTCCCGCAACTCGAAGTATCCCGACCAAGCCGTCGAGTACTTGAAATACCTGAATTCCAGAGAAGCGCAGCAGTTGCTCGGCGACGATACGGGGATGATTCCGATTCTGGACGATATTGAGCCGCAGCCTTCGATTCAGGACTTGATGAGCTACGACGACGGCGTCGACAATTTCACGACGATCATGGCCCATCTGTCCAAGAGGGACATGGACGCGCCCGCGCTCTACCGGCAGACGGTATTGGCGGAGCTGCTCACCTCCAAGCTGGACGGCCGGGCAGCGGCCGAGCTGCTGGAGCAAGCGATCGATTACGTCGATCCGAAACTTAATCAAACCGCGACCAATCAGGGAGGTTCCACCCCATGACCAAGAAAAGAGTATTCGGCCTCGCCCTCGCGACGGCATTGTCGCTTGTCGTCAGCGCCTGCGGAGGAGCGAACAACAACGAACCGGCGGCAAGCGGAGCCGCGAGCAAGCCGGCGGCAAGCCCGTCCGCGTCCGGTGGAGAGAAAGCAGCGGCACCGGTCAAAATCAAGTTTTTCGGCATGAACATGGCGTACACCTCGATGGAGGAGATGGGCGCCGAGCTGCAGAAGAAGATGCCTCAATACGACATCGAGCTGCTGACGGTCGACACCGGAACGATTGATACGTCGATCCGGACCGGCATCGCGGGAGGAAGCCCCGCCGACATCTATTTCTACTGGCCGCAGAACATGGCCAACATCGTCAAGGATAAGCTCGCGCTCGACTTGACGCCCTATCTCGAAGCGAACGGCGGCGAGTGGAAGAACACGTTCACGCCGGAGCTGCTCGACCTGGGCAAGATCGACGGCAAATACTACAACGTTCCTTTTGGAAGCGCTTATCCGGTCATTCTCGTAAACAACGAGATTTTCGAGAAAGCCGGCGTAGAGCCGAAGCAAGAGATGACTTGGGCGGAATTTATGGCGGCTTGCGAGCAGATCAAGACGAAGACAGGCGTCTCCCCGTTCGCCGTCAGCTCCGAGCCCGACCGTCAAAGCTGGTTGATTCGCCAAGGCGTCATGAGCCTCGCGAACGGAGACGGCAAGCTTGAGGCGCTGTCCAAAGGCGAAGTCGCGACCGACAGCGGTTACTACGAAACGGCCCTTAACAACATTAAAGATCTGTATAAGAAAGGTTACTGGTATCCGGGCGAAGGTGCTCTGAATATCACTCGCGACGAGATCAACGCCGCGTTCCTGCAAGGGAAAGTCGGCATGCTGGCCGAAGTGGCCGGAACGGCTCTGTCGATCTCGGAAAAAGCCGAGTTCGGCGTGACGGTCGTGAAGTGGCCGGCGATGGGTCCGGAAACGGTGCTGCTGGGCGGAGCCAACGGTTATTTCATCCCGGCCAACGCGGCCAATCCGGACGCGGCCGTGGAAGTGCTGAAGACGCTGCTCGGCTCGGATATCCAATCGATCCACTTGTCGCACGGCTATCCGCCTGCGAATCGGACGATCAAGGTCGAGAACCCGGTGCTGCAGCAGATCATGACGTTCACGGAAGATCTGTATCCGTTCGAGTTCCATACGAAAGAAGCGAAGATGAAGAGCTACTACGAAGGCGAAATGGTTCCCAACTACCTGATGGGAGCGAAAATCAAAGACGTGCTCGGCCAATTGGACAAACTGCGTGAGAACGCCTTTAAGTAAGGAGAATGCGGAATGGCTCAACATCCGACGAGACGGAACATTTTATTCGGCATCTTGTTGTTAGCGCCGGCGGCTGCAGCCATTATCGCGACTACGTTGCTGCCCGTGCTGTCCAATCTGGTCATCGCTTTTCAGGACTGGAACGGCTTCGGGGCGGCGACGTGGATCGGCTTCGACAATTTTAGCAACGCCTTTTCGGATAGCTATTTTATCGAGAGCATGAAGGCCTCGTTTTTCATCGGGATCTTATCCACGCTGGGCGCCGTACCGTTAGGCGTCCTTCTCGCGGCTTGCGTTTTCAAGGTCGGGAAGTACGAGGGCTCGGCCTACCGGGTCGTCCTGTTCGTCCCGGTCATGATCCCGCTGGCCATCATCGGCTTGCTGTTCACGTTCCTGCTGAACCCGGAGATGGGGCTGATCAACAAGGTGCTCGAGCTTCTCGGCATGGGAAATCTGCAGCGCGCCTGGCTGGCTAATCCCGACACGGTGCTCTGGGTCATCGCTATGATCGGCGCCTGGAGAATGGCGGGACTCACGATGATGCTCAGCTTCGCCTCGATGATCTCGATTCCGGGGGAATTGTTCGAATCGAGCCGATTGGACGGCGCGGGGTATCCACGCCAGTTTTTCTCCATCGTGCTGCCGCTCATTCGCCCGTCTCTGCAAGTTTCTACCGTATTTTCGTTTATCGTGCTCGTGTCCACCTACGATTTGGTCTACATCATGACGCGGGGCGGACCGGGAACGGTCTCGCAGACCGTGCCGATCTATATGATGAAAACGGCATTCACGTACAGTAATTTCGGCTATTCGGC
>PJUD01000631.1_pt1 | contig 15579 bp, 10 predicted proteins | sample 1512341 | NCBI WGS metagenome assembly PJUD01 (sample SAMN08177675, study PRJNA422409) | Feces metagenome, whole genome shotgun sequencing project. | isolation source: Chicken feces (3) enriched on wood chips: beechwood xylan treatment | host: Gallus gallus | place: USA: Madison | collected 2015-01-15 | reverse complement strand
TCGTCTTGCCGGCATCGATGTGCGCCATGATGCCGATGTTGCGGACCTTGTTGAGGTCGGTGAGCACTTCTTGTGCCACGGGGTGTCCTTACTTGTGGTGAGGCGTCTCGTCTGGCCGCTTCGCCGCTCGCCCAACGACCGGAGGGTGTCCTGGTCGTTGAGCGAGCGAAGCGAGACGAAACGCTGGTGAGGTGTTTACCAGCGGTAGTGAGCGAACGCGCGGTTCGACTCGGCCATCTTGTGGGTGTCTTCGCGGCGCTTGACCGCGGCACCGAGACCGTTGGACGCGTCGAGGATCTCGTTCTGCAGACGCTCGGTCATCGTCTTCTCACGACGTCCCTTCGCGTAGCTGACGAGCCAGCGCAGCGCGAGCGTGTTGGCGCGGTGCGGCTTGACCTCGACGGGCACCTGGTAGGTCGAGCCACCGACGCGGCGGCTCTTGACCTCGAGGGTCGGACGGACGTTGTCGAGCGCCTTCTTGAGCGTCGCGACGGCGTCCTGGCCGTTCTTGGCCTCGACGCCCTTGAGCGCGTTGTAGACGATCGACTCGGCGAGCGACTTCTTGCCGTCGACGAGGATCTTGTTCACCAGCTGGGTGACGATCGGAGCACCGTAGACCGGGTCGTTGACGACGACGCGGCGGGGTGCGGGTCCCTTGCGAGGCATCTAACTCAACCCTTCTTCGCGCCGTAGCGGCTGCGAGCCTGCTTACGGTTCTTGACGGCCTGGGTGTCCAGGGCGCCACGGACGATCTTGTAACGCACGCCGGGGAGGTCCTTCACACGACCGCCGCGGACGAGCACGAGCGAGTGCTCCTGCAGGTTGTGGCCCTCGCCCGGGATGTAGGCGGTGACCTCGGTGCCGTTGCGGAGCTTCACACGGGCGACCTTGCGCATCGCCGAGTTCGGCTTCTTCGGGGTCGTCGTGTAGACGCGGGTGCAGACACCCGCCTGCTGCGGGTTCGCCTTCAGGGCGGGAGCCTTGGTCTTGTTGACCTTCGGCGTGCGCCCCTTGCGAACCAACTGCTGAATAGTTGGCACGTTCTCTCCTTATCAGTGCTGCACGGTGACAGCCGGTGTGGTTTCACCACAGATCCACCGGCGCAGCGCGACTGCGCTGAGCTTTCGTGGTGGATATGCCGTGGGGGTGACCTGTTCGCAGGCCGTTCCCGGAATGAGGCGCTCCCCGCTCCCCCGCCTCATGCCAGGCACGACGCAGGGCGCGCGAGAGCGCACACCCGATCCATGATACGCGGGCGCGACAAACCGGTCAAACGCGCGGGGATGCCGTCACTCGCCGTGCTGCAGGTGAAACTCCTCGTCGCCGAGGAAGAACCGCTCCCCCGCGTCGAGCTCGGTGCCCGGCTCGACCTCGACCTCGTCGCCCATGAGGGTGCGCACGAGCACGCCGTTGGTCGAGCCGAGGTCGGTCACCAGCCACCGCTCGCCGCGCAGTTCGAGGCGGGCGTGCGTCTTCGAGACGGTCCGCGCGCCGTCCTCGACGGCGATCAGCTGCGCCTGCGGGAAGGAGGGATCGGCGGCGGGTCGGCGGCCGAGGATGGCGACCTCGGCCGTCACGACGATCGGCTGACCGGATGCCGGGACCAGCCGCCACGACGGGCGCCGGCGCCGCACCATCACGGTGTTGTCGATGTCGTCCTCGTCGGGCTCGGCATCGCGCTGCTGCGCCGAGACGGAGCGGCGCGCCGACAGCGGGGCGCCCGCGGCGGGCGAGCCGACGACGGCGGAGACTTCGCCGGTGAGCTCGGGGAAGGCCTCGGCCTCGAGGGGCGCGATGCCGCGTGCGGGGGCCGGGTCGGGAGGCGAGACGGGGGGTGAGACGGGAGGCGAGACAGGCAGGCGTGTGACCGGGGCCGGCTGCGCCGGCGCGGGGGGCGACGCTACGGCGGTGGGGACGACCGGCGGCGGGGTGCGCCCGGGGACGAAGGCGATGATGCCGTCGCCGGCGGCGCCGGCGACGGCGACGGGCGGCGGGACGTGCGGGCGGCTGCCGGCAGCGGCCGCGCTCGGCGGGTACGGCGACGGGGAGACCGCCGAGACCTCGTCCACTTCGGAGGGCCACACGGCGATGTCGGGCTCGGGTGCGCCGCCCGCCGCGGACGCGCTCGGCGACGGGATGCCGGTACTCACCGGCGCGGCACGGACACCCGGTGCCGGAGTGGGTGCAGCCCCCTGTGCGGGGGTCGGCGCCGGCGGGGCCGGCGGGAGCGGCGGTACCCAGGGCTGGGCGCCGGTCGCCGAGCGCAGCGTGGGGGCGACGGCGGGCGCCGCACCCGGATATCCCGGCGGACGCCGGCCGGGCACGGCCGGCGCGGGAAACCCCGCCGCCGTCGGCGGCGGGAGCGGCGTGGCGCGGCGGGCGCCGCGCCACGCCGCCGGGCCGAAGCCGAGCACCGTCGCCCAGACGACGAACAGCAGGGCGGCGAGCACCGTCATGGCGCCGCCGTAACCGAAGCCGGGGTTGATGCGATGCGCCGAGACGATCACGAGGACGACGACGACGACCTGCCCGATGCCCGGGATGAGTCCGATCAGCACGAGCCACGGGCTGAACCCGCCCCAGCGCAGCACGGTGGCCACGTTCAGGACCGGGACCCAGGCCTTCCAGACGTCCTCGCCCATCTTGCGGAACATCGCGCCGAGGGCGAGCGCCATCCAGACGTAGACGGCCAGGCCGATCACGGACGAGAGCAGACCCAGCAGCAGCGCCGCGGAGCCGTCGACAGTCGGGCTCATGGTGTCCACCCTAGGGCCGCGCCCCGCGCCGGCGCGCTCACGGCTCGGGCAGACCGGGGCCGGCGCCGGGATCGAACGGGGCGTCGAGCGAGCGGGTGAGCTCCTCGAGCATCGCCGCGATCTGCGGCTCGACGTACTGCGAGATGGCCGCCTGGATGCGCAGCCGATGGTGCAGCAGCACCGTGCAGACCTCGCGCCCCACCATGTTGGCGTACTCGTCCGCCAGCCGGACCTCCTGCCGCAGCGCGGCCTTCGCGTCCTCGCTCAGCGGCGGGAGCGCCGGGACACCGGCATCCGCCTCATCGGCCATGCCCGACAGTGTGAACAGGAACGGGGCGCCCGGCAGCGGGTCGGGGTCGAGCGGGAGCCCCTCGAACTCGGGGTCGAGCCCCTCGGCGGGCCGGTAGCTGCGGGCGCGATTGCGCGCCGCCTGCTGATCGAGCTCGCCCTGCAGCATGGGGAGGTTCCGCTCCGTGTACTGCGCGACGGCGTGGTCGATGATCGTCTTCACGCGCGTCGAGAGGCCGTGCTGCACGCCGTGCGGGACGTCCGAGCCCAGGCCGGCGGCCGACAGGATCGGCGAGCCCAGGCACCGCCGGCACGGAGCCACGCGGCCGCGGTGTGTGGCCGGCTCCCAGCGCGGCAGCCATCGCAACCAGGCGTCCACGGCCTGGCTGACCTGCGTCTCGAGCGAGCGCTCCACGGCATCCATTGTCCCCGTTCTGAGCGCGGACGTGGTGATTTCGCGCGCCGCGCGCGGCGAATCGCCGCCGATGTTGTCTCGGCGAGGCATGTGAGTTCCGGCTCACACAGGATCGGGGGGGGCGCGGTGCGCAGTGCGCGGGATCGGGGACGGCACGGTGCGCGGGATCGGGGGCACGGGGGCGAGTGCGCAGTTCGCAGGAACGTATGCAGCTCGGGGCGGCATCGGCCGCGAGATTCCGGGGGAGGGCATCGGGCAGGCGGGAGGAGTTCCTGCGACATGAACGCGAATGCGGGATGCCGGGCCTCCCCCGGCGTCCGCCGGCTCCCCGCGCTCGCCCGCGGCCCGCCGGCGACCTCGGCTCCCGGCCGGCCGGCTACCCGGCTGCCAGCTACCCCGACTGCCGGCCCGCCGGCGACCTCAGCTCCCCGGCCCGCGGCTGCCCAGGCTCTTGGCTCCCCGGCTCCGCGGCCGCCCGGCGCTCCGCCGCTGATTGGCCCGGCCCGGCCACAGGCCAGGCGGTCAGGGTTCCTCGTCGCCTTCCCAGGGCCAGCGGGGGCGCCCGGCGCGCGTGCGCACGAGCGCGACGCCCGACCAGCCCGCGACGAACGCGGCCGCGGCCAGGACGAGGGCGAACCACGAGGTGAGGAAGCCGCCGGCGGCGGCCGCGGCGCGCGCGGCGTCGCCGGCGGCCAGGACGGCTCCTGCCAGCATCCCGAGCAGGTAGGCCAGGAGAGCCGACAGGGCGACGATGAGGGCGGCCGTGTACGCGGGCCGCGATCGGTGCAGCACGATCCAGAGGACGACGAAGACCGCGACGGTCGCGCCGCCGAACCCGACGACGCCGGGCAGCTGCCCCAGGCCGGGGGTCGCGATGACCTCGGCATCGAGCAGCAGACTGAGCAGACCGAGTCCGCAGATCCCGAGCGCGATGAAGCCGACCGTGGCGAAGACCACCGCCACGGGCGGCGCGACCCCGCGACCGGGCTCGGACATCAGTACCGGTGCAGCTGCGGGCCCGCTTCGAGGGTCCGCTCGTACTCCCGCTGCGCCTCGAGGTTCAGCTCGGTGACGCGCTTGCCGCGCGCCGAGACCCACGCGCCGTACCAGATCGTGACCTCACGGCCGATGACGAGCGCGACGACGGCGAGCGGAGCGAGCAGCTGCTCGCCGACGAGCGTGGCGCCCTGGCTCGCCGTGAGCGTCCAGAACGGCGCCTGGAACAGCTGACCGAGGAGGTGTCCGCCGTAGGCGGCGACGCCGACGAGCAGGCCGAAGATGACCCAGTGGCCCCAGCGTCCGCGGTTGATGATCGCGCCGAGCAGCCAGAAGGCGACGAAGAAGACGGCCACGGGCACCCAGAACCACCACGAGGTGACGGCGGCGAGCGCCTCGGCGCCGATGTTCTCGACCGTGATGTCGCCGGCGATCGCGCCGAAGCCGAGCGCCGCGCCGAGGTACAGGATGCCGAAGGTCAGCGCCGCGAGCAGACCGACGGCGCCGGCGGCGGCGCGGTTGCCGCGCGGACGCGGTGCCTCGGGGGCCTGCACGAAGATGGGCTGCGGGGTCGCAGGCGCGACGGCCGGGGCGACCTGCTCACGCCCGGCGGCGCTGTCCGCGTACACGGCCGTCTCGGGGTAGGCCGACGCGGACTGGTAGAACGGCTCGCTGCTGACGGCGCCGTTGTGCTCCTCGAGATACGCCAAGTCGTGTTCTTCCGACAGGTCGTGCTCTCCCGACAGGTCGCCGGCGTCCGTGAGGGCGCCGCTCGGGGCGTCTGCCTCGTACGCGACGACCGGCTCGGTGGGCTCGGCGGCGACAGGCTCGGACGCGGTGACGACCGGCTCGGCGACGTGACCGTCCGCGACGACCAGGTCGTCGCCTGACGCGGCGGAGTAGGGGGCGGGCTCGTCGTCGAGCGCGACCGCGCCCGAGGTGTCGGCCTCGACGGCGTCGACGGCGTCGCGCGATGCGGCCTCCGCCTCGGCGAGGCCCTCGTTGGCGCTGCCGACGACGTCATCGACCGCGGGGACGTCGTCGCCCGAAGCGGTCTCGTCGACCGGCTCACCGTACTGGGGGTCGCTCATGCCTGTGTGCTCCTCACGCGGGGCCCACGCCACCGCAGTCTGAGGGTAACTTCCCGCACGCGCCGCGCCGCGCAGGCGTGCCGACGTGTCTTCACGCGGCGACGTATCGTGGGGGCATGGTCGGACGCGTGCGAGGACTCAGGAGCAGTGCCCTGTTGCCCGGTACCGTGCTGCTGAGCACCCTGCTGCTCGGCGGGTGCCTCGCCGAGCCGGACCCGTCCCCGACGCCCACCGGCGCGGCGCCGTCGCCGTCGGAGACCGAGAACGTCGCCGCCCCCGAGATCCTGCCGTTCCCCACCGGGCCGTCCGAGTCGACGACCGCGCTGCCGCAGGACTGCCGGGACGTCGTGCCCGAGAGCATCCTGACCGAACTCGAGGGCATCCCGCTGAACGCCCCCGGCATGGGCGGGGGCCTCCGCCCCGACAGCACGCGCGTGTGCGTGTGGGCCGACCCGGGCGCCACGGTGACCCGCCTGATCACGGTCATCGGCTACTCCCCGTACCGCGCCGCCAGCGACGCGCTCTACGAGCTCGGCCGCTCCGGCTACACGTGCTACGAGCCGCGCGGCGGGGTGCGCTGCGAGCTGACCTGGCAGCACGAGACCCTGCCGGTCACCGAGGGGCGCACGCTGTTCTACCGCGACGGCGTGATCATCGACACGCAGTACGCGAACCTCGCCCCCGACGGGTACACCAACGCGGTCATCAACGCGCTGTGGCCCGGCGAGTGACCTCCGAGCCGGGCGATCCCCGCGCCCGCGGTCACCGGCTCCACACGCGTTCGGCCACGCGCGACGCGTAGTCGGACGGCCGCCAGCCCTCCTGCGTCGTCGACAGCCACACGCCGCCGCCGGTCTCGATCGTCTCGACGAGGTCGCCCTCGGTGCGCGTACAGCGCACGCGGTCGTCATGGTCGGCACAGGCGAAGCCGCGGGAGGGCAGCGCCGCTTCGGCGATGGCACCGGCATCCACCGGCACATCGGCGAGGGTCGTCGAGATCGCCCCCTCCGCCGAGGACCACGCGCAGGTGAACCGCACGGCCGGCTGCAGCGCGTCGACCAGTGCCGTCGCGGTGGTCGCCGGCGGATCCGTCGACGGCGTGAGCGCCGACTCGCGCGCCCGCACCAGGCTCGTCCACAGCGCATCGCCGTAGAGGTGACGGCACTCCGCCGGTGCGCCGGGGACCGCCTCGTCCTCGTCGGCGGCGACCGGTTCGGACACGGGACTCGTGAGGGTCCCCATCACCCAGCCGAAGGATGCCGGGATCATCGGCATCGCCAGGAACGCCAGACCCGCGACCGTCGCCGCGCAGACGATGCCCACGACCCACGCGAACACCGCGTTGCGCCCACCGATGCGTGCCATGGTTCCACGGTACGCGGCGCGCGGGCGCGCACCGGCTGGACACGGCGAAGGGTCCCGGGAACCTCGCGGTTCCCGGGACCCTTCATCGGGGCGTCGCCGGACTCAGCCGGCGCTCGCCTCGATCAGTTGTACGTGCCCGGCGTGAAGTCGTCCGTCGAGAAGCTGTCGAAATCGACGTAGCTCAGGTCGGCGTCGCTGTACGCGCCGTCCGAGGCGAAGATGCGGTTGGGGTACCGCTCGCTCTTGGCCTCCTCCGTCGCCTCGACAGCGACGTTGCGGTACTTCGCAAGGCCGGTGCCGGCGGGGATGAGCTTTCCGATGATGACGTTCTCCTTGAGGCCGACGAGCGGGTCGCTCTTGCCCTCCATGGCCGCCTGCGTGAGGACGCGGGTGGTCTCCTGGAACGATGCGGCCGACAGCCACGACTCCGTCGCGAGCGACGCCTTCGTGATACCCATCAGCTCGGGACGGCCCGACGCGGGACGCTTGCCGGCGGCGACCGCCTCGCGGTTCATCTGCTGGTAGCGCTTGAAGTCCACCAGCTCACCGGGCAGCAGGGTCGTCTCGCCGTGGTCGACGACGGTGACCTTGCGCAGCATCTGGCGCACGATGACCTCGATGTGCTTGTCGTGGATGGGTACGCCCTGCGAGCGGTACACGCCCTGCACGTTGCCGACGAGGTACTTCTGCACCTCGCGGGCGCCCTGCACGCGCATGACCTCCTTGGGGTCGAGCGTTCCGACCTGCAGCGGCTGCCCGACCGTGACGCGCTGGCCGTCCTCGACGAGGAGGGTGGCGCGCTTGAGGACCGGGTAGACGTGCGGCTCGTCGCCGTTGTCCGGCGTCAGGATGAGCTTCTTCGACTTGTCGGTCTCATCGATCTTGATGACACCGTCGGCCTCGGCGATCGGGGACGCGCCCTTCGGGGTACGCGCCTCGAACAGCTCCTGCACACGGGGCAGACCCTGCGTGATGTCGTCCGCGCCGGCGGTGCCGCCGGTGTGGAAGGTACGCATCGTCAGCTGCGTACCGGGCTCGCCGATGGACTGGGCGGCGATGATGCCGACCGCCTCGCCGATGTCGACGAGCTTGCCGGTGGCCAGCGAGCGGCCATAGCACTTCGCGCAGACGCCGACCGCCGAGTCGCAGGTGAGCACCGAACGGACCTTGATGGTCTCGATGCCGCCGGCGACCAGCTTGTCGATGAGCACGTCGCCCACGTCGTCGCCGGCCTCGGCCAGGACGGTGCCCTGCTCGTCGACGACAGCCGCGGCGAGGGTACGGGCGAACACCGAGTTCTCGACGTTGGCGTCACGCACGAGCGTGCCGTCGGTGCCGGGAGCGGCGATCGTGAACTCGAGGCCCTTCGAGGTGCCGCAGTCGTCCTCACGGATGATGACGTCCTGCGAGACGTCGACGAGACGACGCGTGAGGTACCCCGAGTCGGCGGTACGGAGGGCCGTGTCGGCCAGACCCTTGCGGGCACCGTGCGTCGCGATGAAGTACTCCGCCACCGACAGACCCTCGCGGTACGAGGAGATGATCGGACGGGGGATGATCTCACCCTTGGGGTTGTTCACCAGGCCTCGCATACCCGCGATGTTGCGGATCTGCAGCCAGTTGCCACGAGCGCCCGAGCTCACCATGCGGTTGATGGTGTTGTCGGCCGGGAAGTTGTCCCGCATCGCCGTCTGGATCTCGTCGGTCGCCTCGGTCCAGATCTTGATGAGCTCCTGACGACGCTCGGCGTCGGTGGTGAGACCCTTCTCGAACTGCCCCTGGACCTTCGCGGCCTGCTTCTCGTAGCCCGCGACGATCTCCGCCTTGTTCGGCGGGGTGAGCACGTCGCTCAGCGCGACGGTCACACCCGAGCGCGTGGCCCAGTAGAAACCGGCATCCTTGATGCGGTCGAGGGATGCCGCGACCTCGGTCTTGGTGTACTCCTCGGCGAGCTTGTTGACGATCTGCGACAGCTTGCCCTTGTCTGCCTGTCCGCGGACGAACGGGTAGCCCTTGGGGAGGGTGTCGTTGAAGATCGCCTGGCCCAGCGATGCGTCGACCAGACCGTGGCGCTCGTAGCCCTCGGGCGCTTCGCCCTCGAGGAACGACAGGCCCGGGATGCGGATGCGGACTTTGGCCTGCAGGTCGAGGGTGCCCTCGTCCTTGGCCAGGATCGCCTCGGCGACCGAGCCGAACACGCGGCCCTCACCGGGCGCGCCCTCCTTGAGGGTCGTCAGGTGGTGCAGACCGATGATCATGTCCTGCGAGGGCAGGGTCACCGGGCGGCCGTCCGACGGCTTCAGGATGTTGTTCGACGCCAGCATGAGGATGCGGGCCTCGGCCTGCGCCTCGACCGACAGCGGCAGGTGGACAGCCATCTGGTCACCGTCGAAGTCGGCGTTGAACGCCGCGCACACGAGCGGGTGCAGCTGGATGGCCTTGCCTTCGACGAGCTGCGGCTCGAAGGCCTGGATGCCGAGGCGGTGCAGCGTGGGCGCACGGTTGAGCAGCACGGGGCGCTCGCGGATGATCTCCTCAAGCACGTCCCAGACCTCGGGGCGCGTGCGCTCGACGGCGCGCTTGGCGGCCTTGATGTTCTGCGAGTGGCCGAGGTCGATCAGGCGCTTGATGACGAACGGCTTGAACAGCTCGAGCGCCATCTGCTTGGGCAGACCGCACTGGTGGAGCTTGAGCTGCGGTCCGACGATGATGACCGAACGGCCCGAGTAGTCGACGCGCTTGCCGAGCAGGTTCTGCCGGAAACGGCCCTGCTTGCCCTTGAGCATGTCGGACAGCGACTTGAGCGCGCGGTTGCCGGTGCCCGTCACGGGGCGGCCGCGGCGGCCGTTGTCGAACAGCGCGTCGACGGCTTCCTGCAGCATCCGCTTCTCGTTGTTGACGATGATCTCGGGGGCCCCGAGATCGATCAGGCGACGGAGGCGGTTGTTGCGGTTGATCACGCGACGGTACAGGTCGTTCAGGTCGCTCGTGGCGAAGCGGCCACCGTCGAGCTGGACCATGGGGCGCAGCTCCGGCGGGATCACCGGGACGACGTCGAGCACCATGGCGGCCGGGCTCATGCCCGTCGACAGGAACGAGTTGACGACCTTGAGGCGCTTGATCGCGCGGATCTTGCGCTGGCCCTTGCCCTCGGAGATCTGCAGGTGCAGCGACTCGGCCTCGGCGGCCAGGTCGAACGCCTGCAGGCGACGCTGGATCGACTCGGCGCCCATGTAGGCCTCGAAGTACTGGCCGAAGCGGTCCTGCAGCTCCTGGAAGACGTCGTCCTCCTGCTTGAGCTGCCCGACGTCGAGGTTGCGGAACTCCTCCCACATGCGCTCGAGCTTCGCGATCTGCTCGTCGCTGCCCTTGCGGATGAGGGCCATCTCCTTCTCGGCGGCGTCCTTGACCTTCTTCTTCTGGTCGGCCTTGGCGCCCTCCTCCTCGAGCGCGGCGAGCTCCTCCTCCAGCTTCTGGAGGCGAGCGGCCACTCGCGCGTCGCGACGGTCGGCGAGGTTCTTCATCTCGAGGCGCAGGTTGGCCTCGTGCGTCGGCAGGTCGCGGTGACGCGCGTCCTCGTCGACGGAGATGACCATGTACGCGGCGAAGTAGATGACCTTCTCGAGGTCCTTCGGCGCCATGTCGAGCAGGTACCCGAGGCGCGAGGGCACGCCCTTGAAGTACCAGATGTGGGTGACGGGCGCGGCGAGCTCGATGTGGCCCATGCGCTCGCGACGGACCGAGCTCTTGGTGACCTCGACGCCGCAGCGCTCGCAGACGATGCCCTTGAAGCGGACGCGCTTGTACTTGCCGCACGCGCACTCCCAGTCACGGGAGGGTCCGAAGATCTGCTCGCCGAAGAGGCCGTCCTTCTCAGGCTTGAGCGTGCGGTAGTTGATGGTCTCGGGCTTCTTGACCTCGCCGAAGGACCAACGACGGATGTCGTCGGCGGTGGCCAGGCCGATGCGAAGCTGATCGAAAGTGGTTGACTCGAGCACTGGTTCTCCTGTGTTCGTAAAGCTGTGGGTTCTGAAGTCGGTGATCGGGTCGCCGGGGAGGCTGCTTCCTCCCCGGCGACTCGCGATCAGATCTCGTCGATCGAGGTCGACTCGAACCGGGTGGAGATGTTGATGCCGAGCTCCTCCGCTGCGCGGAATGCCTCGTCATCGGTGTCACGGAGGTTGACCGCCGTGCCGTCGGCCGAGAGCACCTCGACGTTCAGGCAGAGCGACTGCATCTCCTTCATGAGGACCTTGAACGACTCCGGGATGCCGGGCTCCTGGATGTTCTCGCCCTTGACGATCGCCTCGTACACCTTGACGCGACCCACGATGTCGTCCGACTTGATGGTCAGCAGCTCCTGCAGCGCATAGGCGGCGCCGTAGGCCTCGAGGGCCCACACCTCCATCTCGCCGAAGCGCTGGCCGCCGAACTGCGCCTTCCCACCGAGCGGCTGCTGGGTGATCATCGAGTACGGACCCGTCGAGCGCGCGTGGATCTTGTCGTCCACGAGGTGGTGCAGCTTCAGGATGTACATGTAGCCGACCGAGACGGGCGCGGGGAACTGCTCGCCCGAGCGGCCGTCGAACAGCGTCGTCTTGCCGCTGGCGCCGATGAGGCGGTCGCCGTCGCGGTTCGGGAGCGTCGACTCGAGCAGGCCGACGATCTCCTCCTCGCGCGCGCCGTCGAACACCGGGGTGGCGACCTTCGTGCCGGGCGCGGCCTCGCGGGCCTGCTCGGGCAGCTCCGTCGCCCACTCCGGGGAGCCGTCGACCTTCCAGCCCTGCTTGGCGATCCAGCCGAGGTGCGTCTCGAGCACCTGGCCGAAGTTCATGCGACCGGGGATGCCGAGCGGGTTGAGCACGACGTCGACGGGGGTGCCGTCGGCGAGGAAGGGCATGTCCTCGACGGGGAGGATCTTCGCGATGACGCCCTTGTTGCCGTGGCGGCCGGCGAGCTTGTCGCCCTCGGTGATCTTGCGCTTCTGGGCGATGTAGACCACGACGCGGCGGTTGACGCCCGAGCCGAGCTCGTCGTCGCCGTCCTCGGCGTTGAACTCCTTGACCGCGATGACGGTGCCCTGCTCGCCGTGGGGCACCTTGAGCGAGGTGTCACGGACTTCGCGGCTCTTCTCGTTGAAGATCGCGCGGAGCAGGCGCTCCTCGGCGCTCAGCTCGGTCTCGCCCTTGGGCGTGACCTTGCCGACGAGGATGTCGCCGGGGCGCACCTCGGCGCCGATGCGGACGATGCCGCGGTCGTCGAGGTCCTTCAGCAGGTCGGGGCTGACGTTGGGGAGGTCACGGGTGATCTCCTCCTTGCCCAGCTTGGTGTCGCGCGCGTCGACGTCGTACTCCTCGATGTGGATCGAGGAGAGCGTGTCGTTCTTGACGAGCTCCTGGCTGAGGATGATGGCGTCCTCGAAGTTGTGGCCCTCCCACGTCATGAACGCGACGAGGAGGTTCTTGCCGATCGCCAGCTCGCCGTTCTCGGTGGCCGGTCCATCGGCGATGACCTCGCCGACCTCGACACGGTCGCCCGCCGAGACGATGACGCGCTGGTTGTAGCAGTTGCCCTGGTTCGAGCGGTCGAACTTGCGCAGGAAGTAGTCCCTCGTGCCGCCCTCGTCGAGCTGCACGGTGACGACGTCGGCCGAGACCTCCGAGACGACACCGGCCTTGTCGGCGGTGATGACGTCGCCGGCGTCGATCGCGGCGTAGCCCTCCATGCCCGTGCCGACGAACGGCGAGTCGCTGCGCAGCAGCGGCACCGCCTGACGCTGCATGTTGGCACCCATGAGGGCGCGGTTCGCGTCGTCGTGCTCGAGGAACGGGATCAGCGACGTGCCGACCGACACCATCTGGCGCGGCGAGACGTCCATGTAGCCGATCTCGTCGACCGGGAACAGGTCGACCTCGCCACCCTGGCCGCGGCGCGCCAGGACGCGGTCCTGCGCGAAGTGGCCGTCGGCCTTCAGCTCGGCGCCGGCCTGGGCGACGATGTAGTCGCTCTCCTCGGACGCCGTGAGGTAGTCGATCTGCTCGGTGACCTTGCCGCCGGTGACCTTGCGGTACGGCGTCTCGATGAAGCCGAACGCGTTGATGCGCGCGAACGACGCGAGCGAGCCGATCAGACCGATGTTCGGGCCTTCCGGCGTCTCGATCGGGCACATGCGGCCGTAGTGCGACGGGTGGACGTCACGGACCTCGACGCCGGCGCGCTCGCGCGACAGACCGCCGGGGCCCAGCGCCGACAGGCGGCGCTTGTGGGTCAGACCCGCGAGCGGGTTGTTCTGGTCCATGAACTGCGACAGCTGCGAGGTGCCGAAGAACTCCTTGATCGCGGCCACGACGGGGCGCACGTTGATCAGGGTCTGCGGCGTGATCGCCTCGATGTCCTGCGTGGTCATGCGCTCGCGGACGACGCGCTCCATGCGCGACAGACCGGTGCGGACCTGGTTCTGGATGAGCTCGCCGACCGCGCGGATGCGGCGGTTGCCGAAGTTGTCGATGTCGTCGACGTCGAGACGGATCTCGGCCGGCTTGCCGGCGCGCACGCCGGGGATCGACGCGTCGCCGCGGTGCAGCGCGACGAGGTACTTGATCGTCGCGACGATGTCCTCGACGGTCAGCACCGAGTCGCTCAGCGGCTTGTCGAGGCCGAGCTTCTGGTTGATCTTGTAGCGACCCACCTTGGCCAGGTCGTAGCGCTTCGGGTTGAAGTAGAAGTTGTCCAGCAGCGCGCGGGCGGCCTCGGCGGCGACCTGCTCGCCCGGACGCAGCTTGCGGTAGATGTCGCGGAGCGCGTCCTCCTTGGTGAGGATCGTGTCCTTGCTGAGGGTGTCCTCGATCGACTCGTAGCCGGCGAACTCGTTGAGGATGTCCTCGCTGGACAGGCCCAGCGCCTTGAGGAAGACGGTCACCGACTGCTTGCGCTTGCGGTCGATGCGCACGCCGACCTGATCGCGCTTGTCGATCTCGAACTCGAGCCAGGCACCGCGGCTGGGGATGATGCGCGACGAGACGATGTCCTTGTCGCTGGTCTTGTCCGGCGTGCGGTCGAAGTAGACGCCCGGGGAGCGGACGAGCTGCGAGACGACGACGCGCTCGGTGCCGTTGATGATGAACGTGCCGCGGCCGGTCTGCAGCGGGAAGTCGCCCATGAAGACCGTCTGGGTCTTGATCTCACCCGTGAGGTGGTTCATGAACTCGGCCTCGACGTACAGCGGAGCCGCGTAGGTCTTGCCGCGCTCCTTGCACTCCTCGATCGAGTACTTCTCGGGCTCGAGGTACGGGTTCGTGAACGAGAGCTGCATCGTCTCGCCGAGGTCCTCGATCGGCGAGATCTCCTCGAAGATCTCCTCGAGGCCGCTCGTGGTCGGCACGTCGGTGCGGCCGATGGCCTCAGCCTCGACGACGCGGGCCTTCCAGGCGTCGTTGCCGACGAGCCAGTCGAACGACTCCGTCTGCAGAGCCAGCAGATCGGGGACTTCGAGCGTGTCCGAGATCTTGGCGAACGAGAGCCGCGAAGCTCCGCGGCCGTTCTTGAGGGGGGTGGTGGAATTGGTTGCGTTGCGCGCAGCAGCCAAGGGGATTACCTCCGTGGGACCGGCGGTGCCGGTGTTCCTTGTCGTCAGGTGGAGTGCTCCCTGAACCGAAACCTGCGCGCCGCTCGCCGCCGGAATCCGACGGGGGCGTCACAGGCACAAGCCGACCACCATATGAAGGCAAGGGGGAAGGGAGCGCAACTACCTACTATAGACCGCGCGACGCGCCATGTCCAGCGGCATCCTTGACGAGTTTCGGATGCTGCGGTATAACCGCGCGGGGCCGCCGTCCCGGCACCCCGGATCGGGGGCGTCGCGGTCAGCGCGCGTGGCGGAAGCGCAGCCGCGTGCCGGGGCGCGCCTGCGCGAGGGCGTCGCGGGACGCGTCGGTCACGACCGCGATGACGGGGTAGCCGCCGGTGACCGGGCCGTCGGGGCCGAGGATCACGGGGCGTCCGCGCGGCGGCACCTGCAGGGCTCCGGGGACCATGCCCTCGCTGGGCAGCTCCGTGGTGCGGGTGCGGGCGAGGACGGGACCGTCGAGCCGGATGCCCACGCGGTCGGCGTCGTGGGACACGGTCCACACGGACTCGAACAGCGTCGGCAGCGCGGCCGGGTCGAACCAGTCTGCGCGCGGCCCGGGCGCCAGCTCGACCTCGATGAGGTCGTCGTCCGGCGGGCTCCACGGGTGCAGGTCTTCGGCGGGGACGGCGCCGATCGCGTCGGCGGCGAGCGCGAGCCGGTCGCCCGCCGCAAGCGGCGCCGGGCCGAGTCCGGCCAGCGTGTCGGTGGCGCGGGAGCCGCCCGTCGCCGGCGACGCGATGCCACCCCGGACGGCGAGGTAGCCGCGCGCGCCGTGAGCGAACCAGTCCAGTTGCAGCTCGGCGCCGGCCGGCCACGCGTGCGCCGTGTAGGGGTCGACCTCGTGCCCCGCGATCCGGATGGCCCCCCACGCGCCGGTGACAGCGAACCACAGCTCGGTCTCTGCGACGGCGCGGAACCCGCCGAGGGTCACCTCAATGCCGGCGGCGCCCTCGGCGTTGCCGACGAGACGGTTCGCGGTGCGCAGCGCCGCGCGGTCGACGGCGCCGGCCGGGGCGATTCCGGACGCCGCGTGACCGGGAC
>PJUD01000627.1_pt1 | contig 15667 bp, 10 predicted proteins | sample 1512341 | NCBI WGS metagenome assembly PJUD01 (sample SAMN08177675, study PRJNA422409) | Feces metagenome, whole genome shotgun sequencing project. | isolation source: Chicken feces (3) enriched on wood chips: beechwood xylan treatment | host: Gallus gallus | place: USA: Madison | collected 2015-01-15 | reverse complement strand
TAGTCGCGCGCGCCTTCCGGCGTGCTGAGCGTCAAGATCGGCGTTTCTACATCGATAAAGCCGTTCTCGTCGAGGAAATCGCGGAACACCTTTGTCGCCTTCGAGCGGAGTCGCAGCGTCTTCTGCATCTCCGGACGACGCAGGTCGAGGTAACGATACTTCAAGCGCAGCGACTCGTCCACCTCCACGCCGTCTTCGATCGGGAACGGAGGCGTCTTGGCCGCATTGATTACTTCTACCTCGGTTACTTGAACTTCAATTTCTCCGGTCGCCAGGTTCGCGTTGTACGTCTCCGGGTCGCGCTCGACGATTTTGCCCGTTACGGCCAATACGTATTCGTTACGCGCACGGCTGCCGAGCTCAAGCGCTTCCTTGGAAATTTCCGGGTTAAACACGATTTGCACGATTCCCGTGCGATCGCGCAGGTCGATGAAGAGCAGCCCGCCGAAATCGCGCCAGCCCTGCACCCATCCGTTCAGCACGACGGTCTGCCCGACATGCTCCTTCGTTAAAATTCCGCAGTCGTTCGTTTTAAGCATCATCTGTAATCTTCCCCTTTTTAGGTTGTCATCCATTTCTTAATCGTATCTGCCAGTTCACTCAGCTTCACAGCCGTTTGCTCGCCGCCGTTCATCGGACGGAGAGAAATTTCTCCCCGATCCAGCTCATCGTCGCCCAGCACAGCCGCATAGCGGGCTCCGCTGCGCTCAGCCGCCTTAAATTGCGCCTTCGTCTTGCGTCCGAGATAATCTCGCTCGGCGGCAATTCCCGCGTCGCGCAGCCGCTGCGCCAATCCGGGAGCCGCTTGCTCCGCCCTCTCGCCCAGCGCGACGATGTAGACATCCGCCCCGCTGCCCAGATCGGGCTTAATGCCTTGACTCTCCAGCAGCAGCAGCGTCCGCTCCAGTCCGAGTCCCAAACCTACGCCCGGCTTATCGTCTCCGCCAACCTCGGCCACGAGCCCATTATACCGGCCGCCGCCGCCGATCGTGTCGATCGCGCCGATGCCCTGAGCCTTGTACTCGAACGCGGTATGCGTGTAATAATCCAGTCCTCTGACCAGCTTCGGGTTCAGTCGGTAAGGAATGCTCATCTCGTCCAGACATTCGCGCACGCGCGCAAAGTGTTTCTCGCACTCCTCGTCCAGACTGTCCAGAATCGACGGAGCGTCCGCGAACTTATCCTGGTCGACTTTGCAGTCGAGCACCCGGAGCGGATTGCGGTCGATTCTTGCTTGGCAATCCTTGCACAAGCTTTCCCGCATCGGCTGCAAGAACGCAAGCAGCTTTTCCCGGAAGGCCGCCCGAACCGCCGGCGTGCCGACGGAATTCAAATCGACCGTTACGCCTGTCAGCCCCAGCTCCCGATAGAAGTGATACCCCAAGGCGATCACTTCCGCGTCGAGCGCCGGATCGTCGGAGCCGATCGCCTCTACGCCGAACTGATGGAACTGGCGGTATCTGCCGGCTTGCGCGCGCTCGTATCGGAACATCGGCCCGATATAGTACAGCTTCGCGATGTCGGGATCGCCATACAGCTTATTCTCCACATAAGAACGGACGACGCCGGCCGTCCCTTCCGGACGAAGCGTCATGCTGCGCTCGCCGCGATCCTCGAACGTGTACATCTCTTTCTCGACGATGTCCGTCGTCTCGCCGACACCGCGCTTGAACAGCTCGGTTCCTTCGAAGATCGGCGTTCTAATCTCCCTGAATCTGTAACGCCGGCAAATGTCGCGAGCCGTGCTCTCTACGTATTGCCAAAGCTCGGAATTGCCGGGCATAATGTCCTGCGTGCCCGGAGGCTTCTGAAAACCCATCGTTCTTATCACTCCCCTGCTTGTGCTTCAATTCCAAACAAGCTTGCCGAAAGCCGATGAGGATCAAAAAAGCCCCCGTCCCATGGCGATCTCAATAAAGATCGTCAGGGACGAGAGCTTGTCGTTACGCTCCCGCGGTGCCACCCGTCGTTCAAGTCTGTCTAATCGACAGAGGCTTGCTGCTTTCGCCCGGTTAACGCCCGGCTGCGCCGCAATGCTACTGAGCCGAACCCGACAATGCGTCAGGCAGGCGGTTCCCATCGGGTTCTCGGGGGGGTCGTTCGTCCGATCATTGCCGGAAAGCTTGCAGCCGAAGGCTTTCCTCTCTGTGGGCATGGGGCCGGATTACTTATTCCCGTCGTCGAATCTGAGGCTTTGGAAATACAGTTTGGAAATACAGATGTAATTTATTGTAGTCTGTTGCGCAGCGGCTGTCAAGGAATTCGCACATTCGCTCGCTCATTCGTATCATTCGCCCTTATTTGCCCGTTAATACAAGTAGCCCTTCCCTTAAACTCTGATATAATGACAGCGTATTCAGGATTACAGGGAAGAAGGACGGCGATCGCATGCTTCGCACTTTATGGAAAAACTCGATTTTCAGCAAGCTCCTGCTCATTTTTCTATTGATTCTCATACCGTTGTTCTCGCTCGGCATCCTGTTGTACAACTGGGGAATCGGAGCGGTCAGGACGCAGCTTACCGGATCGATCCAAACATCGCTCGAATCGATCTTGGACAACTTCGACCAAGACGTTCAGCGAACGCAATCGCTGCTGTTCGAGACGTTGATGAACGACGAGGATCTGGCCATGCTCGCCCTTTTCCCCCAGTCGACGGCGCAGTATTCGGAATATGAGAAATTCCAGATGATCGGCCGGCTGAAAAAGCTGCTGCTTGCTGTCAAAAACAGCAATCGCTATATCGCGGACGTCCGCATTCACGTTCCCCTGCTGAACCGGACGTTATCCGCGGCTGCGTGGCCCGAGAGCTTCCGCCAGGACGCATACGACGATTTCTCTCGTCAGGACGAGCGCCTTCGGATGGTGTACCGCAACAACCGGCCTTACATTGTTATGAAAACGTTTAACAGTAAAACCGACAACGCGCAGCCCTACTTTATGATCGTGGTCGAATTTTCCGCGAAAGAGCTGAAGGATTCTCTGATCCCGCTGCTTCAGTACGGCAACAGCGGAATCTATCTTCGGGATGATTCGTCCCGCTTCTTCGTCGGCACGACGAACGACGACAAAGCCCAGTCCGTGGAAGCCGCCCTGCCCCGATACGGCCAAGCCGAACTTGCGGAGCTCAAAGCTGCAGGGAGCAGCTATCAGGTTTTCCGCGCGCATTCGTTTTCTCTTGGACTGGAGGCTGTTCAGTACGTTAGAAACTCGGAGCTGTTCCAGACTATCCGAATTTATCGGATCTGGATCTGGTGCTACTCCCTTGTCGGGCTTTTGATCCTTGCGCTGTTCTCGCTATACGCTTATCGGTACATTCATCAGCCGCTGGTCAAAATGGTCCGTTCCTTCTCGCGCGTGGAGAACGGAGATTTCAATGTCTTTATCAAGCACGACCGCAACGACGAGTTCCAATACCTGTTTTCTCAGTTCAATGATATGGTCCGCAACCTGAATACGCTCATCGACCAGTCTTATCGTCAGAGGCTTCTCGTCCAGAATGCCGAGCTGAAGCAGCTCCAATCGCAGATCAACCCGCATTTTCTGTATAATAGCCTGTTTATTTTGAACACGATGACCCGGACGGGCGATTACGATAACCTGGAATATTTCACGATTCAGCTCGGCGAGTATTTCCGGTTCATGACGAAAAACAATCAGGACGACATTTCGCTGGGAGAGGAAATTCGCCATGCGCGAACTTATGCGGACATACAGAGCCTGCGCTTCGGCAGCCGGATCAAAGTCGTCTTCGACGAGCTCCCGCCGGCTTATGCGGGTCTTTCCGTTCCTCGGCTTATTGTCCAGCCCGTTATCGAAAACGCTTTTATCCACGGTCTTGAACAGATGCCCGAGAAGGGCTGGATCTCCATCTCCTTCGCCGCGGAGGAGGAGGATCATCTTGCCATTGTCGTGGAGGACAACGGCGGATCGCTATCCGATCAGCAGTTGCAGTACGTACAGGCTATTCTCGCAGGGGAAGCGGAAGCGGGGGAAGAAGTCGGCTTGCATAACATTCACCGCAGATTGCAGCTCAAGTTCGGGCGGCACGGGGCTCTGCGGCTGTCTCGCAGCACCGAGGGCGGCTTAAAAGCCGTAATTTTGATTCCGTTGGAACCGACAAAGGAGAGGGAGTAACATGATTCGACTATTGATTGTGGACGACGAGCAGATTATTGCCGACGGCTTGTTCGAGACGCTGCAGCAGCTCGGCCATCTTGAACTGGATCTTCACAAAGCCTATTCCGGTATGGACGCCTTAAAACTCCTGCACGATGCCCGTTTCGACGTCGTGCTCTCCGATATTCGCATGCCCGGCATGAACGGATTGGAGCTTCTGCGGCATATTCGCTCGACCTGGGCGGATTGCCGGGTCGTCTTCCTGACGGGGTTCAACGATTTCGACTACGTGTACGAAGCGATTCAAAATCAAGGCGTACATTATTTGTTGAAAACGGAAGGCTATCCGAAACTGATCTCCGTCATCGAAAGCGTCGTCGAAGACGTCCGCGCTTCCAGGCAGTGGAGCGAGCTTGTCGTCGAAGTGAACGAGCAAATGGAAGCGGCAAGCCAGGTGCTGCAGAAGGAGTACCTGCTGCGGCTGGCCGGAGGCGATTCCGCCGCGAATCGGGAGACGCAGTTCGTACAGTTGAAGCTGCCGCTCAACCCCCAGCTCCCCATCCTGCTGCTTGCGGGCAAAATCCGCACGAACCGGGACGGCGAGCTCGATTATACCGGAAGATCGAGACTGGGCTACTCGATTCAGTTGATCGTCGAGCGGCATCTATCTCCCGCTATGACCGTCAAAAGCGCGATCGACGATCTTAACCGGCTCGTCTGCTTCCTTCAGCCTCAGATTTCGTCGCTTGATGCGGAAGGCGCGGAAAAGGCGTTTGAGAAAATTTCCCTGTTCGCCGCAGGCATGCTGGACGTGATTCAGCAGGCGATAGAGCTGTCGGTGCAAGTACCGGTCTCCTTCGCCATCGCCGACAGATCCGTAAGCTGGGACGAAGCCGGAAGAGCGTTCGCGCGTCTGCAGTACGCGCTCGATTACCGGACGTCGATTGACGCGGAAATGATTGTGACCGTGGATCAGACGTCCGAGGATGATAGCCGAAGCGGCGCAGACAACGAAGAAGTTCGCTTGATTCTGAACAAGCTTGGCCGAATGGACGCCTGTCTGGACGAAGGACGCGCCGAGGAGGCGCTCACTCTGCTCTCGCAGGCCAAGGACGTCGTAGCCCGCCTGCCGTCCGACGATGTCGGCATGAGCATGGAAATCTATTATCGCATTGCCCTCTCCTTGCTCTCTTACATGAATCGTACAGGCATCGCTGGACGCCGCGAGGAGGAGGTCGACTTGTCCAGGCTGCTGCGCGCGGAAGGGCCGGACTCGCTCCCGTTCGCTATCGAATATGCGGCACGTCTCATTCCCGAGCTGCTGGAGCTTAGGCAGCACGAGCGGGACCGCTCCGCATCGCAGGTCATCAACCGGATCAAAGACTATATCGCAGACAATCTCGCAGGCGACGTGTCGCTGACCCGCCTGGCCGACATCGTTTATTTTAACCCCGCTTACTTGTCGCGGCTGTTCAAAAAAACGACGGGAATTACGATCGTCGATTACGTTCACGAGCTGCGCATGAAAAAAGCGATCTTCCTGCTGGAGGACACCGACATGAAAATCCAGGACATCTCGGAAACCGTCGGCTTTACGTCCGCCACGAACTTTACGAGATTTTTCCGCAAATACGCCAAATCGACCCCTTACGAATACCGGGATGCGGCGCGCGCCAAAAAGTCAAAAATGGATTAGTCTGCACCGATCTAAGGTACGTTTTTGAATATTGTGGGCTGCCGAATCGGTGTCTTATGCTTAATACAGAGGTTGTGCACACCTACTTGTTAACGACTACGGGGGATAGAGAATGACCAACATGACTGCCGGAAAAAGAAGGAAGACGCTCGCAAGTCTCGTCTTCTCCTTATCGCTTGTTTTTGTATCCGCTTGCAGCGGCAATAGTGGCGGCAATGGCGGCGGCTCCGCAACGAGCGCTAGCCCTTCCGCTTCCAATTCCGCTTCGCCGTCTTCGTCTGCCGAAACGGTGCAGGCAGCCGATCCGTTCGAGAAATACGAGCCGCCGATCGAGATTACGACGGTCAGAAGCACAAGCGCCCGCTTTAAGTTTCTCGAGGGCGAATCGCTGGACAACAACGCTTGGTCGAGAGCTTACGAGAACGAGCTTGGCATTAAAGTGAAAAACGTATGGACGATCGACGAAGCCCAGTACCAGAACAAAATGAACGTCACGATCGCCTCCGGTGATCTGCCTGATCTGATGTTTGTTTCGCCCGCCCAGTTCCAGCAGCTGCTTGAGAGCGAACAGATCGAGGATCTGACCGCCGCCTACGACCGGTATGCTTCGCCTTTCCTGAGGAAAATCATGGAACAGGACGCAAACGGACTGATGAAAAAGGCGGCGACCATCGACGGCAAGATGATGGGCATTACCGGTTTCGGCAGCATTGAGCAGGGAACGTCGGTCATCTGGCTGCGTTCGGATTGGCTGAAGGAGGCGAACCTGCCCGAGCCGACGACGTTTACGGACGTGCTGAACATTGCGGAGGCTTTCGCCAAGGCGCATCCTGGCGCTTACGGCATCGGACTGAACAAGGATTTGTTCGGCGGACTGGCGACCATCGAAGGCATCGCCAACGCCTTCCACGCCTATCCGAAAACATGGGTGAAGGACGCTTCCGGCCAACTGGTCTACGGCAGCGTTCAGCCGGAAATGAAGCAGGCGCTCACCGCTCTGCAGGACATGTACAAGCGCGGCTTGATCGACAAGGAGTTCGGCGTCAAGGACGGCAACAAGATTGCCGAGGACATTATGAACAACAAAATCGGCCTGCTCTACGCCAACTTCTGGCACCCGCTCTGGCCGCTTCAGGAAGCGATGAACATGAACGCGGCAGGCGGCATGAGCTGGAAGCCTTATCCCGTGCTGTCCGCCGACGATCGAGCCGCCTCCCCGTCCACCAACATTCCGGTGACCGGATACTACGTCGTCCGCAAAGGCTACGAGCATCCGGAGGCTGCGATCAAATTGGCGAATCTGCAGCTTAAGAACGCCTGGAGCGACGAAGCTCAGGCCGAAATCTACAACACAGACAAAGATCAGACGCCGTTTTATTTGTACCCGACCATCAGCATGGAGCCGCCAAGCAAAAACCTGGAAGCCGGCTTAGCGGTCACCGAAGCCTATATGGCTAAAGACCCTTCCAAGCTGAACGAGGAGCAGAAAGGCTATTACGACAACGTCGTCGCCTATTTGGACAATGGCGACATTAAGAGTTTCGGCAATGCGCTCATTTTCGGACCCGGCGGCTCAGAGACGGAAGTGCTCAAAAAATACGTCGAAGGCAACAGGATGAAAATCGGCGAATTTTACGGCGCTCCCGTGCCGACGCAGCAGATGAAGCAGGCGACGCTCGACAAGCTTGAATTGGAGACATTCACCAAGATCGTCGTGGGCGAAAGCTCCATCGATGAATTCGACAGCTTCGTAGAGAAATGGCACAAACTCGGCGGAGAGCAAATTACGAGCGAGATCAACGAGTGGAAGGCCGCTCATTAACTTAAAGCTTACGACAAGGGGGACGGTCGGCAGCGTCGCGGCTCTCCCCTTTCTCGTTCGCGGGGAAGGAAGAGAAGAGATGGACATCAAGCGAGGAATGCGCAGGGAGCTTCCTTTTCACCTTATGGTGTGGCCGGGCTTGCTCGCCGTGCTGATCTTCAGCTATGTACCGATGGCGGGCATCGTCATTGCGTTCGAGAAATTTATTCCGTCCAAAGGGATTTTCGCTTCCAAGTGGATCGGCTGGGATAACTTCCGGTTTCTGTTCGAGCAGCCGGACTTCGCCCAAATCATTCGCAATACCGTCGTCATCGCGGTGGCCAAAATTATCGCCGGACTCATCGCCTCAATCGGCTTTGCGCTGCTGCTGAACGAATTGGGCAGGGCGTTCGTCAAGAGAGCGATTCAGACGCTTGTCTACCTGCCTCATTTTCTATCGTGGATTATTCTGGGCGGCATACTGATCGATATTTTATCGCCTTCGACGGGGGTCGTGAGCTGGGCGCTCGGGCTGATCGGCATCGATGTTCCCTTCTTCCTCGGCAGCTCGTCCTGGTTTCCCTTTACGCTGGTCCTATCCGATGTCTGGAAGGAGTTCGGCTTTGGAGCGATCGTCTATCTGGCGGCTCTCACCTCCATCGACCCGACCCACTACGAGGCTGCGGTCATCGACGGAGCGAACCGCTGGCGGCAGACCTGGCACGTTACGCTCCCCGGCATCGCGCCGATCGTTGTGCTGATGGTTACGCTCAGCCTTGGCAACGTTCTGAACGCCGGATTCGACCAAGTGTTTATTTTGCTTAATCCGAGCGTCATGGACACCGGCGACATTATCGATACGTGGGTATACCGGATGGGACTGGTCAACGCGCAATACGGGCTCGCGACCGCAGTCGGCCTGTTCAAGTCGGTCATCTCCACCGTGCTGATCGTCTCCTCGTTCATACTGGCGTCCAAATTCGCCAATTACCGGGTTTTCTAAGGGGGGAATGCAATGACTCGGCTGACTTTCGGAAGAAAACTGTTTTTAGCTCTCGATTATGCTTTTCTCATTGGCTTGGCTGTTCTGTGCCTACTGCCGCTTATTAACGTGCTGGCCATTTCGTTCAGCTCCAGCACGGCGGCGACTGCCAATCTGGTGAAATTCTGGCCGGTCGACTTTAATCTGAAATCCTACGATTACGCGCTGAGCAAGCCGGAATTCGCCGACGCCTACTGGGTGTCGTTCAAGCGAATTTTGATCGGGACGCCGGTGAACGTCGTTCTGACGATGCTTGTCGCCTATGCGCTGTCGAAGGACGACCGGCAGTTCCGCTGGCGCAAAATTTACTCCTGGGCGTTTATCTTCACGATGCTGTTTAACGGGGGGCTGATCCCTTGGTATATTACGATCAAAGAGCTTGGACTGATCGATACGTTCTGGGCGCTTGTTCTGCCGGGCGCGGTTCCGGTATTCAGCGTCATTCTGCTGCTTAACTTCTTCCGCGGCATTCCGAAGGAGATCGAGGAAGCCGCGCTGATCGACGGCTGCGGCCACTGGCGGATCATGTGGCAAATTTTCCTTCCGCTGTCCGCTCCGGCCATCGCAACCATCACGTTGTTCTCGCTGGTAGGACACTGGAACTCTTGGTTCGACGGCCTGATTCTGATGAACAAAACGGAGCATTACCCGCTCCAAAGCTATTTGCAGACGCTGGTCATTAGCTTCGATCTGAAGATCATGAACGTGAAGGAAGCCGAATTGCTATCGCAGATTAACAACCGCACGCTCAAGGCTTCGCAAATCTTCTTGGCGGCGCTGCCGATCATGCTGACGTATCCGATGCTCCAGAAATATTTTATGAAAGGGATCGTTATGGGGAGCGTCAAAGGCTGATCCGTTCGCGCGCGCTCGTCCGTTCCGTAGGAGCTGGGCGTGCGCACCGGGCTCCCGACAAAGTGCCGGAGAAAGAAAATAACCTGCCAAAGACCGGCAGGTTCAAGTTGTTTTATATTGAAAAAAGGGGGTCGTCTATAGATTAGTCGATTAACTTTAAGCTCGCGTGTACAACAGATTACAGTTTGATTACAAAAAAGTAAGCGTTGCCTTGCAGCTGGCTTCAATCGGTTAATCTCTCTAACCTGTTAGTCCAGGTCCCCATTGTTGTGGTTAGGCGAACTATGAGCGACTGCGGGAGTTGGTTGGACACTAAGGCACTTTTTGAGGCCTCTACTTCCCGGTTCGGATGTCGCCAAGGCACTTTTTTGGCCTACACTCCCCGGCTTGGGCCTCGTCAAGGCACTTTTTTGGCCTACACTCCCCGGCCCGGGTCTCATCAAGGCACTTTTTTGGCCTACACTCCCTGGTTCGGATCGCGTCAAGGCACTTTTTTGGCCTACACTCCCCGGCTCAGGTCTCGTCAAGGCACTTTTTTGGCCTACACTGCCCCGCTTGACGAGCGCCGACCATGGAACGACAAGCTTTAACCTGGCAACATTGGGTTATCCCCTGCCGCCGGGAGGTTGCCGCCGCCCGTTTGACGCACCCGCTGCCGGTCCGGCGCCTAGCTCGCCTCCGAACTCCTCGCTCTGCGCCGCCAAAGCCATCGCTTCCCTACGCTCCGGCATTAGCCCTTCCTTCATCAGCCACTGCGTCGTCTGTTCCTTGCGCGATTGCCTCATGTCGTTCCCCGCCTTAACAGATGGTTTTGACATGTATTATGGCCCAATCGCAGCCCGGTCAAACCGTCAGCGGCTTTCCAGAATGAGCGTTACCGGGCCATCGTTAACCAGCGAGACATCCATCATCGCCCCGAATCGACCCGTTTCGACACGCAAGCCCCGCGCCCGCAGAAGCCCGTTAAACTTGTCGTACAGCGCCTCGGCCAGCTCAGGCCGCGCCGCGCCCATAAAGTTCGGACGCCTGCCCTTGCGGCAGTCGCCGTACAACGTAAATTGCGATACCGACAACACGTCGCCCCCTACGTCTTCGATCGACAGGTTCATTTTCCCGCCGTCGTCCTCGAAAATTCTCAGCCCGGCCAGCTTGTCCGCCATCCAGATCAGATCCTGCTCCGTATCCTCCTGTCCGACACCGACGAGCAGCATCAACCCTTTGCCGATTACGCCTACGACTTCATTCTCAACGGTTACCTTGGCTTCGGATACCCGCTGCAATACGACTTTCATCCTTCAGAATCCTCCGTCTCCACGCCTCTATTGCATCGTCCGCTGCACGGAAAAAATATCTTTCACCCGCTTGATCTTATCCACAACCGACTGCAAATGCTCCTTGTTGCGGATAAGAATCGTCATGTGCATGATCGCATTTTTGTTTTTGTCCGACCGTCCGGATACGGCGGCGATATTCGTCTTGCTTTCCGAGACGGCCTGCAGCACCTCGTTCAGCAGCCCGCGGCGGTCGTGCCCGAGAATTTCGATATCGACGCTGTAATTGGCTTCGACCGAGCCTTCCCACTCCACTTCAATGACGCGCGCCGCTTCATCGCCTTCTTCGCCCGTCGGAATGTTGGCGCAGTCGGAACGGTGTACGGACACACCGCGTCCCCTCGTAATATAACCGATGATGTCGTCTCCCGGCACCGGGTTGCAGCAGCGCGCGAAGCGAACCAGCAAGTTGTCTACGCCCTTAACGCTGACGCCGTTGGACGCGCGTTTCTTCTCCGCCGCCGAAGAGCCAGGCGTCCTCATCTCCTTCACTTCCGAGGTGAGCTGGATCTGCTGCGCTTCCTCCGCTTCCTTGCGGAGCTTCTCGGTCAGTTTCGTGCAAATTTGCGCCGCCGTAATGCCGCCAAAGCCGATCGCGGACAGCATATCCTCCACGTCGTTAAACGTAAACTTCTTGGCCGCGTCCAGCAGCTTCTCGTCCGACGTCCATTCGTGCGGCTCCAGGCCAAGTCTTTTCAGCTCGCGTTCAAGCAGCTCGCGCCCTTTTTCGACGCTTTCTTCGCGCTTCTCCTTCTTGAACCACTGGCGGATTTTCGTTCTCGTATGGGAAGATTGCGCGATTTTGAGCCAGTCTTGGCTCGGCCCGTAGGAATGCTTGGAGGTTAAAATTTCCACGATATCGCCAGTCTTCAGCTTGTGATCAAGCGGCACGATTCGACCGTTGACCTTGGCGCCGATCGTCCGGTTGCCGACCTCCGTATGCACGCGGTAAGCGAAATCCAGCGGCACCGATCCGGCCGGAAGCTCGAACACCTCGCCCTTCGGCGTAAACACGAATACGAGGTCGGTAAAAAAGTCCATTTTCAGCGATTCCATGAACTCGGCCGCATCCCGCGTATCCTGCTGCAGCTCGATAATCTCGCGGAAGAAGTTCATTTTCTCCCCGAAGCTGTCCTGAACGGCTCCCGCCGGATTGCCGTCCTTATACGCCCAGTGCGCCGCAATCCCGATTTCGCTCGTCCGATGCATCTCCCATGTGCGAATCTGCACCTCGGTCGGTTCGCCCGTCGAACCGACAATCGTCGTATGCAGCGACTGGTACATATTCGCCTTCGGCATGGCGATATAATCCTTAAACCGGCCGGGCATTGGCTTCCATAGCGTATGAATGATTCCGAGCGTGGCGTAGCAATCCTTCACGTTCTCGACTAAAATGCGAATCGCCAGCAGATCGTAAATTTCGTTGAACTGCTTGTTGCGGGACGTCATTTTTTTGTAGATGCTGTAGATATGTTTGGGACGCCCCGAAATGTCGCCCTGAATGCCCATCTCTTCCAGCTTCTCGCGAATTTTGTCGATGAGCTCGGTAATATGTTTCTCGCGCTCCGTCCGTTTCATCTTCATCAGATGCGCGATACGGTAATATTGCTGGGGGTTGAGGAACCGAAGCGCGATATCCTCCATCTCCCACTTGATGGCGCTGATCCCGAGCCGATGCGCGATCGGGCAGAAAATGTCGAGCGTCTCCTGCGCGATGCGGCGCTGACTTTCTTCGGATTGAAACTTCAACGTGCGCATATTGTGAAGCCGGTCTGCAAGCTTAATTAGAATAACCCGAATATCGTTGGCCATCGCCACGAACATTTTGCGATAATTCTCGTTCTGCTGCTCCTCCTTGGACCGGAACTGAATCCGCTCCAGCTTGGTCAAGCCGTCGACAAGGCCGGCCAGCGTCTCCCCGAATCGTTCGCGCAAGTCTTCCAAGGTGACCTTAGTATCTTCAACGACGTCATGAAGCAACGCCGCCATCACCGTTATGACGTCCATCTGCATACCCATGCAAATTTCGGCAACGGCTACCGGATGCAAAATATAAGGCTCGCCCGATTTGCGAACTTGACCGCGATGAGCTTCTTCGGCATACACGTAAGCATCCCGGATTTTCTGCAAGTCTTGCTCTTTCATATAAGTAGATGCTTTCTCGAGAAGCAGCTCCATGCCCATGCCGACTTTCCTTTCCGCCGACGCCTTACGCCGGTAATTTCCCCAGAAGTGTTGCTACCATTATGCCTCTTCGCGACGGGAATCGTCAACCTTGGCTGCGAGGCTTTAGTCCTAGATTCGCTAAAGCAAAAAGACACCCCGCTCGGCAAAGCCGCCGTGGAGTGTCTCTCCGCCGCGCCAAAACGCGGCAATTAGTAGGTGACAAGGGACGCGACATCGATTCCGTTCAGCTTGTCGCGTCCGTTCAAATAGCTCAATTCAATGAGGAACGCCGCCCCCACAATCTCTCCGCCAAGCTGGTTAATCAGCCCGATCGTTGTAGAAATCGTACCTCCGGTTGCGAGCAGATCGTCGGCGATCAGAATTTTCTGCCCCGGCTGGATGGAGTCGCTGTGAATGGCCAGACGGTCTTTGCCGTACTCCAGATCGTAAGCCGCCTCCACCGTCTCGCCGGGAAGCTTGCCGCTCTTGCGAATCGGTATGAAACCGACGCCAAGCGCAAGCGCGAGCGGAGCGCCGATCACGAAACCGCGCGCTTCCGGACCCGCGATCAGGTCGATTTGCTTCTCCTTGACAAGCTCCTTAAGCCCGTCGATGGCGGCGCGATAAGCTTGCCCGTCCTTCAGCAGCGTCGTAATATCCTTAAACCGGATGCCCGGCTGCGGAAAATCGGGAATAACCCGAATGTAATCTTTGAAGTTCACGGATATCAGGCTCCTTTTATCGGCATAAAACAGAATCGTTCAAGTTTACGAGTAGCATTATACACTTTTTGAACGGGATTTGGCTACATGGATACGAGCACAGTCTCGCCGAGTTTGCTAGGCCCCGGAATGGCAAGCCGCCATCCAGCTTCGCAGCTCCTCCGTCGTCATCTCCGCCACCTGGCGCACCGCAGCCTGCTCCTGCGCTCTACGGTAGCGCGCCGATTCGCTCAGCTCCTTGCGCGGCGGATTCGCCACCGCCTTGCGCGATACGCCGTTTGCGGCGATAAAGCCAAGCTCGACGAACACCTCGTGCATCATGCGGACAGTAGACAGAGGCAGACGAACGGCCTCCGCCGTCTCCCGCACAAAGCCGTCCGGACTGTCCAGCCAGCTCCCCCGCTGTCGGCACATCGTATATACTTCCGCGAAGTGTCGACGCTCAGGAAACTTGCCGGCCGTACCGACCGAAGATCGACTCCCGCCTTCGCCGTCCGACAGAATCGTGACTCGTTCCAGCTCCCGCTCTGGCCGCAGCCAGCTTCGGAGGCTGTCGACCTCGCGTTCTTCAGTCGGCAGCCCGACAAGCACAAGATGGCGCACGCCGGACGGCAAGCCGGCCTTATCCCCTGACGCAGCCGCAGCGCTCTCGGAAGAGACATCTATTCCGACATCGGCGGCCATCTCATACAAACCTATCGTTACACCCGTCATCCCGTAACGGCTGGCGGCTTCATGATACGCCGCCTTGGAGGCGCATGCGACGGCAAACCCTTCGGTTTCCGTCGCAATCAGACGTTCCAGCGCCGTCCATACGCCTCTTTCCGCGCGCCGGTCGTTTACGATGAGCTGTCCGGAGCGGTAATCCTGAAACATCATCTGCGTCTTTCGATTTCCGTTCCATTCATTTACGCTTAGTTCGCCCAGCAGATCCACGCGCATTCCCGGCGCCATTCTTTCCCGCTGCGGCCCCATGCCGAAGGCGACAACCTCCAAGGATCGGCCGGCTTGCTCGATCGTTAATCTCAAGTGTTTGTCTTCTTTGCCCATCGTCCGGGCTTCCTTGATTACGACATCCTCCAGTACGACGCGCGGCGTCGGATTGCCGTTGCCGAAGGGCTCCAGAGCCGCCAGTTGATCAACGGCGCTCAGCGTGACGTCCTCTAGCGACACCCGAAGATCGACGCGTCGCTTCGGCTGCCACTCCTCCTCCGTCAGTCGCTCTGCGGCAAGCAGATCGAGCCGGTCTCCCAGCTCTGTCACCTGGTCTGCGCGCAAGGTCATTCCCGCCGCAGCCTGGTGTCCGCCGTAATGCTCCAGCAAATCCGCGCAATCCGTCAGCGCCGCATACAGATCGAAGCCGTCGATGGAACGCGCCGAGCCCTTGCACAGCCCTGTCTCTCCGTCGATAGCAAGAATAACGGCCGGCAAGTAATAGTGTTCCACCAGCTTGGAAGCGACAAGACCGGCAATGCCGGCGTTCCAGCCTTCCTTCGCAAGCACAATGGCACGTCTAGGCTTCTCCCCGTCCGCTTCGCGCAGCTTGATCCACAGCTCATCCGCCTCGGCCGTCGTTTGTTCAACCAGCTGCTGACGCTCCGCGTTCAACCGATCCAGCTCCATCGCATACGGTTCCGCTTCCGCTTCGCTGGCGGCAGCGAGCAGCTTAACCGCGCTGTCGGCATGCTCCAGCCGGCCTCCGGCGTTCAGCCTGGGAGCCAGCGAGAAGCCGATTCGTCCGCTGGAAATTTCCGCAATGTCGATGCCTGCGACCCGAGCCAGCGCCTGAATGCCCGGAATCGGAGCCTGCCTTAGCTGCTTCAGTCCGAGCCGAGCGATGATCCGATTCTCGCCCATAAGCGGCATCAGATCGGCAATTGTGCCGATTGCGGCCAAATCCGCGTATTCCAGCGCCGGGCGACCGAGCATGGCATG
>PJUD01000625.1_pt1 | contig 15768 bp, 14 predicted proteins | sample 1512341 | NCBI WGS metagenome assembly PJUD01 (sample SAMN08177675, study PRJNA422409) | Feces metagenome, whole genome shotgun sequencing project. | isolation source: Chicken feces (3) enriched on wood chips: beechwood xylan treatment | host: Gallus gallus | place: USA: Madison | collected 2015-01-15 | reverse complement strand
ATGTGGGCCGGGGCAATCGTGCTGGCACTGTTGTGCGCGATCTCGTTTATTTTCTATTTATTGAACCGCAGCCAGGCGTTATTCGTTTATTTTGCCGTATTTTTCGCCAGTATTGCGATTGACTTAGCCGTTCTGTGGGGGAGCTGGCAATATGCTTTTCATCCGGCGTCGCTCATGACTTGGGGATCCTTAATCCATTTGAATTGGTATATCGGTCACGCCAGCGGAATTCTGGTCACTCATTCGATAGTCGCAGCCAAAGGAAGCAAGTGGATACGGAATATCGGATATGCAGTCATGCTCTACGGAATTGCGGCAATAGCGGGCTGGTTGACGTTCGGGGAGCGGGCGCAGCTGCTGTTCTATCAGCTTTTCTATGATTATATATCGCCAGGGCTGCTGCTGATTCTAATTGTCGTGCTGATCCGTGCGCTTAGGCGGAGAAAGGATGCGGAAATCAGAGTCTTCGCGGTCGGCAATGTGCTGTTCGTGGGAGGACTTGCGTTCGGTCGAGCGCTGAGCGGGCAGCTCGGGCTATTCCCGTCGAAGCAAACGCTGCTGACCTCGCAACAAGCGTTTGCCCAAATCGGCTGGACCTTTATCGGCTTCGGCGGAGCGTTGTGCTGTCTCGGGACCATTATTATCATGCGCCTGCTGCACATGACTCGGCTCCGTTCCACGAATGCGGCGCTCCAGAAGGTGAACGGGGAGCTGCAAAATGCCAACGAGAAGCTCGCCCGCATCGACGATATTCGCAGCAACATGTACTCCGAGGTGAGCCATGAATTAAATACGCCAATAACGGCGATTAAAGGATACGTTCAGCTTATGCTTAACGGCACGATCCCGCCCGGAGAGCCTCGTTACCTGCAGGTGATTCACGATAAAACGGTAGTGATGGAGAGAATGGTCGACGATATGCTGGAAATCGCCAGGCTGGAAAATAAGCATATTAAATTCGACTTCGAGCTTCTTCCTTTTTCCGACTTTTTTGCGCGTCTGTGCTCGAAGGTGCAGCTGGACATGCTGGAGCAGGGTTTTGTTTTCCAATGGACGCCTCTTTCGGAGGAGTCGGAGCGCTCGGGACGAATTGCGGCGATCTACGCCGATCGCATGCGCGTGGAGCAAGTCGTAATCAATGTGCTGTCGAACGCACGCAAGTTTACTCCGCCCGGCGGCGTTATCCGGATGGTGGCGACGATTGACGATGCGGAACCGATGCAGGAGAAATTAGTCATTCGGATCAGCGACAGCGGTTGCGGGATTGGCCGGGAGGAGCAGGAGCATATTTTCGAACGGTATTATCGGGGACAGTCGGCCAAGACAAGCGAGGCTGCAGGAACCGGGCTTGGCCTGACGATCTGTCGTGAGATCATGAGCGCGCATCGCGGGGAGATTGGGTTGGAAAGCTCGTCCGACTGCGGGAGCACGTTTTATATTTGTTTTCCGCTGCGGCTGACGGATTGGCCAGAGCAGGAGGAGGAGGCTGTGTAAGGGGCAGTCTCTTTTTTGTACAACCGGAAAAATATTCATCGAATCTCTTAATCTACTCTTAAACTGGCGACGCTACGCTATACCTGTCGTCCGTGTCAAACCCGAACGTATTTTAAGAGATTGTGTCGAGCGGAAGCGGAATAAATAGGGAGAGGACGGTACTGGGCATGTCGGACACGCACATTATGATCGTTGAAGATGAACGCGATATTCGCGAGCTGCTCCGGCTATGCGTGGAGAGCTGCGGCTATCGCGTGACGACCGCCGGAAGCGTCAGAGAAGCGCGCGAGCTGCTAGATCGGGAAATGCCGAATTTGGCTTTGCTGGACATTAATCTCCCCGACGGAGACGGAATGGGACTGTGCGGCGATATTCGGCTTCGCTCGGATATTCCCGTTATTTTGGTGACCTGCCGCAAGGAAGGCGGCGACATCGTGGCCGGACTCGAAGGAGGAGCGAACGATTATATCGTGAAGCCCTTCGACGTCGAGGTTGTGAAGGCTCGCATTCGGACGCAATTGCGCAGCTATACCTATTGGAAGCAGTCGGATGACAAGAACGGATTGCGCAACCGGGATCTGGCAATCGATTTGCAGGGCTGCGACGTTACGGTTAGGGGCAAGGCGATCAGCTTATCTGCCAAAGAACGTCAACTGCTGCTTTTTCTGGCGAGTCATCCCAACCAGGTATTTAGCGCAAGCTTGCTGTACGATCGCATCTGGGGACTGGACGGGACGGGCGAGGAGAATACAGTGAGCGTTCATATTCGTTATTTGCGCAAGAAATTGGAAAGCAGCCCTTCCGAGCCCAAGTATATTCAGACGGTTCGCGGCTTCGGCTATAAGTTCTGCTGGACGGAAGATTAACATCACTGGAGGATGTGAAATGAAGAAGCTCGCCTATATTTTGCTGTTCGCGCTGTTTGCCGGGCAGCTCACGGGCTATAACCGGATCGCCAGCGCGGATAGTGCGTTGCCTCCCCTTACGGTGCGCGCTCTTGCTGCGGGCAACTATGTCATGCTGGCTCTTATGAGCAACGGAACGGTCATGTCCTGGGGAAGGAACATCGAAGGGCAGTTAGGGGTCGGAATGACGGGCAATCGCGGATACGCTTCGATAGTCAAAGACGGGACCGGTCAGCCTTTATCGGACGTTATTGCTATATCCGCAGGTGCTGGCCATTGTATCGCGCTGACAAGCGACGGGGCGGTTTATTCCTGGGGCGGCACTTCCTCGGGGCAGCTTGGACGCAGCGGCGCGACGAATGTGGCGATGAAGATCACCGGCTTCAACAATAAGAAAATAACGCAAATCTCAGCGGGCGAGTCGCACTCCCTGGCGCTTGACGAAGACGGCCATGTGTGGGCGTGGGGAGGCAATAGCTTCGGTCAGATCGGCATCGGAACCAAGACGGCAAAGGTGACGACGCCGACTCAAGTCCTGTCGTCCGCATCCGTAGCTCTTGGCGGCATTCGAGCCGTTGCGGGCGGGCAACTTCATTCGCTGGCGTTAACCGAATCCGGCGAAGTGCTGGCCTGGGGAATGAACATGAACGGACAATTGGGGGACGGGACGCAAACGAATAGAGTGTATCCGGTGACGGTCATTGACGGAACCGGCGCCCCGCTGTCGGGAGTGAAGCTGCTGTCGGCGAAAGGGTATAACTCCCGCGCGCTCAAGACGGACAACACGCTCTGGGCATGGGGAGACAACTACAGCGGGCAGCTCGGAACGGGCAATTACAATATGTCTACCAGAGCCGTTCCCGTTCTCGGGCCGGACGGTCAACCGTTCGGCGATGTGAAGGATATGGCTGCGGGATTTCTGCATACTGTTGCAGTGAAGAATGACGGAACATTGTGGACGTGGGGCTCCAACAATAATTCGGACCCGGCAACCTATCAGTTGGGAAGAAGCTGGAGCGAAAATTCAGACCCGTGGCCCGGCCAAGTGACCGCAAGCGAAAGCGGCGCTCCGGTGGTCGATGTGGCGGCGGTCGTAGCCGGCAACGCGCATACGAGCATACTCAAGACCGACGGCTCCATCTGGAGCGTAGGCGGCAATTCGTTTAATGTACTTGGCGGCAACCGACCCGAGACTACCTATATCCAGCAACTGGCTCAAATCACTTTGAGCACAGGCTCGAAAACGAAGTGGTCTGCGGATTCAGCCGCTTCCGCAAGGGCGGGAGAAACGGTTCCGATTACGCTGCAGTTATTGGATAACGAGGGCAATGCTCTGCCCGTCGGCACCGACAAAGTGCAGATGACAGCAAGTACGGGCTTCATTGGCCCGGCAACCTATACGGACTCGGGGAAGTATACCGCGCTATTCCGCTCCGAAGCCGTAGGAACAAGTGAGATTACAGCTACGGTTAACGGGATAACATTCGCTGCGAAGTTTAACTTGCAGATAACGTCCGGAGAACCAAGCGCGGACAAGTCTACTCTGACGGCAACGCCGAGTCAGGAAATTACCGCCGATGGGACAAGCAGCTTCAAGCTGACATTGAAGCTCATGGATGAATGGGGCAACGCGATGACCTCAAGCGTGCCGAATGTGTCGCTAAGCGCAACCCGGGGAACGCTCGGGGCAGTGACTGAGCTTGGCTTCGGCGAATACGAGGGGCAATTGACTTCTACGGAAGCGGGAGTGTCCACGGTTGGCGTCGAGCTTGATGGGGATTCTTTCGGCTTAACGACGAATGTAATTTTTCGGTCGGGTGACCCCAGTGCGGGCAATTCCGTGCTGACAGCAGACTCCGGACCGCTTCCGGCCAATGGGTTGGATAAGGCGACAATCGAATTAACGCTCCACGATTCGTTCGGCAACGCTTTGACGCAAAGCGGCGGCGAAGTGGCATTCGTAACGGATCTAGGGGAAATCGGCAGCGTAACCGAAGCGACCTATGGCCGATATTCCGGACAAATCTCGTCGCATACTGCCGGTAAAGCGATAATTCGGGCCGTGAGAGAGGGGGAACAGCTGGGCAACGCGGTGGAGGTCGAATTTGTTCCCGTCGTAACGCGGATCGCGTTTGGAGCGGAGGCGTACGAAACGTTGACAGGGAATACCGTTGCGACTGCGGTAACCGCTTATTACTGGAACGGGGATACGGAGAATGTGACCGCACAGAGCCAGTATAGCGTGTCTAACCCGGCCATCGCCTCCGTTGGCCCCGGCGGTGTCGTTACGGGCTTGAGTCCGGGCAATCTAACGTTAACCGCGCAATTTGGCGGCAGGGAAACGACCGTTCCCGTAGCTGTCGTGCGGAGAAGCGTTCCCAACCCCGGGAACGGAGGCGGGAATACTCCCGGAACGGATCCGAAGCCGCACGATTCCGGCGGGAACGCTTCTAATCCGCCTCAATCCGGTACAGGAACGAAAGAACCCGATACAGGAACGAAAGAACCCGATACAGGAACGAAAGAACCGGACACAGGGACGAAGCAGCCTGTATCTTTTACCGACTTATCCGGTCACTGGGCGCGTTCGGACATTGCTCTAGCCGTGGAGAAAGGGATTGTGGCCGGCTACCCGGACGGAACCTTCCGTCCTCAGGCGCTCGTAACCAGAGCCGAGCTTGCAGTCATGCTTGCAAGGGAACTCGGATTGAATAAGGAGGGGCAGGTCCGACAGGCCTATGAAGATTGGCCGGCCTGGGCTGGCGATGCGATTGGAAGGTTGATGGAGATCGGGGTTTTGCAAGGATATCCGGACGGCACCTTCGATCCGAACCGTAAAATGACCCGAGCGGAAATGACCGTTGTCCTCTACCGCGCCATGAAGTTTGCGAATCCAGCGTTTAAGGGGGATAGCCGTGCCGCGCTTCAAGCTTTCGACGATGCCGATATCGTTCCGCCATGGGGCATAGAAGCGTATGAAGCGATGATTAACGCGCAGATCGTCGTAGGCGACAATCGCAACAGGCTGCGTCCGAACGACTTCGTCAGTCGAGCCGAAGCCGTTACGCTGCTCGTGCGATTGCTGCAAAAAGGATAGAGGAGACGGCGATCCCCAAGACCGGCAGTTCGGCGAACGAGCAAACTCAGGAATTTCTTAGCCGGTACTCCGTCGGACTGCAGCTGTTTTCCCGGCGGAACGCTTTGGCGAAGTGGTTCGTATCGGCGTAGCCGACGCGCTCCGCCACTTCTTTGACGGACAGCGAGGTTGAGCTTAGCAGCTCCCTCGCTTTTTGCATTCTTCTGCGGTTTAAGTATTTTAGCGGGGATACCCCGAATTGTTTGTTGAAGTAGCGCACGAGATAGTTCGGATGCAGATGGACGTGTCTAGCCAACTGTTCCAGCGTTACGGGCTCCGCCAGCTGCTCCTCGATATACCGTTCGATCAGGTCGAGCCGCTGCACGTCGGACGACCGGCCCGGAAGCACGCGGATTTCCGTTCCCGCCTCCGCCAGCAGCAGGGCGACGAGCTCAAGCATGACGGCTTTCTCCCGGATTCGGGAGAGGAAGGCGCCGTCCGCATGCAGCGCGGCCAACTCCTCGAGCAGCGTTTGCCACCGGTCATGCTGCCGAACGTCGATGCAATGGGGAACGTCGAACCATTGGAACAGGTCCAACTCGCCGATCGTGGCCGTAAAATGACACCAATATTTTTCGTAGGTATTGTCGCTTATGACGGAATAGGACTGCTTCACATTCGCGGGCATAAAGACGATCTGACCCGGCTTAGGGTAATATTCGGCATCACCGATTTTGACCCAGCCTTCTCCGTCGCAAATATAATACAGCTTATTGTAATCGGGAACGTAGTCCAGCTCCCGCCAGTGGGACGTACAGCGCGTATAATAAGCGTCTATCGGCTGAACCTTCAGGTTGCGAAGCAGCTCGGACAAATAGACGGAACGTTCGTTAAGCGGCACTTGTCGGTCACCTCGAAGTAGTTAATCGTATCCCCATAAAGGCTAATTGCCAACCTTGTTGATTATAGCATTTGGTTGCTAATCTAGGGATATCCGATAATCAGGATGGAGGCCAAAGAGATGTCAACCTACGGCGAGGAAATCAGAGAAAGAACGCAATGGTTTCTGCAAGACCGCTTCGGCATGTTTATCCACTGGGGCTTATATGCGATTCCGGCCCGTGGAGAATGGGTTAGAAACGGGGAGCGGATCAGCAACGAGGAATACCAGGTTTATTTCGACGAATTTAACCCGGACAAGTACGATCCGAAGGCTTGGGCGAGGGCGGCCAAGGACGCGGGAATGAAGTATGCGGTACTAACGGCCAAGCATCACGACGGCTTCTGTCTGTTCGACAGCAAGCTGACCGAATACAAGTCTACCCATACGAAAGCGGGCCGCGATCTCGTACGCGAGTTTCTGGAAGCTTTCCGCGCAGAGGGGCTGAAGGTCGGTCTCTACTATTCGCTGATCGACTGGTATCATCCCGATTATCCGGCCTATGGCGATCGTATCCATCCGATGCGCGACAACGAGGCGTACAAGCGCGATCCGGCAACGTTTGGCACGTACTTGGAATATATGCACGGCCAGGTGCGCGAGCTGCTTACCGATTACGGCAAGCTGGACATTATGTGGTTCGATTTCTCCTACGACGAGATGAAGGGGGAAAAATGGCGCGCGACCGAGCTGATGCAGATGATCCGTTCGCTGCAGCCGCACATTGTCGTGGACAACCGGCTGGAGGCGAGCGGCGAAGAGGGCGGTTCGATTTATTCGAGCGAGCCGAGCTTCTATTCCGGGGATTTCGCTTCTCCCGAGCAGATCATTCCGCCTAGCGGCGTCGTGAACGAGAACGGGGAGTCCATCCCATGGGAAGCGTGCATCACTCTGAACAACAACTGGGGCTATGCGGCCGCGGACAAAACCTACAAAACGGCGAGAACGGTCATCCGCAAGCTGGTCGAATGCGTCAGCAAAAACGGCAATCTGCTGCTGAACGTCGGACCGGATGCCAGAGGAGAAATTCCGGTGGAATCGCTGCGGATTTTGGATCAAATCGGCCGGTGGATGGAGCGCAACGGAGACAGTATCTACGGATGCGGCCAAGCGTCTCTTCCGAAGCCGGACTGGGGCCGTTACACGAAAAAAGGCAACAAGCTCTACGCGCATCTGTTCGAGGAGAGCATCGGCCCCATTAATTTGGCCGGTCTCGCCGGGAAGATCAAACGGGCGCGGCTATTGGCCGACGGCTCCGAGCTGTTCGTCTCCCGTCCGTGGAATGCCGTCATGTACCCGGACGACGCATTCTTTAACTTCGCTCAGCCCGAGCATTTTACGTACCCGCTTCCGGACGATCAGGACACCGTCGTGGAAATTTTACTTGAGGAAGCCGACGGCTAACTAAAGGATAAGCACCAACAGGAGCTCCCGTTAATAGGCTATTGGAAAGGCTTTTACGGGGGCGCTGCCGATGGAAGGGTTCAACAATCGTACGGCGATTTTTCTGGCTGCGGTATGCAGCCAGACCTATGCGCAGTGGAACAACCCGGACGGAGCGTTCGTCGTTCCCCGGCCGTTCGAGTTTGTCGGCGAAATTCGCGCCAAATCGCTGCTCGGCGAATCCGAGAAATTCGGCTTCGTGCTGCAATCCGACACGCATGCGATCGTCGCCTTCCGCGGCACAAGCTCGACGTCTGACTGGGCGTCCGATGCTCTGGTCAGTCAGGTCAAATTTAAGTTCGTCAGAAACGCCGGAATGACTCACCGCGGGTTTACCGACATATACAGCGGGGCGAGGGCGGGAATTTCCTCTTGCCTGAGACGGATTTCCCCGGACAAAACGCTGTACGTTACCGGCCATAGCCTGGGAGGGGCGCTGGCGACGCTATGCGCGCTCGATTCGGCGGCGGGAACAAAGTTTCGTCACCCGGTCGTCTATACGTACGCAGCTCCGCGCGCCGGCGATCCGGACTTCGCGAAAGCGTACGACGGCAAAATCGCGCGCAGCTTCAGAGTGTGCAACTCGTTCGATGTCGTCACTCATCTGCCGCCCTCGACATTGACGATGCCGAAGACCGACAGAACGTTTTACTACCAGCACGTTCGCCGCTCCGAACAGCTCAGCTTCCACAACGGCTCGGTTGCGGGCAATCACGGCATCGGCAGCTACTATGCGGAATTGGCGGCAAGAGATCCGCTGTTCGCGCTGCAGTTAAGCGAATACAATCCCGGCTTTTGCCCGGGTACTTTCACGCCTCCCCCGCTAGATCCGTAGCTTCGAATAAGCCGAATATCGGTTCTGCCCGTCCTCCCGTATCGGGATGGCGGGTTTTTCAATTTGGAGTCTTGGCGGTTGGGTCGTTTAAATCGTTCCGCTTTACATTCCGATAATTCCGATTTATTATATTGGGTATTGATGACTGGAAATTAATCTTGGAGAAGTTGGGGGGATGGCGGTGAATATCGAAAACGTCGAAGCGTTCGTATACGTCATCCATTGCGGGAGTTTCAATAAAGCGGCGGAAGCGTTATACTTATCCCAACCGTCGGTTACGGCCCGCATCCAGTCGCTCGAACGCGATCTCGACTGCAGGCTGTTCGACCGTCAAGGCAAGGCCGTGCGAATTACGGAGGAGGGCAGAAGATTTCTGCCCTACGCGCAGCAACTGCTGCTGACCTATCAGAAAGGGAAGCTGCACGTCAACCGAAAGAAGTCGCTCCCCGAAGAGATCAAGATCGGCTGTACCGTAACCGTGTCGAATTACGTCGTCCCCGAGCTGCTTCCGCGGCTGACGGCTCATTTTCCGAATACCCATTATAAGTTTGTGACGGGAACGACCGACGAGATCGTGGGCAAGGTACTGAACAAGGAAGTCGATATCGGCTTCGTTCGCGGAGTGAATCATCCGAACCTGCATTCCGTGAAATTTTACGAGGATCCGATTTCCTTGTACGTTTACGAGGATCATCCGTTTATCGGGATGGAACGGCTATCGGTGGAGCAGATCGCTCGGCAGCCGCTCGTCTTTTTCGAATGCGGAGCGCTCGATTGGCTGAGAATCCACCGCATCTTCGAAAATCTCGACCATCCGCCGAATATCCGCATTCAGACGGACAATTCGGAAATGGCGAAGCGGCTTGTTCTCGGCAGGACGGGCATTTCGTTCCTCCCTGGGCTTAGCGTAAGGCAGGAGGTCGCGTCCGGCAAGCTTGTTCCGCTTCGCATGCCGGAGACGGACGGTATCGCCCTGCAGACGAACGTCATCTCCAATCCGGGGGAGCACGGACAGTTTCTGAACGAAATTATCGCAATCGGCCAACAATTCAACGCCCAATAGGAGGAGTAGAGCATGAGTCAAATCGTCATTATTTCGGGGAGTCCGACGCCGGGTTCCCGTTTGAACGGCCTTATTCAGCGGGTTGAGGACAATTGGAAGCAAAAAGGTCTCGAAATCGGCCATATTCACGTCGCGGATCTGCCTGCCGAAGCGCTGCTTCATGCGAACTTCAAGGATGAGGCGATCCTCGCCGCGCTTGCGCAGGTGGAAGCCGCCAGCGCCGTCGTGATCGCAAGTCCGGTCTATAAAGCGTCTTATACGGGTATTCTGAAAGCCTTCCTCGATCTGCTTCCGCAGACCGGACTCAAGGGCAAAATCACGCTGCCGCTGTTTATCGGAGGCACGATCGCGCATTTGCTCAGCCTGGATTACGCGCTGAAGCCGGTGCTGTCGGTGCTGGGCAGCCGCAACATTCTGGGCGGCGTGTTTGCAATCGATCAGTGGGTGCAGCGGCTTGAGAACGGCGGCCACGAGCTGTCCGAGGAACTAGGCGAACGGCTCGACCGCGCTTCGGACGAATTGGCCGAAGAGTTGGCCTGGCTTAGCGCTCGTTCCAACGCATAGTTTAGCAGAGGCTGTCCCGAGTAGGCGGGGCAGCCTTTTACTATCCCCGACGCCTACTGACCGCGACCAATAAGACCGTCCCACGTACCTATTCGCACTCCCGCCAGCTGACTGAGACAAATAAGTCCCTCCCACGTACCTATTCGCACTCCCGCCAGCTGACTGAGACAAATAAGTCCCTCCCGGACACCTATACGTCTGGCATCGACTCGGATGGATCGAATAAGTCCCTCCCAGGCACCTATACGTCTGGCATCGACTCGGATGGATCGGATAAGTCCCTCCCAGACACCTATCCGTCTGGCATCGACTCGGATGGATCGAATAAGTCCCTCCCGGGCACCTATCCGTCTGGCATCGACTCGGATGGATCGAATAAGTCCCTCCCAGACACCTATACGTCTGGAATCGACTCGGATGGATCGAATAAGTCCCTCCCAGGCACCTATTCGTTTGGCATCGACTCGGATGGATCGAATAAGTCCCTCCCAGGCACCTATCCGTCTGGAATCGACTCGGATGGATCGAATAAGTCCCTCCCAGGCACCTATACGTTTGGCATCGACTCGGATGGATCGAATAAGTCCCCCTCACGTACCTACTCCTCCTTTACTCCTTCAACATTAGCCTGGGTAGATCGTTTAAGACTGCCCCACTCGCCAAGTCGCATCATACGATTTCCGTATCAACCAAATTTCCGCGATAATTCCGGACTCTTCTGAGGTGCCGGCTCGACAGTCGAGCCTTTCGCAATCTATGCACTCCCCATACCCAATGAACTCCCCGTACCCAATGAACTCCCCGTACCCAATGAACTCCCCGTACCCAATGAACTCCCCATACCCAATGAACTCCCCATACCCAATGAACTCCCCATACCCAATGAACTCCCTATACCCAATGAACTCCCCATACCCACTGTACTCCCAGTGTCCACTGCACTTCGCCCCCACTGCACTCTCCTCGCTCTCCATCCTTCTAGCGCCCCACTACAGCCCCACCTTCATCCCCACCGCCCAAAAAAGTCGTATCGGATTATTGAATCGATCGATAGAAGATCTCTATTATCAAATCCATTGACGACAAAATAGCTCAGGTGCTATTGTTAATCCCAACAACAATTCTTACTTATCGGGTAGGAATTATAAGGTTAACAAAACAAAGAAAAGCGGAGGGAACCTCACTATGAAAAAAACCAGTCTAGCCATCGTTATTCTTACATTCTCGCTCGCCTTAACCGCCTGCGGAGCGAAAGGCAACAATGCGGCCAACTCCTCGTCGCCCTCGCCCGAAGCGCCGGCAGCAAGCCTGTCGTCCTCGCCGAGCCAGTCGGCTGGCACCGAAGCGGAGCCGGCAAAAGTGACGAAGATCATCGTCGGCACGGGCACGCAGTTTCCGAAAGTGTGCTTCATCGACGAGAACGGCAAGCTGACCGGCTTCGATGTCGAGCTCGTTAGAGAGATCGACATGCGGCTGCCCCAATACGAATTCGAGCTGCAGACGCAGGAATTCAAAAGCCTGCTGCTCAGCCTCGAAACGAAGAAAATCGACTTCGTCGCCCACGAGATGGAGAAAAACCCCGAACGCGAAGAAAAGTATTTGTTCAACAAAGAGCCTTACGCGCACTGGAGAAACAAAATCGTCGTCGCCAAGGACAACGACTCCGTTCAGACGCTGGACGACTTGAAGGGCAAGAAGGTGCTGGTAGGCGCGACGAGCGCCCAAGCGCAAATATTGGATAACTATAACAAAGCGAACGACAACGCCATCAAAGTCGTATTCAGCAACGGAGGCGCCAACGACACGGTCGAGCAGATCGTTAGCGGTCGGGTGGACGCGACGCTGGCCGCCGATTTCGCGCTGTCGCTCATCGATCCGGAAGTCAAGCTGAAGGCGACCGGCCCGGCGCTCTCCGAAGCCGACATCCTGTTCATGTTCCGCAAGAACGACGCGGAATCGCAGCAGCTGTCAGACGCCATCGACGGTGCAATCAAGGAACTGAAAGCCGACGGCACGCTCGGCAAGCTGAGCACGGAATGGCTGGGCGGAGATTTTACCGCCGAAGAATAAACAGCCGCAGAAATAAAAAGGCGAGAGGATGAACCCCCGCATGGGTGCCCAATTCGATATTCAGTATGTGTTCGAATATTTCGTGAAGCTGCTGCCCTTCATTCAAATCTCTCTATTTATCGTAGCTTCATCGATCGTGCTGGGTCTTCTGTTCGGCCTGCTGGCCGCGCTCCCTCGCTTGTATCGCGTTCCCGTGCTGCAGCGGCTATCCCAGCTTTACGCGTCCTTTTTCCGGGGCACGCCGATTTTGATCCAGCTGTTCCTGCTCTACTACGGGCTTCCGGAAGTGCTAAAGCTGGTCCACATCGACATTACACGGCTACCCGTACTTGTGTTCGTCATTCTCGTCTATGGACTGCATAGCGGAGCCTACGTATCGGAAGGCATCCGGGCGGCGGTAAGCGCGGTGGATCGCGGCCAGGTCGAGGCGGCGTACGCGGTCGGGATGAACGGGTTTCAGGCGTTTACTCGTATCGTTTTTCCGCAGGCGATCGCGATTGCGGTGCCGATTCTCGCGAATCTCGTTATAGCCACGCTGAAGGACACGTCGCTGGCATTTACGCTTGGCGTAATGGAACTGACGGGCAAATCGCAGACGCTGGCGACGATGTCCCGGCATTTTATCGAGTCGTATATTGCGCTGGCGGCGGTTTACTTTATTCTCAGCATCGCTCTAGAGAGACTGTTCCTGCTCGCCGAGCGCCGCATGCTGAAGCATGAACGCGACACCGGCAAGACGGAGAAAGTCCCACTCGGGAAAAAGTGGCTGAAAAAACGCACGAACGCCGCAATCGCGTTGAGCAAAGGGGGCACGGGCGCATGAGTCTGGATTTCTCGTTTATTTGGACGGCGTTCGTCAGCCTGCTGACTGCCGTGCCGACAACGCTCAAAATTACGGCCGTATCGGTGCTGTGCGGCTTTGCGATCGGCACCGCTATCGCGCTGTGCCGCATGTACAGAGTTCCCGTGCTGCACCGGATCGCCGCCGCTTATGTGACGGTTATCCGCGGCACGCCGATGCTGACGCACCTGCTGATCCTATACTTTGCGATTCCGCTAATCGTAGACGGTTTGGCGGAGAGGTTCGATTGGCCGATCCGGTCGGCGCAAATTCCGATGATCGGGTTCGCGTACTTGTCCTTCTCGATTACCGCGGGGGCTTATCTGTCCGAGGTCGTTCGCTCCGGCTTGCTTGCGGTCAGCAAGGGCCAGATGGAAGCTGCGCATGCGGTCGGCATGACGACGCCGCAGGCGCTGCGACGGATCGTGTTTCAGCAGGCGTTCGCGGCGGCATTGCCCAACCTGACGAACAGCGTGATCGGCATGCTGCATGGCTCCACGCTCGCCTTTACGGTGTCGGTCGTCGACATCAACGCCCAGGCGGAGATCGTGGCGACGACGAACTGGAAGTTTTTCGAGGCGTATTTGGCTGCGGCGCTCCTGTTCTGGGGAATGACGGTACTGATCGAACGGCTGTCGGCGCTGCTGGAAAGAAGAGTCACCCGATACAGTCGAGGAGGTGTCGCATGATCAAGCTGACCGGAATCCGCAAAGCGTTCGGCAAAAATGAAGTGCTGAAGGGAATCGATCTAACCGTGGACAAAGGCGAGGTCGTCGCAATTCTCGGGCCGAGCGGTTCGGGCAAGACGACTCTGCTTCGCTGCATCAACTATTTGGAGAGGCCGAGCGATGGGGAGATCTCGATCGACGAATTCGCCGTCAACTGCCGCAAGCCCGCCAAGAAGGACATTCACGCGCTTAGACGCAAAACGGCGATGGTATTCCAGCAGTACAATTTGTTCCGGCACAAAACCGCGCTTGAGAACGTGATGGAGGGGCTCGTCATCGTCAAAAAGCTGGCGAAGGAGGAGGCGCGCAGGAGGAGCGTCGAGTTGCTGGAGAAAGTCGGACTCAGCGACAAACTGGACGCTTATCCGAGTCAATTGTCCGGAGGGCAGCAGCAGCGCGTCGGCATTGCCCGGGCGCTAGCGCTGAACCCCGAAGTCATTTTGTTCGACGAGCCGACCTCGGCGCTTGATCCGGAGCTGGTGGGGGAAGTACTCTCCGTTATCCGCAAAATCGCCAAAGAAGGCATTACGATGATTATCGTCACGCATGAGATGGGATTCGCCCAAGAAGTAGCTAATCACATCGTGTTTATGGAGGGTGGCTCGATCGTCGAGGAAGGGCCGCCGAAGAACATTTTCCAATCGCCCAAGGAGGAGAGGACGCGACAATTTCTGGCCAGGTTCAATTCTGAAAGCAGCTATTCGATTTAACCTCCTGAGACGCATTGCGATTAAAGAGGGCTTTTGAACAACTACGGAACGGAGAGATAGAGATGACGCTTAAACTCGGTATTTTGGATCAAAGCATCGTATTCCCGGGCCAGACGCCGTCCGAGGCGCTGGGCAATACCGTTCGTCTCGCGCAGCTTGCGGAAGAGCTTGGCTTCGAACGGTTTTGGGTGTCCGAGCATCACGACTCCCCGCAGATGGCCGGCGCTTCCCCGGAGGTGCTGATCTCCCACCTGCTGGCCCGCACGGACAAAATCCGCATCGGCTCCGGAGGGGTGATGCTTCAGCATTACAGCCCGTACAAGGTGGCGGAAAATTTCAACGTGCTCGCCTCGCTTGCTCCAGGAAGAGTCGATCTCGGCATCGGACGCGCTCCCGGCGGGCTGCCGCGTTCGACAAGGGCGCTGCAGGAGGGCGTCGCCGAGCCGGAGTCGCTGGAGGTGAAGCTGGCTCAGCTTGAGCAGTATTTGCGCGGACCCGTCACCGACGATGAACCGCTCGCCGGCTTGCAGGCCAATCCGCTGCCGGTGCAGCCCGCCGACGTTTATCTGCTCGGAACGAGCGTGTCCAGCGCCAGGCTGGCGGCGGAGCGAGGATTTCCTTACGCGTTCGCGCTGTTCATCAACAATGACCCGGCTGCCGCAAAAGAAGCGTTCGACGCGTACCGAGCCGGCTTTAACCGGGCCAAGGGAGGGGAGCCGCGCACGCTGCTTGCCTTGTCCGTCATCGCGGCGGACACGGAGGAAGAGGCGGCCGAGCTTGCCGGCCAGTTCAAGAACGTACGCGTGACGCTGGCCAGCGGCAAAACCGTTAACGTAGGCTCGCTTGAGCAGGCGGAGGAGTTCGCCCGCCAGGCCGGGGAGACGTATACGGCGGAGGTGCGGGACGCCGACATCACGCAAGGTACGAAAGAGACGGTGCGCCGTCGATTGCTGGAGCTGCAGCAAACCTATGGCGCAGACGAATTGATCTTCACGACGATCATCCCCGATTTTGAGAAACGGGTGCGCTCGTTCCGGCTGCTGAAGGAGGCGTTCGAGGAACAGGAGCAATTCAAGGAACAGCCTGCCTAGGGGCTATT
>PJUD01000620.1_pt1 | contig 15944 bp, 18 predicted proteins | sample 1512341 | NCBI WGS metagenome assembly PJUD01 (sample SAMN08177675, study PRJNA422409) | Feces metagenome, whole genome shotgun sequencing project. | isolation source: Chicken feces (3) enriched on wood chips: beechwood xylan treatment | host: Gallus gallus | place: USA: Madison | collected 2015-01-15 | reverse complement strand
TCTGACAAACTTTTTGAAATTATGATGGAGATGATCAAATATTCTTCCATAGTTGTAGAATTTGGAGACATTTTCTGAATGGAACATATTGGCATAGCAACACATGATATTGGAGAGGAGATTAGGAGAGTGTTTATTGCTGAAGATCATGATATTGAACAAAAAGTCTTCAAGATCCTTGTTGATGAGGAATATTCCAAGAGCTTTGTTCTTTTTGCCATAGATGGCACAGTTGGAGAGGAGTTTCAAGAAGAAGATGATGTCGTATTCAAGTTCAAGATGATTGGCGACTTCTTCTTTGGCTTCTCTGAGGACTTTGAAAGCTTTGGCTGAGTGATCAAAGAGCTTTTGGAGAGTTTGAGTGTTGGTGACATTTTCGAAGAATAAAGTGCTTTTGCTGACAAGGCACATATTATGGAAGTTGCTGTATTTCAAGTCTTTCTTATTGATTTTGAGGATAATTTCAACAAGGTTATCCAAGAGAGCCTGAGAGTCATACTGAACATTTAAACCGAGAGTGGTTTTGGAGATTCTGTAGAGCATATCGGTGCAGTATTTGATCAAGAAGAGAGATTTAGTTTCAAGCATACTGTTGATGGAAGCAAAGATTTCAATAAAGAGAGCTTTTTTTGACTCTGGTGCGTCCTTGGAGGTTTTTCTTTCTTCATCTGTAACATATTCAATGGCTGAATTTAGCAATTTAATTTGGATTGGTTTATCAAAGTCATCAATTAAAGAAAGGGTATTGATCATGTTGAGTTCATTTTCCAGGAGATAAAAGTTGTTGCTGTTTAATGCAAGGTTAGCTAAACTGGTAAGAGCATATTTATCGAGTTCTTTCTTGATGTTTAAAGCATCATATTGTTCAAAAATTTTGATACAATCATTTTTGATCATATCAGGATGATTGGCTTGATTAAAACTGAGATTAGACAAGAATATTTGAATTAGTTCCTTGATGTGTTTTGTTGTAGGAGGCTGGAAAAAGATTTGGTTAAGAATTTTAAGAAGCTTTTCTTTCGCCAAAAAGTGATTTATGGTGGAATCAGCACTGAGATTGATGGCGAGTTTGAAGGTTGTTTCTAACAAAGCATCGTATTTTGTGCTGAAAAGTGTCACAAAGCAGTTGTAGAGGAAATTGAAGTGATCTTGTTTGGTCAAAATGGATTTGATGAGGATTTTTTCATAGCAAAGATTGGCCAGGATCAGGAGCATATATTCCTTGGCTTGGTCGCTAGAGTTGTCTTGATAGATATCGATTAAATTATCCATAAACTCCTTGTAATTCAAATTTTTCTTGATAAAGTCAATTCCTTCTGCATGTTGGGAGATGATTGACAATAATGCTAAAGCTCCAGTTCTTAAGTCATAACTGGCAAAGCTGGATTTTTCTTCAAAAGATATGTTGAGAACACTTTCCAAGAATTTTTGATTTTGAATCAAGATTTTATAAGTGTCATTTCTCTCAATCATAAAGTTCAGAATACTGAGAATAACACTTCTTGTTCCGGAATCGGCAATACCAATAAAAATGTTTATTGATTTTGAGATGATGGAATCAGCAGTTTCAGATGAGAGAATTGAAGTATCAATAATGATGAGATTGTGAATAAATTTGAGAATATTTGATAAAACGAGTGGATGAGTTGATGAAGCAGCTGGTAAAAGATTATTTGCAAAATCAACAATATCATCAATAATCGATTTATTCTCATCATAAATTTGCTTTGTAATCATCATATTTGCCACAATAATAATTGCACTTGATATCACATTTGCATCTAAATCTTGATCCTGGAGATGGAGATTAATTGAGATTATTTAATAATATACCTTGATGATTTCATATAAAAGATGGATAAGACCTTTTTTGGAGAAAGAATAAATGACATCATATCCCATAGTTGTCAGATTGATTAAGCAAATAATACATGGGATAAGAATTCCTTCTGAATCTGTTTTATATGTTCTGACAATATCAAACAACAGATTGATTGCACTGTTTGGAATAAGCTTTGGGTTGAAACTTGTACTAATTGTCATAAATGTCAAAATTCTGATAAATGGTTTCTTCAAATTAAATGGAAGCTATTGGGGTTGGTAAGGGAATAAAGAAGTCCAATAAATTACTTTAAGATTTGAAAGTTTAAGAATATCTTCAACTTTATGTTTAAGAACTTCATTAAGGATTTCAGGATCTTGAGAGATATTGGAAAGAATAATGATGCAATTAAGGATGATGACTTTTTCTGGTTTTTCTTGACCCAAAATTTTATACATCAATTTGATAACTTCACTCTTTCTGAAATATCTCATACTAATATCATTGAATGAGAATTTTGCCAAAACATTTGTTTGAGTGACAAGAAGTTCATTATCCTTTTGAGTAAATTCTTCATCATCTGGGCAATGACTCAAATAATGAATAACTTCCAATAATTCTTCTGGATATGTTATACTTCCTTCCAGGATGGTCTATGAAGGGATTAGGAATAAGTATTCCCAAAAATTTATTACGTTGATAAGTTTAATAATATCACTTTTGAAATGAGGATAATCTTTTTCAAGTAATTTAATGATGATTTTATGTGCTTGTTGTCCAAAGATTTCTTCTGTAAATTCATTCTTGAAGATTTGAATTAATATAGTGAGGATATGAGAATGACAAATTTCATCAACACTTTCAATCATATCATTAAATAAGTTGATGAATTTGAATTTGACAAGCATGTGATGATTATCAGCTGACATTGAGAGATTCATGATGAGCATAATCAACATTTCAGCATGCTTGTTGAGTTCAACAGGAGTTTTTTCTGCCAAATATTTAAAGATTTCAATATGTTTAGCAATTTCTGGGATATTGGCATCATTTTGAGACATGATAGAAAGGGACAACAATGAAAGATCAACTGTTTCACTATCTTGCATAAATTGCAGACCTTCATAAGCAAGTTTGCAAATACGGCTGATAAAATCGTTTTCAAGTTGGCATTTTTTGTTGATCATGCATTGAGTAAAGAATCTCAAAGACTCCTTCAATATCATGTAGTTTTTCGAAAACCCACATTGGAATATACTCTCAACCAACTCTTCTTTCAATAAATATATCAAGTTGTCTTTGCTTCTACTAAGAATAGCCAACATTTTACAAGCAACATAAATGAAGAAATGGTCATTTTTCTTCACAAAGTGTTCAAGAACAGCAAGGCCTCTTTCATGTAAAAAGATTTCATGAAAATCATCAGAATTTGCAAGAAGCGTTAAAAGTGAAACTAATATTTGTTGTTGAACATCAGCATCGACAACATAGATGGCATTTATCAAATGATAAATAAGTTTATGATCAATAATTTGTTGTCTGACCTTGGAAAGTATACTCAATCCTGAAATGGCTTTTGCAATAAATCCCATCAAATGATTTTTCTAAAACTTGTTAAAGAGGGAGGAATAATCCGATCAGTACTGATAATTCCATGATTTTAATGAGTGAATCAAAAACATGTTTTTGATAGAGTTTGTAAGCATTGACAGGATTTGTGGTAAGATTTGTGACCAAAGCAAGGATATGCTCAATAACGTTTCCTTCTTGATCTTCTTTAGCACTATTCAAGAGTTTGAGGATCATTGTGATTTCTGGCTCTCTAAGAAGATGCTCATGGTAATAAAAATCAGCAGAGAAATTTGCAAGTGCTATTGCTGCTGTTTCAAGAACTTTATCATCTAATTCAACATTGCTATCCAATACATGGATCAAATATTTTATATTCCTTGGATTTGATTTAGAGAATTCAATTTATTCAAAAAAATACTTGTGTTTAGTATTTTCATGGAAATTGGATTTACATGATAAATTTGCAATGGTAGTGACACTATGTGTTAATGTCCATTTATCAACAGAGCCAAGTGATCCCAAAAGAAAATCAATAACTTCTTTATCAAGGAGAATCTGTTGATATTTCGCATTCCAACTTAAATTTGCCATAAATCGACATGCCTGAAGGGAAAATGAGCTTTGAACTCAAGAGATTTCTTACTTGTCTGTAAAGTTTGGGATGTTTAGTTTCTTTGAGGATTGTAACCATCAAATCTAATACTCCACATTCAACTAACTTCTCATGACTTTCAATTTTTTCAGACATATGACTCAAACAGATTGCTGACTTTGATTAATTGTAAATTTTTATCATCAGAACAAGTTCTTACGTTCAAAGGGAGATCAAAATCTGCATGCCCTAAACAATCAAGTAATAGTCTGATATATCGATCTCTTGCAAGCCTGATTTGATTGACTTGATATTTGAGCAAGGCACGGAATATTTTTGCTATTGCACTAATGCATTGTTTGAGTTTGAAAAAATCAATTATTACTTCATTATACTGATGTTATTTGCTCCAGAAGACTTGATTGAGTGATAAAGATGATAAAGCTTTCCAGTGAGGTTAAAACTCATCAACTTTCCTTGATTCTTTTCAGACGTTATCAGACAACTAAAGACTTGTTATTGTAGAATTATAACTCTTTATACTTGATGATGTCTAAGGTGATATTGGCAACTTTGATGTCAGGAGAAACTGCACAACGGAGGATTGGTTCAAGATAACTGGTCATAATGAGATATTTGCGAATATTTTGAGTTTTTGATTCTTGTGACTGGGTTTCTGAACTTTGACAGAGACCCAAAACATACTTTAGAATGTAATATTGGACATTATTATCGCAACTGTCGAGGAATTTGAGGATAATAAAGTCTCTACATTCCAACTCCATTAATTTTTCATAATTTTCTCCACTCGTTGCGAGATTTGCAATGGTAATTATACAGTATTTATTAATTTCGTAATGAATTTGGCTGGTGATGAGGTTACTTAAGGTTGGAAGAGCACCAGAGTTGACAATCTTTTTGTGCGTTTCATTATTCTCTGACAAAAGTGCAAGAGCCCATGCTCCATATTTAATAGTTTCTGGAGAATTATCAATCTGCATTAAAGGGTTGATGGTCAGAATAAGGTAGGCTTTTTCGCACATTCTAATTTGGAATTTGGCTGAAAGCATCATTAGATTAAAATATTTGAAAGAATATACGATGTCTGCAATATTGTATGAGTAAATCTAGTGCATTTTGATCTTCTTTGAGATATTTATGGCCAATTTCTCGAAGAGCGGAAAGTTCGTTGAGTGTAAGTGGTTTCTCTTGTGGACGTTTCTTGAGTTCATAGAGAAATGCTGGTTTTTCTTTTTCCATCTCCCGAAATAACAAAATAACAGCTACGAGTTTTATTTAGTTTAATCTGTTGTTAAGTAATTGAGATTGTAAATCAAGAAAATTCTGAAAGTTTCTGGAGTATTTAAATAAATGGAGTGTTTTTTCAAATAGTTGTATGGGGAAATGGGAATTTTTTTGTTGGGAAAATTTTATTGGCATCTTTGGATAATAGAAAGTTGGAAGATTTTTTTATTCGATGTGGAAACCAAATTTTTTTGAAATTTATTTCATATGATATTTTTTTTCTTTATTCAAACTTTCTGAATGATAAAAAGACATTAAAAAAATATTTAAAAGGCAGAATTCTTGAAGAAAAAATCTTCTTGGAATTTTTGTTGAAATTTTTTTTGGAAAAATTTTTCTCAAACAAAATCAAAGGAGAAAAAAGAATTCAAAGAAAATATTTTATTGCGTCTTCTTATTGAGGAAAATTTCTTCAAATAATATTTTTTGAAGGAAATTGTATAGATATTATTTTTTTCTCTGAAGAAATCACGGGAAGAAGGCAAAATATTATAAATTGAGCTATTTAAAAATATTCTGTATCTTTACACTTGGAGTGAAATCAAGTTAATATAAAAATAAATAATTGAAATGAACAACAAGATATTTATTGTTTTGCTCGGATTTGTTTTGGCTTGTGCATTGAGCCAAACCACTGACTCTTTTAAGAATATCGTTCTTCAAGACGTGAATCGTGAAGTGGATGCCACAACCCAACTTTTGAGAATTGAGACTACAATTGATTTAAAGAATGAAGGAGAAACTCCCTTGAGAGATTTTTACTTTGCTGTTTCTGCTGAACAAATTGAAACCCTTCGTTTGTTCATTGTTCGTGATAATTATGACAACAGCGAGGCCTATAAGTACAAAGTTACCGAGAATCTCAAGATTAAGAATGAGTATAATGCCACGTTATACAAAATTGAGCTCGATCCTCCCGTCAAGGCTGGTGCCACCAAGAAGCTTAGAATCAGTGAGACTCACTGGGGAAGAATGCAAGCTTTGCCCAAGCGTATTGGTACTCAAGTGAGTGCATTGAGAAAAGAAGGATGAATAATTTTTTTTATAGGAAGATCAAAAAATGATTTTGGAGGATAATTTGTATTTCTTCACTCCTTACACTGTTCTTTCTCAATCAACTACCTACAAACTCTCCGCCACTCCTTTGTAACAGAATAATAATAAAACAAGTCTAAATCAGTGTAGGTCTTACTCTGATGATGATGGTAAAGTTAGAGGCTCAACTCTTGATTACAGATTCCCTTCAACCGTTAATGGATTCCAAAGAAGACCCAATAGAATCCATTTTGATAATAACACTCCTTTCGTTATTTTCACTGAAATCACTAAGACTATTGAAGTAATAATAATAAATATCTGAATTATCTCACGTCAAACAGGTTTCCCACTGGGGTAATATTTATGTTGAAGAATCATACAAGCTCGAAAATCAAGGAGCTGAATTCAAGGGTGAATATTCTAGAGTTGATTTTTCTCCTCATGATAGAAACACTGGTTTCGATTGATTCACACTACTTAAGTCTCTTACCAACGAATTAGGCAAAAATGCTTTGAGAGGTCTTTCTGCTAGATACCCAGTTCATGCTTGGGGTATGCATTATCGTGATGAAGTTGGAAACATTTCCACTTCTAGAGCTTGGAGAGATAGCTCAAATGTCAATCTTCAAATTACTCCCAGATTTGTTGTGTTCGGTGGATGGAGTTCCAACTGGGTCATCAGTTACAACTTGCCCACTAACTACTACCTTTTCACCAAGAGTGATGATGCATCAAGTTTTGTGTTGAAGCAAAACTTTGGCTCTCCATTCGGAAACATTTTGGCTGAGAAATACACCGTAAAAGTTATATTGCCTGAAGGCGCTGAAAAAGCTGATGTAGGGAGGAAATATTTTTCTCTTGTTGAAATAATTTTCTAGGTTGAATTACCTTTCGAATTGGACAGCAAAACTGAAGTCAAGACCTTCTCTTACTTGGATTATGAAGGCAGACCTACTCTTGTTCTCGAAAAAGCTAACGTCCTTGATTATCACAATAAAGAAATGACTGTAATGAAATTGATTTTGTTTAGAGGTACTAATTTTCTTTTTTTTAGGTGACATACAAATTTGATGGTAAGAATATGTTGACTGAACCCGCTCTTCTTTTTGTCTTCTTCTTGGCTGTCTTTTTGGTTGCTATCTTGATCGGTAGAATTGATTTTTCATTTAACCAAAAGAAATCTAAAGTTAAGTCATCTTAAATAATGTTATTGTTGTTGGATTTTATAGATAGATAAATAAAATAAATAATATATATGAATGAGTAAAAAAAAAATTTATTATACCATGCAGCATAAATCCCAACACAACAAATCTAAATATCTAAATCTAAAACTGAAATGTATCTGAAAAAAATTAATTGTTGCGTAGTTTAGACGAATTTTATTTTGAAAAGAACGTTGTGTGTTATATACATTAAATTTTTATCACCTTTGAACCTAAATAAAGCAAGAGAACGTCAAGAATCATGACTGACTTTATCTTACAAACTGATCCTTTGGAGTTCCAAAACAGCAGACAGTCGACCAAGATTATGTTCCTGCAACAAGAGGTTCACCAGCTTCAAGATCACATAAAAGATTTGGAGCATATTGTTAGAATAAATAAAGAAGCTCTAAAGATTGCTACGCAACATGGGCAAGCTAGTTTAAAATCACAGGCACTGGCAAATAGAAGCGATAACACAAATAATGCTAATGACGAGACTTCAGCTTCATTCCAAAACAAATCGCTGCAGAGTTTGGTTGATCATCTTCAAGAAGAAAATAGCCGACTTTTAGATATTATTGAGAAAGTTAAGAAGGAAAGAAACATCGCTCAAAGCAAAGTAAGTATAAGAATATGGAGTTTTCTAAGTTTGTAAAGGCTTTGATCAGCGAGCAAATCTGTGAGGAGGCCCAAAGGCATGAACTTGAAACCGTTGCTGAATTGGAGGAAAAAATTTCCGATTTACGCAAACTTCTTCAAGATAAAGAATATGCCATTCAAGAACTCGAGAAAATCAAGGCTATCCCTGAACAAGAAGGAGTCGTCGTGAAATTTAGAGAGGTATATTTGTGCATAGTCTGACCGTTTATGTGGATTAGGTTCTTAACCCAACTGAACAAAACTTGAAGCTTCATAATGAAATTGATGCTCTCAATGGAATGCTTGCAAAAGTCTCTAAAGAACTCAATAAACTTCAAGCTGAAAATCAACAACTTCAAAATATTAACTTTGTAAAAAATGGCTGTGATTTTTGGATCCACTAATCATTTATCTTTAGAGTTTAACAAATGAATTAGCAAAGACGAAAGCAAGTTTAGTAAGCCCATTGAATCTTCCTGCTCGCATGAATCAAGGAAATGGAGGGGATGATTTGAATAACTCTGATTTCCTTGCAAATGTTTGTAAGTGTAATAGAAGTGATAGTTGACTAAAATTAAATATAGTCCAACCTATGCCTGGAATTGACGAGAACTCTCCTTTACCTTCACCACTTCCTGACAAGGTCCAAATTACTGATGCTGGCCAATCAAAGGCCCCAGTTCCCAAATTGGATTTGTCAAAAGCCAAGAAGATCCAAGAACAAATTGCCAAAAAGATCACACAACCAGCACCCCAAGGAAACAATGAGAACTTCAATCCTAAATATGCTGAAAAGATCAGCCAACTTGAGGATCAATTGACTTTAGCCAAAAAGAGACTCTCACACGAAATGATCAACAATAAATTACTTTCAGATGAAATCAGCAATCTCCATAGACAATTGATGCAGATTTCCTCAACTAATGAAATATTAATTAAATCAAACAGAAGATACGAGGAGAAGTGGCAAAAGATCTTCTACACTTTGGAATTCTACAGAGAATTCTATCATAAATACATTGATTTGATCACCAAGGGCAAAACTCACATGAAGAGTGGTTCAGTTTTTATTGAGAACTTGCTTAAGATGAAGGAGAAGTTTGAGGTTGATCTTTCAGAGAACCCTGAGAAGTTGATCCGTGATTTGAAGAGAATAGATGAGGAAAATGGCAACCAAATTGGTGTGAGCATTTTGCAAGCCGAAGATGAAGAAGGCAATGAAGAGAATAATGAACAAAGCCAAGACAGATTGGCAAATCTGAATGACTTGAACAGAGAACAATGCAAGGTCTACCTCTTGAACCTCGCCAAGGAGCTTTTTGTTGACTCAAACTTGAGCAAGAACGCTGTTGCTAAGCAAATGTTGAAGAAGGTCGTTTCCAAGGGTGGCGAAGACGAGATTGTGTCAGGAGGTTTGAAGCTCAGAAGATCCGCTAGTATTCCTGTGAACTGTGCTGAGGAGAGAAAGAAGATTGTCCTCAACGTTGGTCTCAATGTGAGAGATCATAAAAAGAGAGGGATGGAAGAAAATATGGATGAAAGAGGCTACTTGAATTCCGAAAAGGACGACGCCTCTCCCATGGCAGATGGAGTATTAGATAAAGATGTGTCTCCCTCCCAGGTAAAGAGATTCGGAAACTTGAGGAAAGGAAAAGATGAGGATGATGGCATGATTAGTTTTACAGTGGATGCTGAGGAATTTAATAAAAATAAGCTAGTTGAGGTTAGTTTTATTTCTAACAACGATATTTTGGACCATATTAAGCAAGACTTGTGAATATAAATACTATGTAAAGTTTAATGATGCATTGATATTGACGTTTTCTCTTTGCAGAGTTTTTTCTGTAGCCCTTTGTATAGTTGATAAAAAGTGATAATTTCAATTTTTATTTTTGATTAAACAAATAAACAACTAATAAAATAAAATGGAACAAACCAATTCAGAGGAAAACTTGAAAAGTCCGACTGAGGAAGTCGAAAACTTTAGTCCCACTGGCCAGTATCAATATGAAGAAGCCAAAAATACTGAGCCTGATGCACCAGTGACTCAAATTGTATCAGATTTCCGACCTGAAGATGAAATAATCATTCAAGATGAAACAAATGAATTGTTGCCCAGAGAGGACCAAGAACCTCAGGAAAACTTGATTGAAGAGGTGATAAGAGAAGTACCTCCTGAGGATATAGCAGTAGAGAATCAAGAACCAAATGAGTTGAGACCAGAGAATAATGCAAATGGAGGAGAGAGAAATGTAGATGCAGAGTTTTATCAGCACAGTCTTCAACATTTGGTTCAAAATTTAAACAACTTGAGAGACACCCTTCAAACTATATTGACCAATACTGATCTTGCGCAAGAGCTTGGCCAAAATAATCCAAATAATAACGCTCCAAATCCCCCAGCGCACCAAGTTCCTAATGAGGGTTTGAATAATGAAGGGCAATTTCATGATCAATTGTTAAATCTTCGCAGAATGCTGGGTGGCGGAAATCCTCCTCCTAACAACAATTTGAATAATAATCTCTTTGAGGGCCTTAGAAATGTGGAGAATAATAATCGAAGAGCGAACCAAAATAGTTTGTTTAGCTCATTGGAAAATTATGGAAGACATTTTGTGAGGATTGTGTCAAAAGATGTAAACGCAGTTTTTTGGGTGATTTTCGGTTTTTCATTGGTTTTATTTTTGTCAAGTCTGTCAAATATTCCAGATCTTCATCGCAGAAGTCCGGATTACTTTATTGAATGGCTTGCTTTCCACAAGAGTTCAAGCGTCTTCTTATTGAGCTTAATGATGATTTATATGGGAATAGTTGTGAAGTTTTGCCAAATTCTCTTCAATTCCTTTACCGCCGAACCTGGTGAAAACTTTTATAAAACATTATTCAGTAAGTGATTTTGGAGTTAATGGGTTATTTAATTTTTTAAAAAAGCTGCATTATGGAAATATAGTCCTTTCTTTGACATTGGCCTTTATGTGTTTGTGGATTCAACATTGATGGAGAATAAGCTTGAAGTTTTCTTTATGAGTGCTCTTTTAATTTGGTGTCTTGCTTCCAATAAAATCGTTGCAATTCTTGGTCAAAGACTCAATCAAGCCCAAGTTTCCATTCATCAACAGAACGATAACACTTTTATAAAAATGAAGCGAGTTCAGTTTGTAGCTGCAGTCTATCTCGTCATAAACATTCATGTTGCTTATGTCGTCCTTTGGCTCTCTTGGTATTCCTCTTATCTTCATCTTCTCGTCTTAGCTTGCTTGGTAACAATATTGAGATTGAAAATCCTTTTAAAAATCCTTTTAGTCGGTATTATCAATATTGGAACCATTGAAAGTTTTCTTGAGTGGAGCAATCCTTGTCAAGAATTATTCTGTTGTCAGCAATAATAATACAAGAGAATTAAGTGATCCCAAATTTAAAGTCGAACTTTTGATTGATTTAATTCATCAATTTGATGTGATGTTATTGATTGGTGTTTTGGGTTTTGCTTCAGATCGATTCTCAACAGCGTTCCTTCCAGTTTATTGGCTCAGTTTGAATAATTCTGTTGAAAGACTCAAAAGTTGTTATCATAAATATCAAAATTGGTCCAAGTTACAAAAACGAATTGATGAAGTATTCCCAATGGTTGAACGTTCCAGTGAAGAGCCTGAAGAACTTTGCACTATCTGCCATGAAAATCTTTTAATTGCTCGAAAACTTCAATGTGGTCATATCTTCCATTTGTAAGAGACGATTTGAGTTTTTTTGGAGATTAACTTTTCCCTTAGAAAATGTTTAATATATTGGCTTGAGAATCAAAAGACATGTCCAAATTGTAGAGCAAGTGTGAATAATATCAATGAAATTATTGGTAATAATAGACCTGAATCTGGTAATAATGCTTTGGTTTTTCAAATCCTTAATATTCTCGTAGCTATTGGAAGATTTTTCAATCAAATAACAGGATCATTTAGATCACTTTTTACATAAATTGAATTCGTGGAGTTGTAAGAATAAAATGTATAATTTCTCTCTTCATTGTATAACATTCATTTTGATAATATATATATTTATAACTCGATGATACATTATATTTGCTCCAATTCAAAATAGCAACAACAACAAAACGACAAAATTTACAACAAAGTATTTAATGATTTAAATGGATCCAAAACTTGTTTTTAAATTCTTCTTTAATTAAGTTTTGTAAAGTGATTTCATTCAGATAACCTGAAAGGGAAGTTAATTTGACAATAGGAAGAATAAATTACCAGTTGAAGGATGGACGGTGAATAATTTGCTTCCTCTAATGATAATAAAGAGCTTTTTAGGAGTAACTGGAATCTTTTTATAAACACTAAATGATGTTTCTTTATTATAATTGAAATATGCCTTGATAATTTAAATGATGAGATTATAGGATCAAAAGATACTTCAATTAAGACTTCAAGATTTTTAGGATTGAATTGTTCAACAAAGAAGAAACCAGGGAAATATTCTTTCCATTTATTGAATTTCTATAGAAGGGGTGAGTTTAATTAAGAAAATTTCAAAACCTTTTTAAGTCTAAGATAATTTCCAAGGAATCCGAATATTTCTTGAATATTGACTTTGATATTTTTGTAGAATGAATTGTTTGCTAACCACAAAATCATCAACTATGTTATTGTTATTCATCAAAATGCTAATGACTCTTACGTAAATCATAAAGTTGTTGTTTTCTCTTCCAACTTCTTGAATTTCTTCTCTTCTTCTATAAGCCAATTCAAGACTTAATCCATTTTTGCAATCAATCTAGGAGGATTAGATACTATAATAAATAAAATTGCAACTTCAAGATCAGATTTAGAATGTTTAAATTCGAAAGGGACAACTTTTCCAAAACTGGTGATTTGTAAGAGATAATTGAAGAGTTGCATATTGAGGACTTTGAATTCGATTTCATTGATTTTTTTACTGGTATTAAGAGTGCCAAGTTGGAATGAAGAAAGACATTTGACTTGATTCTTCTTTTTCAAAGAAAGAGAAATGGTGAAAGTTTTGTCGTACAAATCTCTAAGTTTTTCTTCTTCCAACGTTGAAAATTCATATTCAAGTTCTTTCATTGGTGTCTAGAGAAAATTCAGGGTGACACAAAATCTCATTCACTTACAATGTTAATTTTGACTAAACTTCTGTAGAAATTGGAATTAGGGAAATTTTTGGATGCTCTGTAGAAAACAATGATTTGTTTGGGTTTTTTAATATCACGTTGGCTTTCAGTTGGTTTGGTGCTTAATTTGAAAAAGTCTGCATTTTCTGCATAATCAAAATCGAGGGTCTTTTTAACATTTTTCAAAGCTTTCATTGTGGCATCACACTTTAGAGAATAATCAGTATAATCCTTCTTTGCTTTTTCAATTTTTTCCTTAACTTCTTTAAGACGCTAGAGTCAGGAATTAGGTTTCTTCCGAGAGTGATATTCACTTACATTAACACGAGAATCCAAAAATGTTCTAATTTTTTGTTGATCTTCTGTAGTGGAAGATTTGGCTTGTTTCATGATATGGAAGGCTTGGAAAGAGTCGGGGACATTTTGATTTTTGGTTGGCTTGATCAAGACAGTTTGGATCAAAAAGTGAATATTTCGAACACTTTGAAAGATATTTCTGGGAAAATGAGATTGGCAAAAATGTATATTGGTACCTAAGACTCTGAATTTTTTCGATTTTCCATTTAACAAGTTCTTCATCGATTTGCTTATTGGTTTTCATCTTATATACTCTCTGCTCGATTCTGAGTTTGGTGATCTTATTAATAATGTCATTCATATCTTTTCTATTGTCTTTGTTTCTGTTTTCTGGGTCCTCACTTTCCACAATTAACGATAGTTGTTGTACAAATAATACTTTTCATTGATTAATGGGATTGTACGCTTCTGGAATATCTCTGATAATTTAGCCACACTTTCTTCACGAAGTTGTTCCATTACAAACAATCAAAAGATTTTACAATTTAAATTATTTTTTAATACCAAAACTAACTATTTCTCAAATTTATCTCTCGCTTTAAGAGACTTCTTACTATGAGATGGGATTCAATGAGATAATGAATTTAGTATGAAACAAATTATCTAGGTAGAGGTTAAGAGAAAAAATTTGTTTATTTTTGTTCTGAAAATTCTTAAGAATACAAGAATATGAATGATATGAACATTTTTGTAAAATAAAGAAAGCGCAAAAAAGAGAAATTCAAAATAAAATTTAATACGATATCAGATTTCGAGAGGATTGAGATGAGTAACACTAAAAAACAAGGGAGTAAGAAAATTCATGAAAAACAACTCACAATTTAAACACTAGGCTTGCATGGTTTCTTTAAAATCACAGACAAAGCCGGAAACGTAGTCGAAGCTCCAAAAGAAAAGCCTAAGCAAGTCGTTGAGGAAAGAAAAATCGATCCCAACTTTAAAGGAGTTGACTTGCCTCCATTTGAAGAATTTGTTGATGGACTTGGCAGTTGGAAAGAGTCTCTCAAACCAGCTTGGAGCGATAAAAGTTTCCAAGAGTTGTATAATTTCTTGAAAGCTGAATATAAGGTTCGCCCTGTAAGAAAAATATTATTTCTGGAAAGAAACTAAAAGGCTTAGATCTATCCCCCTCCTGAGCTCATTTTCAACGCTTTTAAATTGACCCCTCTTAACAAAGTGAAAGTCGTAATTTTGGGACAAGATCCTTATCATGGACATGGACAAGCAATGGGTATGAAAGGGATTTAATAGTTATATTTATCCAACAAATAGGATTGAGTTTTTCAGTTCCTTATGGAAAATCAATTCCATCAAGTTTAAGAAATATCTATACTTCTATTGCTACTGATGCTCAAATCCACAATTTTGTTAAACCTCGTCATGGAAATCTCACCAAATGGGCTCAACAAGGCGTGTTTTTACTCAATACCATCTTGACTGTTGAAGATAGTAGACCTGATTCTCATAGAAAATCAGGTAAATCTCATGATTAAATGAGCAGAAATAGATTTATTTGAATAGGATGGGACAAATTTACTGATTATGTTATCAATGTGTTGAATAAAGAGTGCGAAAATGTGGTGTTTATGCTTTGGGGAAGTCATGCTCAAAAGAAAGCAAAAGGAATCAATGAAAGCAAGTAATGAGAATATTAATTATGAAGTTTTCCCTAATCTCCACTCCAGGCATTATGTTTTGAAAACTAGTCATCCATCTGGTTTGTCATATGATAAAGGATTCTCAACAGATTGTAACAAAATAGGTTTTTATTTGAAAATAATTTTTTTTCTTTAGATCATTTTTCTAAATGCAATAACTTCTTTATTAAAAGAGGAATGGAACCTATTGATTGGAGTTTAGGTGAACCAAATCAAGGAAATCAAGGAGGAACTTTTGAAAATAATGCAATGCTGACTGAAGAAGTTGCTGATGATTATTATAGCCCAGGAAATTCTCCCAGAAAAGATTAATCTTAGATAGATTTTTTTTTGTGAAACAGTTAACTTCATAAAAATATTCAAATTATACATATTGATATTTATTATTCAAATTTTTCCTAAAATTTTGTTAAAATTTTTGGATCTCAGATGATTTCAGGAGACTGATTTTTTTCTCATCTATTTTCTGAGAGAACTTTGATTACCAGAAGTTAAAGGAATACCAGAATTAGATTAATTGATGAAGATTGATTAGTCTTTTCCCATGGTAAATTTTTTTCCACTTGTCTTTACACTAAAAATGGTAATTAGTCATTTTGGGAAGAGAAAGTCATTTTTT
>PJUD01000618.1_pt1 | contig 15971 bp, 14 predicted proteins | sample 1512341 | NCBI WGS metagenome assembly PJUD01 (sample SAMN08177675, study PRJNA422409) | Feces metagenome, whole genome shotgun sequencing project. | isolation source: Chicken feces (3) enriched on wood chips: beechwood xylan treatment | host: Gallus gallus | place: USA: Madison | collected 2015-01-15 | reverse complement strand
ACGGACGCCGGGCGGCCACGTTTGTCGATGAACGGGAGCATCATCATGAACATCACACCGGGCGCTTCGCGCCGTTTGACGGCTGTCCTGGCGGCGCTGGCCCTGGCCGGCTGCGCCGCATCGCACGGCGGCCCATCCACCGCTGCCACCAGCGCCCCGCCTTCCGGTCCATTCTACGGGCTGGAAACGGCAACGGGCGGGGGTGCGGCCGGCAGTGCGACGCAACACTCCGACGACGGAACGATATGCGCCATGCACCGGGAGATGCAAGCTGCGCCGAACGAGGAAGCGCGGCGGGCGATCGCAGAGCGTCAGATGCAAGGCATGTCGCCCGAGCAGCGCGACCAGCACATGGAAATGATGCGCCAGCATTGCAAGTGAAGGACCGGCGCAGCACGGACTTCGGCGCCGCCATGCCGACGCATGGCGGCGCCTCGCCGCTGTTGCCTCAGGCCCTGGACCGCCCGGCTGTGCGACGGCGCATTGCAGTCAAGCCGGCCAGCGCCGCGCCCACCAGCCAGATCGAGCCGGGTTCAGGCACGTCGGCCGGGGCCGGCAGGCTGACGTTCAGCAGGTCGAAGGCCCAGGATCCGTTGCGCTTGAAGTCCATCTCATCCACGAAACCGTTGCGGAAGTTGCGGTACTGCTCGTCCTGGTAGTAGAAGCCGTCCGCCAGGTTGCTGCTAACGTGGTAGTTATTGTATTGCTGGAGCGACGCGGTATAGGTGCCCGGCTCCAGCTCGATGCTGTAGTTGATGTCCCAGCACTGGCGGGTGAGCGCGTCGGCGGCGACTTTGCGGCAGCCGCCGTCGTCCTGCTCGCCGATCAGCTGGCCAGCCGAGTTGAACAGCGCCACGATCGGGTCGAAGCCGCCACGGGCAATCGTCTCGCCCGCGGCGTTGATGCCGCCGGCATACGACCAGGTGCGCAGGCCGACCGTGGACAGGGTGTCGACGGTGAACTGGAACAGCTTGACCTCGTTATCGTAGGCGAACTCTCCGGTGTAGGAGATGTTGGCGGCGCTGGCCGACGAGACGCAGGCGCACAGGGCCAGGAGAAGGGCGATCGGTTTGATAGTCAGTTTCATGGGTTCTGCTCGTTCAGGATGGGGTAAAGGGATACCCGCTGCGAAGGCCGCCGTGGCCGTCGCAGCGGCAAGCGTGCTGGAAGCGCCTTAGTTCAGGCCACCGCCGACGACCGTGAGCTTGCTGAAGCTCGCGGACTGTCCGACCGTGTTGCTGCCCGAGGAAACGGCCATGCCGACATACAGGGTCGGCGCCGTGACGTTGACGCTGGTCGCCTCGGTCCAGGTGAGGCCGTCGCGCGAAGCGGCCGAGTACAAGGCATTGCCGCGGCGTTCGATGCGCACCCACACCGGCAGGGTTGTCGTCGAATAGCCGGACAGGACCGACTTGTTGTCGCCATTGATGGCGCGCCGGATCTCACCGGTGCTGGCATAGCGCGCCGTCCACGCATAGTTGCCCTGGCCCGTCACCGAGTCGGTCGCCAGCAGGCCGGCACGGGCGCCGCTCGCGCTGCCGCCCTGGGTCAGCATCTTCGCCGTCATCGTGAAGTTGCCGGTCAGGGGCATGTACTTGAAGAAGAAGTTGTAGCTGGTGGAGGTCGAGATGTTGCCGCCGCCGGCGATGGTGTACACGCCATTGAGCAGCGAGCTTCCCACCGGCGCCGTCACTGCGGCATTCATCACGCCTTGTCCGACCCCGGACGTACACTTGAACAGGGCCGTGCAGATGGGGGCGATGACCGGCGGCTGCGGATCGGTCGGCGTCGGATCGGTTGGCGTCGGATCGGTCGGATCGCTCGGGTCGGTCGGCGGCGTCGTGGTGCTCGCCGCGGTGCAGGTGGCGTCGGTACCGGGATTGTTGACGCGTCCGGCGCCCGCATTGTTCTTCACGAACACGCAGGCCTGGTCGGCCGGCATCGCGCTGTAGTTGTACGGCGGCGTCCACCTGTTGAGGCGCGGCAGGCCGGTTGCCGCCATCAGGGCGCTCGAGATGTCGATCGCCCCGCCGACCCAGGGCTTGGTGTCGTCGCCCTTGTCGTTGATGAACAGTTCGCCCGCGGCGCGGTAGCTGATCGCGTCCTTGCCGCTGGAGACCTTGCCGCCCACCTGGGACGGCTTCAGGTTCTTGAACAAGTAGTAGTTATGTTCGGACAGGACGTCGGACTGGTAGCGCACGTCCAGGCCGCCCGCGAACTTCATGTCCGGATCGGCCGGAGCGGTGTCGCCTTCGAGCAGGTTGTTGAAGGTGTGCAGCTGGCCGAAGCGGATCAGCGGCAAGCGGCTCGCGGTTCCGTGCCAGTGCAGGCCGGTAAAGGTGACGTGCAGGCGACCGGCGTCGCTCCAGGCGCGGCCGCTGTCGCCGTTGCCGACCAGGGTAGTCTTGCCGTGCTTGAAGAACTTGCTGTTCGACAGCGTCACGTAGTCGGAACCGCGCACGATGTCGAGCGCGCCGTCGTGGCGGGTGTCGCTGGCCAGCCGGTCGGGCGTATCGCCGTCGCCGATGGTGACATGGTCGACCCAGATGTTCTGCGAGCGCGAAATCGTCACCCCGTCCGCATAGGCATTCGCCGAATCCTCCGGGTTGACGTCCCAGGGAGTGTCGAGGGCGATGTTGCGGATGATGACGTTGCGGGTCCAGGTGGGGAACAGGTCGCCGTCCTTGCCGGACGCGATCCATGCCTTGAAGTCGGCTTCCGCATCGCCGCCCTGGCTTGCCGCCAGCTCACCGCCGATCAGGAGCGTGGTGCCGGTGATGCGGGCGGCGCGGCCCTGGGCGTCGTTGATGCCGACCAGGGTGGTGTTCGACGGAATGCTGATCGAGCCGCCGTATTTCTGGTCGGTGTAGCTTTCGTATTCCTTGAAGACGGTGTTGTTGGCGCTCATTCGCAGGTCGATGTGGCCGACGATCCGGACGATCTTCGGCGCCAATCCCGCTTCGTTCAGCGCGGCGACCAGCTGCTGGCCGTTGTAGACCGTGTAGATGTGCTGGGGCGCCGCGTTGCGGCCGCCCGTGACGACCACTTTCTCGTGCGCGCTGCCGCTGCGCTTGTAGCTGTGCCAGCCCGCGTCCGGCGCCACATCGCATTCGAAAGTCAGGACGCCACCCGTCGGGTCGGAGGTGGCGAACTGCCAGCTCGGCAGGACCGGCGCGGCGCGGTAGTTGGCGGGGGAGTGCTTGCCGCCCACCAGGACCGGGGCTCCAGGCCTGCGGGTGCCGTAGGTGCCCAGCTGGAGTGGCGTGGAAGCGCCGGTGAGGGTTTGGGCGTCGACGCCGTTCAGGGTCAGCGCCGGGCAGCCGGTACTGGCCGTGGCGCTGGACGCGACGAGGAAAGAGGTTCTCGACATCGACATCGCCGTCGCCGTCTCGGGTTCGCCTCCGCCACAGGCGCTGAGGAGCACGCCGACGGCGGCCGCAAGGCTGGTACGTTGCAAGCTTTGAATCATGTTTTAGTCTCCAGAGTGTTATTTTGACTACAAAACTGCTCAGGCCAATTTTGTATTGCACGTACCACTAGAGCTATTGGTCTGACCAATTAATTAAATGGTATAGGCACTTTGCGAGCTCGTCCATAACTTTCGTATTGACGAACAGTCATCGATGGAGGCGCCTTGCGGGGCGTGTGGCGGGGAGGACGGGAGGAAGTGCCGACGGGATGCGGGGATGGGTTCAGGGGCGCCCCGGCGCAGGAAGCGCCGGGGCGGTGGGCTTACTTCGCCTTGCGCGACGACCAGTGCACGTGCACGATCGCCCAGCTGTCACCCTTCTTTTCGAGCACCATCGTGCCGGTGCCGAACGCATGCACCGGCTTGCCGCGCGCGGTGCCGGTCGTCTCGGTTTCTTCCCAGACAATGGCAGTATTGCCGTCGATGCGCTCGCTTTGCTTGAGCAGCTTGCGGGTCGTGGTTCGCGCAAACTCCATGTCGCCGCCCAGGTGATGCTGGGCGTACTCGTCGCGCGAGCGTTCGACGTAGCCGGCCTCGTAGATGGCGACCGCGGGCGACAGGAAGGCGAGCGCCCGGTCCTTGTCGCCGTTTGTCAGCGCTTCGTGGAAAGCCGCGACGGTTTCCTTCGGCGAGGCCGCGAGGGCGGCCGAATGGACGCCTGCGAACCAGACTGCGAGGACGCTTGCTGCGAGTAACTGCTTGGTCATGTGTGCTCCGTGGTGTGGGTATTACTGCGCCTTCTGCATCTGGACGATGGTAATGGCGCCGTTCAGGCGCTCGGCCGCGAACTGCACCTTGTCGCCCACCTCCACCTGATCGAGCATCGCCGGGTCCTGCACGCGCAGGACCATCGTCATCGCGGCCATGTTGAGATTCCTGATTTCGCCATGGCGCAGCGTGATCTTGCCCGCCTCCTTGTCGATTTTCCTGACTTCGCCTTCGGTGAGCGCAGCCGCGGCGTTCGGCGCCGTCGCTTCATGGGCGCCGTTGCCGGCGTGCTGGTGGTCCTGGGCCGTTGCCAGCGCGGCCGCGCCGGCCATCAGGATCGCGAGGGAATGCTGCAGGAATGCTTTCATGGTGTGTCTCTCCTTGTTTGTTGATTGCTTATTGCTTGTGTCGGAAAACGCTCAGTGGTGCCCCTGGTGCCCCTTGGGCTTGCGCACGGCGACTTCGACCTCGGGCGAGTTACCGGCCGCAGGCATGGCCTGGCCGCCGGCCGACCGGCTGCGTACGGCGGCGGGCGGCTCGCCCTTCCACTCGTAGGCGACCGTGCCGGGCGGATGCCGGTACCAGCCCGGGTCCTTGTAGTCGCCGGCTTTCTGGTCCTTGCGCACCTTCAGCACCGTGAACATGCCGCCCATCTCGACGCCGCCAAAGGGCCCATGGCCGGTCATCATCGGCAGGGTGTTGTCGGGCAAGGCCATCTCCATGTCACCCATCGAGCCGCCCTTGTCGCCCATCACCATGTAGTCGGGAACCAGCTTGCTGATCTTCTCGGCCACGCCGCGGTGGTCGACGCCGATCAGGGTCGGCACGTCGTGGCCCATTGCATTCATGGTGTGGTGCGACTTATGGCAGTGGAAGGCCCAGTCGCCCGGCTCGTCGGCGATGAACTCGATGGCGCGCATCTGGCCGACGCCGACGTCGGTCGTCACTTCCGGCCAGCGGGATTCGGGCCGGGTCCAGCCGCCATCGGTGCCCGTCACCTCAAACTCGTGCCCGTGCAGGTGGATCGGGTGGTTGGTCATGGTCAGGTTGCCGACGCGGATGCGTACCCGGTCGTTCAGGCGCACGTTCATCGTGTCGATGCCCGGGAAGGCGCGGCTGTTGAAGGTCCACAAGTTAAAGTCCAGCATCTCGTTGACGCGCGGCGTATAGCTGCCCGGTTCGATGTCGTAGGCGTTGAGCAGGAATACGAAGTCGCGGTCGACCCGGTGCTGGGACGGGTTCTTCGGGTGCGTGACCCAGAAGCCCATCATGCCCATCGCCATCTGTACCATCTCGTCCGCATGCGGGTGGTACATGAAGGTGCCCGGGCGCCGTGCCACGAACTCGTACACGAAGGTCTTGCCCGGCTGGATGCCCGGCTGGGTCAGGCCGGTGACGCCGTCCATGCCGTTCGGCAGGCGCTGCCCGTGCCAGTGGATGCTGGTGTGCTCCGGCAGGCGGTTGGTGACGAAGATGCGCACCCGGTCGCCCTCGACCACTTCGATCGTGGGTCCCGGGCTCTGGCCGTTGTAGCCCCACAGGTTGGCCTTCATGCCGGGCGCGATCTCGCGCACTACCGGTTCGGCGATCAAGTGGAACTCCTTGACGCCATTGTTCATTCGCCAGGGCAGCGACCAGCCATTCAGGGTCACCACCGGGTTGTACGGGCGGCCGTTGGGCGGCGGCAGCGGCGGCTGCGTGGCTGCCGTGTTCATCACGGGCGCTTCCGGCAGGGTGGCGGCGCCTGCGCGGCTCACCAGTCCGGCGCCGACCAGCGCCGCGGCGCCGGTGAAGAAATCTCGACGAGAACTCATTTTCTATTCCTTGTCAGTGTGCGGGCGTCGCTTCGGCGGAGGCGGCAGCCGTCAGCGATACCGTCGACCCGCCGCTGCCGTTGATGGCGGCCTGCAGGTCGGTTTCGGCGATCCAGAAGTCGCGCTGGGCCTCGATCGCGGCGTTGACGGCGCCGATCGAGGCGCGCGTGTCGGCCAGCAGCTCGAACACGCTCATCAGCATGCCGTTGTAGCGCAGCAGGATCTCTTCCGAGATCTTCTTGCGCAGCGGGACGATCTCGTCGCGGTAGTGGCGAGCCAGGTCATGGCTGGTACGGTAGGCGGAATAGGCTTCGCGCACCTGCGAGCGGGCATTGATGGCGGTATCGGCGGTGCGGTGCACCGACTGCATGTAGAGCGCCTCGGCTTTTTCCGTGCGCGCGCCGCCCCAGTCGAACAGGGGCAGAGCGAGCTCGATCTCGTAGCCGTTCTCGCGCGCTTCGCCGGTCTTGCTGGCATTGGCATACCCTGCGTGCAGCACGTTGACGAAACCGGTGGCTTTCGACAGGCCGAGGGCGTGCGCCGTCGCCTCGGCCTCCAGTTTCGCCAGGCGCAGGTCGAGACGCTGCTGCATCGCCAGCGACTCGATGTTGGCGGGCTCGCGCGGCGCCGCCGGCAACTGGGGCAGCCGGTCCGGTAATTGGAAGGCGGTATGCGCACCCCACACGCCCATCAGCCTGGTGAGCTGCTCGCGGGTGGCGCTGGCATTGTGGCGCGCACGGGCCAGCTGGGCGGCGGCCTCGGCGGAAAAGGCCTGCTCGCGGGCGCTGTCGAGAGCGCTCAGGTTGCCGACCCTGGCCATGCGCTGGGCCAGCTCGGCGCCGGCCTGTGCCGCTTCGTGCACCTGTTCGGCGTAGCGCGCCGATTCGCTGGCGGCAACGGCGCGGAACCAGGCCTTGCGGGTGTCAAGCGCGTGGCGCACTGCCGCGCTGGCGGCCACCAGCTTGGCGCTTTCGAAGCGGCGCGCCTCGATGTCGCGACGCAGCGGCATGGTCAAGAGGCCCACCAGGTCGAACATGACACTGCGTTCGATCTCGCTTTCGCCATGGCCCGACATGCGGCCGAAGCCCAAGCTCGGGTTGGCAAGCCGGCCGGCCTGGACCAGGTCGGCTTCGGCCACGCCCAGCTGGGCCAGCGAGGCACGCAGGCCGCGGTTGCCCAGCAAGGCCACGCGCACCGCACCGTCGGCTGATAGCGGCTGCTCCAGCAGTGCATCCAGCTGCGCCTGGGCGGGCACGTCGCCGGCGCGCGGCAGGCGCAGGTCCTGGCGGGTGCGCTCGGCAGTCATGGCTGAGACGGCCTCGAGGCCGCTATCGCGTGAAAAGCTGGCGCAACCGCCGAGCGTGAGAGCGATGGCGCCGATCGCCAGCGCACGCAGCGCCGGGGGGAATTCCTTGTTAGTCATCGGTCGGCTCCGCTCAGTGGTGCTGCTGGGGCTGCGCGTGCGCCGGCGCCGTGTTTCCCGGTCCCGGCTTGGATGGCGCGGATTCCTTGCGCGGTTCCGCTGCCGGCGCATGGTGCCCGGCATGGCCCGGCTGGCCAGCAACTGTTGCGTTGGCGGCGCGCCAGGCCTTGTCCGGCGGCGGCGCTGCCTTTTCGGTCGTTGTGTAGCCGGCCAGGGCTGACTGGTAAATGATGGCGGGCACGGCCGCAGTCGGGTCGGCCGGGTCGGGCGTGCGGGATGGCTGTCCAGCATGCGCGTGAAACGCTGCGGCCAGCAGGGTGCCGAAGGCAACCCATCGATGGAGATGCATGGTCAATCCTCGAAATCGGGAACAGCGGTGCGCAGGTGCGCACCAGGGCTCGGCACGCGGCAGCGGCTGATAGCCTCAGGCTGCGCGTGCGCGGTCGATTGCGTGGATCAGCGCCGGGGAGGTCGCTGCAGGCCGTCCGGAATGAAGCCGGTACCGAAGTCGGCGGGAGCGATGACGACGACGTCGGAACCGTCGAAGCTCGGCAGGCGAAGTGAAGCGGAAGGGGGCGCGACTGCGCCGACACAGAAGGCCGAGCATGCGCTGCAGGACGCGTGCGACAACATCGATCCGGATCCGGATCCAGGTGCGTTGTCGGCCGCGGCTGCTTCTGCGGCATCGTGGCCGTGGCCGCCATGGTGGGCGTGTTCGTCGACATCCGCAGCGGCATGGTTCGCATGCGGATCCGCAGGCGCGGCAGTGGCGTGTTGTTGCTGTGAGTGCGCGCACGACAGCTCCATGGTGGCGGCCACCGCATGCAGCGGAAGCGCGGCCATCAGGAGCCAGACCAGCAATGTCGTGAGCACACGGTTCATAGGTGCGGCGAGTATAGCATGGGCATTTTGGCGCCGGAACAGGCCGGAAGCGGTGGCTGCGAAGCCGCAAGGTCCGCGCGCAAAGACGGCTTGACCTTGCCATTGTGGGAAGGATTAGAGTGATTGGAAGCCTGCAGCAGGTCGCCAGGCCCAGGTCTGAGGGCCACTGCAGGAGCCTTGATAGCGAAGGAGCCATGTCATGCATCCCCAACTCAAACGGGCCTATCAGGCAGAAATGAGGGCAGCGCGTCGTTCGTACCGCAGACGCGATGATGGAAGTGCGATGCGCCATCTGGAAATCGCCCACGTCATGGGCCAGCAGTACGTCGCGCCGCACGTGGCAACGCATTACTGGATGCTGACGATCGGCTTGCGGCGCCGTTCGCCGCTGCAGGCCTGGGGGCAGTTGCTGCGGATTGTGCTGGGCGCGATCGGCTCGGCCGTCGGCACCGTGCCGGTCGGGAACACCGGGGGTACGAACATCAGCATGTTCCGGCGGCTGCCGGTTGATCCGGCCATCCAGCGCCTGCTCGAGAAATAAGGGCGAAAAGACGACCGTCGATTCGGGTGCGAGAGTGATTGGTGACGCGGTATCGCGCCGGGCCATTGTTCACTTCTCGGGATCCGGTTTGATGCGCGCGTACTGGTAGTCCGCAGCGGAGCGCTCGAGCGCCAGGCCGAGCGTGTCCTTGAGCTCGTCCGGTGTGGCGCCTTCGGCCAGCTTCTGCTGGGCGAAGGTATTGCGCAAGGTGCGCCCACCCGCCCGGGACAGCTCGATGCCGGCACGCTCGAACGTTGCCCTCACCTGCATGTAGACGGTTTTCTTGATCATCTTCCGCCCCTCGGTATTCGCAGGAAAGACGAAATCGCCCGGAATACCCATCTCGGCGCGTTCCCGCAGCCAGGCTTGCAACTCGGCAGCGCCTTCCCGTGGAAGGAGCGTGACGTGCTCGTGACTCGTCTCGTGCTTCTGGCTCGGGGTGATGGAGAGTTCGATGGCGCCGTCAATATCAATTTGTTGCGCGACCTCGCCCAGCAGCAGCCCGATCGCCTCGGACACCTTGAGCCCGGCCAGCGCAATGGTCACCTGCATGGCGCGGTCGCGCCGGCGCTTCCAGCCGTCGAAGGGCGTGACGCGGCGCAGCCGTACCGGCGCCGAGGGGAGGGCGTCGAAGAAGCGGCGCAGCTGGTCCTCCGACAGGGCCCGCGTCGGCTCGTCCTTCATGTACTCGGCCTGGCTGGTGGCCAGGATTGCTTCCCGTGCCGGGTTCGGCTCGGCTTCCAGGTACTGATAGCAGCGCTCGAGCAGACGCAGGTAACGGTGGGCGATCTTGCTGTTAATGGCGCGTCCATGTTCGTCGGCGCGGTTGATGAAACGCTTCAGGTCGTCCTTGTCGACGGTGGAGAAGCGCTTCCCTTGTTCCGCCATCCAGCTGCAGAAGTTCCCGAACATGTAGGTGTAGATCGCGACGGACTGTTTCGAGACGGTCTTGAACTTGCCGTCGGCCGGGAGGCGCTTGGCGGTCTCGGCGAAATCGAGGCTGATGATGAAGGCAGAGAAGGCCTTGATGGGATTGTCGTCCCAGGATGAAAGCTTGGACATGATGGACACAGAGACGGGATTAAAAACACTATAGCACTAAAAATGTAACTAACCAACGAAGTATTGCATGACCCAAAAAAAGCCCAGCCACCAGCGGCGCCGGCGGGGAGCGAGCTACATCAGGGGAAGGAGACAGTGGCCACAGAAGCGATCGGACCCTGGTCAGGAGGCGAGAACCACGATAGCCGGGACACGAGAGCAGGGCAGCGATAGTCATCCCCGGCTGTAGCCAGGCATGCCTGGACGTCTATCCCACACGCCCTGTCAGACATTCGCAATTACTTGAACGGGACCGGAGACGGAATACTGTCCAGATGTTCACGAACGTCCTTTGACGGCAGAGTCTGCATCACAACGCCAATATTGAAACCAGCAGCCATACGGTTGCAATCGATGAGTGAAATCTCGTCAACTTTTCATGGACCAGAAATGTCTGTGGCTATAAAATTGCATAATTGAAATTAATCTGGTCGTGCCAAGTTCCCGTTCTAGCCAAAACCCGCTCTAGAAACGGATTAGTTATCGGTTAGGATTTCTTGCGACGCGTGGTGTTAGGGCTGGAACGCTCGAGGGTGCGCTTGAGGTCCATGCAATCTTCTTTTTACTGGCCGACGGCTGGGAACCACTCGGTATTGGTGGCGGGTTGGTAACGGGTCGGCAAGCTTGCTGGACGTTGGCGCAACGGGATACGCGCCTCGCCCTCAAGTAGCCTCGACATAACGCACACCAAGGAGAAACGTGTCTAAGTGGAAATTGCGATTGTGGGTTTTTAGCGCGGTGTATGCGTTATTTTGCTTGTGGACTCATGTCTTTTGGTTTGCATCGTGGGCTCGAGACAAGTTCCATCAACAGAGCCTCGAATGGACTGAACTGCCCCCGCTCGTAGCGGCATTCGGGTTGCTCATCTGCGCAGCCTCTTTCGTCGCAACAATTGGGTTCGCACTCGCGAATCCCAAGAGTGCAGACGAAACTTAGGTTGATCGGAAACCGTGCTCGCGAGCTCTCGGGCGCGGTGAGTGCCTGAGAACGCCGGGACGATGGCTTTACACTAAACGAGCATGTGGAACACGCCGCCGGCGACCACAACCCTGAAACACTTCGCCAGGAGGGCGGCTTGAGAGAATTTCTGACGTTCGCGGTCATTGGACTGGTCGCCTTCGCGATTATCCTTAGTTTTGCTGCACCGTTTTTCAACCGGTCCGAGGGCGCGCCGTCAAATGCCGTCGACGACGACGATAACGAGCTCAAATTCGTGCAGGTGAATCCTGCTACTGGCCTGCCAATGGACGACGACGGGATCATGGACGTTGGCGGCAACACGTTTGGTTCGGGTTCCTCTTCAGACTCGGACTCGTTCTTCGACTCGACATCGAACTCCGACGACTGAACAACTCGTCTGCTACACCGCTATGCGCATCTACACTCTCGACCAACTCGCTCTTTTCACCGCCGTCTGCACGGACCACGCTCGCATGCGCGGCGGCATGCAGTCCTTGGGATTCAGCCAAGATGTCTGCTGCACCCTCCCATCGTCGGACTCAACTAGGCGCCGCGACATCGTGTGCGTCTACTGAGATTATGGCGGGGAATTTGGCAGGTAGCTCGAAAAGTTATTTGATTCCTGCCGTGAAGTTTGGAGAGTCTTCTAGACAGTGCCTTCACCTATCATGCTTGCCCATTCCGCGCTCGACGCGGCCGCGGCATTGAGAGGGTCGGCACCGTGCCGGCTAATAAAGGCAAAGTGAGGAAAATGAAGAGTTACTTGGGCATCTTGATCTCGGCTCTAGCGTTGAGCGGATGCACACACGCAGAACTCGCCAACAACGGAAGTACACCTGTCGGTGTCACAGGGACCGCCTCAGCGCAACACGAGTCGCTAGGCAATGATAAGCATATGCTCGTTATCACGGCTTCTACGGCCTTGGTCGAGACGGAAGGGTCAATTGAGCAGCGGATATTCATCCACGCGCAACGAGAAGCGGCAAGGATCTATCCAGGTAAGTTCGAGTTCGTCCATTACCCGAATGGAACGGCACCGCTAGCATCAGGCTTTATGAAGCGGTCTCGCAGCTACGTCTTTGCATGCGCTTGAGATAGGCCGAGAAAAATATGAGATCGAACAAATGGCGACTGCTCGCAGCACTTTTGGTCGCAAATATCCATGCCGTGCCCTTCGCAACGGCAGCTTCACAGTGTCCCTTCTTGATCGCGCAAGAGGCTGGGATGATCGAACGCCGAGTGGCCTTCTATATTGAATTGCTTGAGAAAAACGACAAATATGACGCTACAAAGGGGGCAGCGTTCTGGAATCATAAAATTGCTTCTTCGCGCACATTGAAGGAATACCAGAGTCAATTGACCCCTGGCCAGCTAGACGCTCTGTCCCGGTCGGGCTGTAAGGCGGAGCAGGGCGCACTACATACAATGCAGGTCGAGCAGATCGTCGGTGCAAAAGTTGTGGAAATTATGAATGCTGTCTCAAGCAAAGACGAGGCAAGACCGAGACTGGTTGCATTGTCAGTGCAGACGCGACTGTTCGATATTTGCCGTACGTTGCCAGAGAAGCAATATCGAAGCGCCTGCAAGGCAGCGGTGGCCCTCTCAACTAACACGGAAAACCGATGAAAGACAGTAGAGTTACGCGGATCATTGTCACTGTCGCCCTAGTGGTCCCGTACGTATGCCACGCCGGATTGAATATTGGAAGGTACGAGCTTGGAATGTCCCATAAACAGGCTGCGAAACTTGGATTGGCGGAGTGCGCCGACATGGATAATCGAAAGCAGATTCGGTGCGTGCCGACTGGCCTTCCAGACGTAGGCGCGACCGTGAAATACGTCTGGTTCGATGCTGTGTCTAAACGTCTCGTTACGATGCGAGTTGAAAGTATCAGGTTTCATCCTTTTCCACCGTCCTCAGCCGACAAGCTGTGGCTTGTCGCGTCCGAAAGGTATAAAGCCTCCTTCGTCCAACCGCTCAGCTTGGGGTCTTGTGGTTCGGCCGCGCCCGCGGTCGAGACATCAACCACTGGCATGCGGGCGACCTGCCTGCACCCAAAGACCGACGCGTATCGTGAGGTCACCGTGGGATACAACCGCGAGGAGCTACCCGGAGGAGGACATGGCATTCATAGCCGCCCGGGGAACACCCCGCATATCGGAGCAACGGCCTACATGAGCCACAACCCGCTGATCAAACGCGAATTCCAGAAGCGTCAACTACGCCGCCAAGAAGAGGCTCGGCGTTTGGCCAGACCTGCTGAGTTGAAAGCATTCGAGCGTGGCCTGTAGCGACTCAGCCAAATGACAGGAAAAGAGCCAGCAGCACCGATTGCCCGCTACGAGCGGGCAGCGGCATTGCGAGGCTCGGCACGGTGCCGGTCCAGCGAACGAAAGCGACACATGAATGCGAACGAGCAGGGGTGCGTCGGCTCCATCCGCTCGGTGTACGCCGACACGACCAGCAATGAAGTAATCACGCTGAGAGGCGCCGCCTTCATCAGCCGCGAAGAAGACGACGCGGCCTGGGCGAATGTCCAGGCATTTGCCGGCGCAACCAACCTGGTTGCCGATCGCCTCGACGCCAACGGCGACATCGTTGACGACAAGCCGGTGTCGGTCGAGATGTGCGAGGTGCCGATGAGCGCTTCGATCGAGCAGCTGATGGCAGCTGACCGCGCGAACCTGGCCGGCGAGCTGGCCTGCGCGTAAATGTCAATCGGAATAGCGGTCGCAATCGGTGACGCGGTGTTGATGGCAGCCGACTGACGTCGTTCAAACGCATATGAAGTACTTACGAACGAGGCTCAGAAAATCGTCGAGCTAACCGAGTCGCGAGCCGTCATTGAGTTCGGTGCCGTTATGGCGTCTGCAGCCGTGGTCAACGAGCTGAAGGTGTCCAGCCACTGGCGCCGTCAGGAGCCAAGCGTGGCTTCAATCGCTTACGTCGTCTCCAAGTTCGGATTGCTGGACGGGGCTGACGGCCGCTGGCGCAGTTGAAGATCGACACCAGATCATCTAAGCTGAACGATGCGTCGCCTGACGTATATCCCGGAAGCCGTTGGAAGCAAATTTGTGAGACCGATGCGAACAGCGGCATCTAACAGTTTTACTTCCGAGAGCTTCTAGGATATTGACGGGAAAGCTTGGATAAGCGCTTTTCCTTTAAAGACGCATAATCTATATTATGTTAAATTCGCTTTGTACACGAGGATCTGTGTGTCCTTTAGCAGAGCCTTCCATGGCCGAAAGCGCTCTCGCCCACTGAAGGCCGCCACCAGCGCAGCGACGAAAAAAAAGCCGCGGACTCGCGCCCGCGGCTTTCATCACACAAGCGATCTAGAACTTAGAACTTGTGGTTGTACTCGACCGTGAAGCGCGCATAACGCGGCGTCTGGGTCGACAGGACGCGGCCGTAGCTGTCCAGCAGCGTCTGGGTCGAGCCGTTGTTCAGCATTTCCGAGACCGACTGCACGGTCTGGCGGTTGGCGACGTTGAACACGTCGACCTTTGCCGTCAGGCCCGGCAGGAAGGCCGGCATGTAGGCCAGGTTCACGTCCAGGCGCGTGGTCCATGGCAGACGGCCTTCCGAGCCGCGCGGCGCCGGGCGGCCGAAGCACGTCGCGTAGTACGAGCCGTAGCTGTGGGCGGCCGGCACGCTCGGGTCGGCGCCCAGGCAGTTCTTCGGACGGCCCGACTGCGCCAGCAGGTTGCCGCCGACCATCCACTCAGGCGTGACCTGGTAGAAGCCGAAGGCCTTCAGCTGGTGCCGGCGGTCGTTCGGCAGCGGGCCGTACTTGCCGCGCATCAGCTCAGGCTTGTCCCAGCTGATGGTGTGCGACACGTCCAGCTGGCCGATGTCCGACTGAGTCTGGCCCTCGGTATTGCCCTCGTTCTTCGACCAGGTGTAGTTCACGCGGCCGTACCAGCCATTACGGAACGGATGCTCGAGGAACAGGTCGATCGCCTTGTAGGTGCGCTTGGCGTCGTCGAAGCCCAGGTCCGCCTTGCTCAGCTTCACCTCGGTCAGGTTGGTGCCGGTATTGGCGAAGTCGACCAGGAAGGTGTTGTCCTCGCCCGGGTTGAAGGCTGCGCAGCCGAAACCGGTCCACTTGCTGGTGTTGACGGACGGGTTGCGCGCCAGCCAGGCCTTGAACGGACGGTCGTCGCACATGTCGTCGATGGTCGAGCGCAGGGTTCGGTAGGTCGCGCGGGCGCCGAAGGTCATGTCACGCGACAGCGCGCGCTCGAAACCGAGCGTGATCTCGTCCTGGTAGGTCGGCTCCAGGCTGGTGGCGGCAACGGTATTCGGGTGCTTGAACTGGAAGTACTCGTTGTTGGTCGAGAACGGTGCCGGCGCCAGCGGCACCAGGCCCTGCGGAGCGCCGGTGACCGGGTCGACACCGGTGTAGGTGAAGGACTGGGTGGTGAACAGCGAACGCGAGGCGCCGCGCACCGAGATGTTGGTCGGCACCTGCACGAAGTAGCGGCCGGCGGTACCGAACACCTTGAACGAGGAGTCGCCGTTCACGTCCCAGGACGCGGCGAAGCGCGGCGCGATCTGGTCCTTGATATCCATGAACTTCTGCTTGTCGCCGTTGCGGTTCTCGAATTGCTCGTTACGTATGCCGACGGTCAGCAGCAGGTCCTTGGTGACCTGCCAGCGGTCCTCGAGGTACTGGGCCGATTGGTCCGAGTAGGCGTCGGTGATCGAGGTGAACTTGGTCTCGGTCACGTAGTAGCCCTGCAGGCCGTAACCTCCCCCGCTGGCCGGCGCCACCGTCACGTTCTGCAGCGTGATCGGGGTGGTCGGGGACTGCGCGCTGCGCGAGTAGGTCCACAAGCCGCCGCCGGCGCGGAACACACCGGCGTCTTCGGAGCTCAGCCTGTTTTCATCGATACCCGCGCGCAGCGTGTGGTTGCCGAGACGGTACTCGATGTCCAGGCGTGCGGATTCGACCGTGTCGCGGCCGCCGGTGACCGGCACGTTGCCGCTGACCGGGTTCGGGTTCGGATACGACAAGCCAGGCACGCGGGCCGCCGGCGTGGACGACACCTGGTACACATTCGGATT
>PJUD01000614.1_pt1 | contig 15980 bp, 14 predicted proteins | sample 1512341 | NCBI WGS metagenome assembly PJUD01 (sample SAMN08177675, study PRJNA422409) | Feces metagenome, whole genome shotgun sequencing project. | isolation source: Chicken feces (3) enriched on wood chips: beechwood xylan treatment | host: Gallus gallus | place: USA: Madison | collected 2015-01-15 | reverse complement strand
TATACCTTCAACAGCTGCTCAAGCTGCGGAATGATATGATACAGAAAATCGTACTGACCTTCCTCGTCCTCCATGAAATAGCCGCTTTCCGTTTTCATGAAATTCGCCTGCTCCATCAAGTCGAGAATACGGGCTTCCTTATTGCTTTCACGCATGAGAATTCGGTTGATTCCGCGTCCGGCCCGGGCGTTATCCAGCGGATTGATGATGATTTCGCCATAATGGAATTCGAGTCCGGCCAGCAGCCGGTCTCTTACGCGATCCAAATATAGCTTTGCTTTAAGAGGCGCCTGCACGACTTGCTCGGAGACCGCTTGGGATAGCCTGACGCTGCCGAGCCCCATCAAGCCGGGAACGACTTTCTCCATAAAAGGGGCCATTTGTTCGGACGAGACCCGAATGGTGCGGGCATCGCGCGCGTTGGCCAGCATTTTCTGAAGCTCGGAGAGCCGTCTGCATGGCTCGGGCTTCAGCTTGAGCAGTGCGCCGTCGGTAAGGACTAGGCCGTACGATTCCAGTACGATAAGCCGGTCGAGCCCTTGAACGTTCAGGCGATATCCCGAAGGCTCAGCTCCGGCGAGGCCGCCGTCCTGTTCAAGCTCGAATAGCAGGGGCATGGGCATGTCGGAGAAGCGGAGGCCTTCATAGGAAAAGCCGTCGTATTCGAGTCTTACGGACGAAGCCTGGGTCAACAGAGGAGCAAGCTCCTCCCACACGGACGGAGGAATCAAGAGCGTGCGATCTCCGCCAGCAGGGGTCGTATGTGAGGCAAAACCTCCAGAAGTGTCGCGGTACATTTTCTCGTTGCGGTGGAGCTCGATCAGTTGGCGAATGATGGCGTCGTTCGTTTCGTGAAAACAGTGCAGCTCAGGGTCGTAAGTAAAATACCGGGAGCATTCGTACTGTTCGCGCAGAGCGATACGATCTAGGAATTCACGCAGCTTCGGGACGACATAAGTACGCTTGGAGCCGACTCTTAGCTCTATGGAAAACATATTTTTACGAAATCCGTAATGGAACAGACTGACGATAAATTCCACGCTAAGCGGCTCGCGCGCATCGAAGATCGTCGACGCCCGGCTGGGGCGGACGGGCTTGGTATCGAACAAATCGAGCATAACGGTAGTTAACGCAGCATCCGTAGGGGCGCCAGAAGCTCTCGTGCTGTCTGGGAAACTCGGTTGTCCCGGTTGGTTAAGGCGATTAGGACGAGTGACGGGGTGTGTAGCGCTTATTGGCGATTTGTCGGCCCCGGCTAATTGTCCCGATTGCTGAAGCTCGTACAGACTGAGCAGCGTGGCGGCGATATGGCGGCAGCTCTGACTGGCGGAGAGATTAAGGTTAAGACATTCGCAGTCGGTGCGAATGTCCCCGTTGTCGTCGGCGCGAATATCGACGCGAAACCGCGAGTGCGTGCCTTTAACTGTAGCCGTACAGATGCGGAGGGCAGGATCGTAGTCGGCGATCGTCACTTTGCCCGCGCGGCAATCGACCTCGCCCCGTTCATAGGAATAGGCGCCGCACATGGTTTTAATCTTTTTTTTCGTCAATTGAAAGCTCATAAGCGGACTCCTGATCTGGTCTTGTTGTCCCCATGATACCAGATTCCAGGACAGTAGACGACAATGATGGCAAGGTGGCGGTTTGTTTGACGGCAGCAAAAAGGGACCGACTCATAAGCAGGTTCATCCTTTCGGAAGACTCTTTACTTATGAGACAGCCCCTTTCTGGGAAGAATTACGCTAAATCTTCATGCAGCTCCCATTATTTCGCGGTCAGATTAATGTGATCCAGATCGGTATCGTTGTTGAAAATAAAGGATAACAGGTAATCGCCGCGTTTATAGACGACTTTTTTCTGGACGAGCTTACCGTTCTTAATCGTTTTTGTAGCGTCGGGACGGCCCCAATTGTGCACGAGCATTTTCAGGGTGATTCCTCCGATATTTGTCTGCCGCTCCACGTTCGTGCCGAAATAGCGGAGCTCGCGTATTTTGTTCAACTTATAGCTGACAGCGTAGCCTGGATGCCCCATTTCTGCATGGTAAACATCGAAAGCATCGGAGTCTTTGCCCGGAAGCTCGGGTTCGCCGATTTGCTTCTGGACATCCTGGCGCGTGCTGACGCCGACGGTCAGACCGGCCATTGCTCCGGGAAATTGACCCTTAAGAGCCGGTTTATAAAAGCTGTTCAAGGTTTGCAGGGCTTGAGCTTTAGCCTGGGTCTGATCGTCCTTGACAGCTGCTGCGGATACGGATGGGGACGCGAGCGGATGACCTGAAGCTCCGATTAGGCCAAATGCTACCGCTGCGGATAAGAACACGACGCCCGTCGATTTCTTGAAATGCTTCATGTGAATGTCCTCCCTAGATGTCTGGATAAAAGCACGTGTACATAAAATAGACGGGTTTTCGGAAGATGAAGTTGCAAGGTTATTAGTGGCATCTTACAAAACCGAGCACATCTCCGGCAGGCGAATCGGGTTATTTACCACGTGCACGCAGCAGAGGAGCTTCTCACGTGGCAACGCAAAAAGTCCGCTGCTCTTAAGAGAGCAACGGATCGAAGCGGGGAATCCGCGCCCTCTTTCCTTTATTTTGAACCAAGAAAAGGGGGATTATGAGGCGGAATCCATTAATGAAGTTAAGGCATTTTTTGAGAAGAAGGCTATTCCCGTTCCGCCAGATTGGCGAGCGAGCGCAGCCGCTCTTTGCGTCCGGGCAATTGGGACAGAAAGATGCGCAAGTCGGGGAAATCGCTCAGATTTAATGTGTAGTAAACCCATTGGCCGCGTTTTTCCTCGCTGATGAGTCCGGCTGTTCGAAGCTTGCGAAGATGCTGGCTCGCGTTGGGCTGGCTTGTACCCAGCAACTCTACGATGTCCGAGACGCATAAGTCTTTTTCCTGCAGCAGCCCCAAAATAGCTAACCTGGTACGATCCCCCAACAGCTTCAACAGCTCCGCCATTTGGCCCAATCGATCGCTCATTTCCCCAACTCCCTCTGTCCGCTTAGACTCTGGTTGAAATAATAGATTCGTGCATAATGATATATTAATTTATAACATAAAAGATAAACCAGATAAAGATTTGCGAGGCCTATATGCGCGGTATGCGGGCAGTTTGGCGCTATCGGGATAAGGAAGGAGTGAATGGCGAGGGAGGAGGGGATCGGATCTGGGGAGGGGCGTGAGGCGTGCTGACGGTCGGTAAAAGCAAAGCACAATCTAATCGTCCGGGCCTACGAGCGACAAGATAATGGTCGGCCGCCTCCGCAGCTTGGCTCCAATCCGCCATCGCAGCCGGGGCGGTGGCGGATGATTTTTGTCTAAGCCGATTTGATGCGGGAGAAGAAGCCGGAGATGGCCATTTCGGCGGCTCCCATCATGGCGGAGCGTTCGCCTAGCTCGGCGAAGAGAAACTGCGCCTTGCGCAGGTGGAAGCCTAGAGCGCGCTGCACGACAGTTTGGCGCAAAGCGTTCTCTAGCCACGGGCGGGCTTGGCTTAGCCGGTTGCCGATAATGACGGCGTCGGGGTTGAAGATGTTGACGATGTTCGCGATCCCGATGCCCAAATATTCGCCGATGTCGGCGAAGAGCTCTTGGACGTCCTGCCTTCCCGAGCTGGCCGCGGCCAGCAACTGCTCCAAGTCGTCGAAGCCGAGCGAAGAAGCCTGCTTTAGCAGCGCACGCTCCGAGGCGTACAGCTCCCAGCAGCCTCGATTGCCGCAGGCGCAGCTTTGACCGTGAGCTTCGATAGACAGATGCCCCATCTCTCCCGAGAAGCCTGTCGTGCCTTTATAGAGCGATTTGTTCAAAATAAGCCCGGTACCGATTCCGATCCCGACGCTGACATAGACCAGATTGGCGATGTTGCGTCCGGCACCGTATTTTTGCTCGCCAAGCGCGCCCGCGTTGGCCTCGTTATCGATGATGACGGGCAGGCCGAAGCGCTCTGTCAGCATGCGCTGCAGCGGAATGTCCCGCCATTGCAGGTTGGGTGCGAACAGGATCGTTCCGTGCTCGTCGACGATGCCGGGAACGCCCGCTCCGATACCGACGATTCCGTAAGGGCTGGGCGGCGCTTCGGCGATCAGCGCTTCGACGCAGCCGCACAATTGCTCGAATACCGCTTCCGGCTCCGAATCGCGAAGAGGGGAAGTCTGCTCAGCAAGGATAACGCCCCGCATATCGACGAGCGCGCCGCGGACATAGTTGACGCCCAGATCGATGCCTATCGCATATCCGGAAGCGGCGACGAATTCGAGCATGACCGGCTTGCGCCCGCCGCTCGACTGGCCCGTTCCGATCTCCCGCACGAGCGAGCCGTCGATCAGATCCTGCACCAGGCTGGACACGGTTGCTTTATTAAGCCCGGTTTGCTCCGAGATTTGCGCGCGGGACAGGGGGGCTCCCCGCAAAATACTTTCCAGCACGATGGCTGTATTGATTCGTTTAATGAGCGCTTGATCGCCCGTAGGTGTCGTCATAGCGGCGCAGAAGCTCCTTCGGCTCGGATAGAGTGGCTTGGACATGACTCATGACTTCATGATGGCTTGGTCCACATTATGAAGTCCATTATAACATAAATTAATAACCTCAAAACTTAGTTTATTGAATAGACAAACTAAGTTGTCGGTGTTATGCTGAGATCAGATTACCAAAATGACATCGGTTTCAAGGAGGCCTATATTCGTTATGAGCAAATTCCCCAACGTTCCTCAAATCCAGTACGAAGGACGCGATTCGCAAAATCCGTTCGCGTTCCGCCACTACAACCCGCAAGAGGTCGTGCTCGGCAAAACGATGGAGGAGCATCTGCGCTTCGCCGTCGCTTACTGGCATACCTTCAACGCTAACGGAAGCGATCCGTTCGGAGTCGGCACGGCGGTTCGGAGCTGGGATTCGCTCGCTCCGCTTGATAAGGCGAAGGCTCGGGTCGAGGCCAACTTCGAGCTGCTGGAGAAGCTGAACGTTCCGTTCTACGCTTTTCACGATGTGGACATCGCTCCGGAAGGCGCGACGCTGGCGGAGACGAACAAAAACCTTGACGTCATCGTCGCCATGCTGAAGGACTATCAGAAATCGACGGGCAAGAAGCTGCTCTGGAACACGGTTAACCTGTTCACGAACCCGCGTTACGTTCACGGCGCAAGCACGACGAACAACGCTGAGGTATTCGCCTATGCGGCTGCAACGTTGAAAAAAGGACTCGAGGTCGGCAAAGAGCTCGGTGCGGAAAACTACGTGTTCTGGGGCGGCCGCGAAGGCTACGAATCGCTGCTGAACACCGATATGAAGCTGGAGCTCGACAATCTGGCGCGCTTCCTGCACATGGCGGTGGATTACGCGAAAGAAATCGGCTTCGACGCCCAGTTCCTGATCGAGCCCAAGCCGAAGGAGCCTTCCAAGCACCAGTACGATTTTGACGCGGCTACGGCGATCGCGTTCCTGCAAAACTACGGCCTGAAGGACAGCTTCAAGCTAAACATCGAAGCGAACCATGCGACATTGGCCGGTCATACGTTCGAGCATGAGCTTCGCGTAGCCAGCATCAACGGCATGCTCGGCTCGATTGACGCCAACCAAGGCGACCTGCTGCTTGGCTGGGATACCGACGAATTTCCGACCGATCTTGTCTCCACGACGCTGGCCATGTATGAAATTCTCAAGAACGACGGCCTCGGCCGCGGAGGCGTCAACTTCGATGCGAAGGTTCGCCGTTCGTCCTTCGAGGACGAGGACTTGTTCTTCGCGCATATTGCCGGTATGGACACCTATGCCCGCGGCTTGAAGGCGGCGGCGAAGCTGATCGAGGATCGCGTGCTCGACGATCTCGTGGCTAAGCGTTACAGCAGCTTCAGCGAAGGCATCGGCGCCGACATTATATCCGGCAAAGCGACGCTGAAGTCGCTCGAAGCGTATGCGCTGCAGGCGAAGCCGATCCGTAATGAATCCGCTCGTCTGGAGCAGCTTAAAGCCGCCTTGAACGATATCATTTTCAGCGTATAAGCGAATAATAGAGGAGACGGACTCCATGAAATATGTCATCGGTGTAGACTTGGGGACGAGCGCGGTCAAAACGCTGCTCGTCGGCCAAGACGGCGTCGTGCGCGCCGAGGCGACCCGGGAATATCCTTTGTATCACGACAAAGCCGGATGGAGCGAGCAGGACCCCGAGGATTGGGTAGTGGGTACGATCGACGCGCTGCGCGATCTGCTTGCAAGCTCCGGCGCCAACCCGGAAGACGTCGAAGGGGTCAGCTTTTCCGGACAGATGCACGGACTCGTTCTGCTTGATGCGCAAAGCAAACCCGTGCGCAGAGCGATTCTGTGGAACGATACTCGGACGACAGAGCAGTGCCGCGAGATCGAACGGACGCTTGGCGACAAGCTGCTGTCCGTCACCCGTAATCCTGCGCTGGAAGGATTCACGCTTCCGAAGATTCTGTGGGTGAAGCAGCATGAGCCGGACAGCTTTGCGAGGGCCGAAAGCTTCGTGCTGCCGAAGGACTATGTCCGGCTTCGCCTTACCGGAGAGAAGCACATGGACTTGTCGGACGCGGCGGGAACGCTTATGCTCGACGTCGCGGGCCGCGAGTGGAGCGCGGATGTGCTGGACGCGTTCGCGCTCCCTTCCGGCTTCTGCCCGCCGCTCGTCGAGGCGGGAGCTTATGTCGGCGAGTTGACAGCGGAAGCGGCGTTGGCGACCGGACTCCGGCAGCAGACAAAAGTATTCGCGGGGGGCGCCGACAATGCCTGCGGAGCGATCGGAGCGGGCATTCTGTCGCCCGGCCTGACACTGTGCAGCATCGGAACGTCGGGAGTCGTCTTGACGTACGAGGAGGACGCCTCCGCCGACTATAGGGGCAAGGTTCATTTCTTTAATCACGGCAAGGCGGGAGCCTTCTACGCGATGGGCGTTACGCTCGCCGCAGGATACTCGCTTAGCTGGTTCCGCAATGCGTTCGCCAAGGGCGAGACCTATGATGCGATGCTGCAAGGAGCGGAACTTATTCCGGCCGGCGCGAACGGCCTGCTGTTCACGCCGTATATCGTCGGAGAGCGCACTCCGCATGCGGATGCGCAAATTCGCGGGAGCTTCGTCGGCGTGGATGGAAGCCATACGAGAACGCATTTCGCCCGGGCGGTCATGGAAGGAATTACGTTCTCCTTGAACGAGTCGATCGAGCTGTTTCGCGCCGCGGGCAAACAAGTCGACCAAGTCGTATCGATCGGCGGCGGGGCCAAAAATCCGCTCTGGCTGCAGATGCAGGCCGACATTTTCAAAGCCGATGTCGTTGCGCTGGAGAACGAGCAAGGGCCCGGTCTCGGTGCGGCGATGCTGGCCGCGGTCGGCTGCGGCTGGTTCCCGTCGCTTGACGCTTGCGGAGCGACGTTCGTGAAGCACGCGCGGGTGTATCGTCCGAATGAAGAAGCCAGCGCGCGTTACGGGCAGCTGTTTGAAATTTACCGCCAAGTGTACGCTCAGACGGCGGACCTCAATCGCGCGCTCTATGCTTTTCGAAACTAGCGCAATCGGGTAGAATAAAAATTAGGACAAGGGGTGCCTCCCTTTCCTTCAAGAGCCTTCGCATTTCCCGGCCGGTAAACGGGAGAAGGCTCTTTTGCTGTAGGCGGGGAAACCTAAGAGCCTGCAAATCCGTATTTTATAACATATGAACATTTAACGACTGAATCGAAGCGGAGGAAAACCGGTGGCAACGGACGAGACGGACGACAAAGAGCGGGACAAGATCAGATTTCCTTTGCTGCGGGCGGAAGTGGAAGAAGCGGGCTACGAGTCGGGGCATCCGATCGTGCGCAATATCGTGCTTGAAGTCGGCTCCGGCGAAAGAGTCGGTCTGATCGGGCCTAACGGAGCGGGGAAGAGCACATTGATGAAGGGACTGCTCGGCCAACTGCCTCACTGGCGAGCGAAGGTGTATTGGCGGGGCGAGGAGAAGACGATGGCTCGGGAAGAAGCCGTTTCTTCGCAAATTGCCTACATTCCCGAGCAGCCGATCGTATACGAAAGGCTGACGCTGTGGGAGCATCTCGTCTTGGCCGCAGCTTCGGTCGGCTTATCCGAGGAAGAGCTGAACGAGCGGGCGGACAAGCTGCTGCGCCGTTTTCGTTTGAACGGGTTCCGGCATCATTATCCGGTGAAGTTCTCCAAAGGCATGCAGCAAAAAACGATGCTGATCATCGGCTTCCTGATGAAGCCCGATCTGTACCTGGTGGACGAGCCGTTCATCGGACTTGATCCCGGCGCGGTTCTGGAGCTGATCGACGCCTTGGAGGAGGAAAGAAGCCGCGGAGCGGCCATCCTGATGACGACGCACGTACTGGATTCGGCGGAAAGAATGTGCGATCGATTCGTGCTCGTCAATAACGGAGGAGCGGCTGCCACGGGTACGCTTGAGGAGATTGCGAGGCAGGCGGGCCTCGGCTCGGACGCTCGGCTGTTCGATTGCTTTCATCGACTCACCGCCCGTGACGAAGATGACGAGGTGGAGGCATGAGCCGTCAGGAAGCGGAGCCGAATTCGACGCCTTCCCGTTCCCGTTCGCTCGGAAGCTTCACTTCGCGGACGCTGTTTGCCGAAAGGATGCTCGCATTCTGGCACACCGTCTGGAAATGCTGGAGAATCGTATTAGACTGGACGGTATGTCTCTACATTGTGCTTCCAGGGGCGTTTATCTCCGTCGGAATGTACAGGGATTTCATGCGCGATCCGCCGCCGGGACTGGCGGAGTTTCCGCTGTATCCGATTCTGCTTGTGCTCGCGCTGCTTCAACTTACGGGGAAATACCGGACATTCGCCGAGGCGGGCGACGGTCTGTTCCTGCACCGGCATCCCGGATGGAGGCGGGGCTTTGCTTGGATGGGCTTCGCTTACGGAGGAGCGTCAAGATTATTCGTTACCGGCGTTGTAGCAGCAGCGCTGTCTCCGGTTCTTGTGCCTGTGTTCGGCCTATCCGCGGCTTCGCTGGCCGCCCTCGTTCTGTATTACGCCGCCGCAGGGCTGAGCTGGTCGCTGCTAAACGATCGGATCGCGCTGAACTGGAAAGGCTGGCGTAGATGGGCGGCGTTACTGCCTACAGGCGCTGTCTTTGTGTTCGGCGTGACCGCGTTGGCCGATCGGGCAGCCTTCGAGCCGCTTCTAACGCTTCTGTTCGGGGCGGCGTTCCTCGCCGGCGCATTCGCGCTTCTGCTTCTGAGGCTTCGCAAGCTGGGAACGCTGTTGCACGAAATTGCCGTGGAAACGGCAAGCTACACGTCGCTCGTCAGCTGGGTTCTCATGGATACGATGGAGAAGAAGCCGATTCCGCGGCAAAGCAAGCCGATCCTGTTTGCCCGCTCCCAGCCGTTACTGCGTCACCGAAGCGTCGATGTCGACCGACTGGCGGACAGCTGGATGAAATCGGTCGTTCGCCGTCCGGATCTGCTGAAGCAGCTTGTTTATATTCTCGGGGTCGGCACAATGGCGCTCGCCTTGCCTCCGATTCCGCTGGCGGTCGCAGTGTGGCTGGTTCTGCCTTTTCTGGTCGTCGCTACGCTGCGCCGACAGTGGCGGCAATGGTTATCCGAGCCGTATCTCTCGCTATTCGAATGGTCCCGTCAGGTCGAGACGGAGGCTTCCCGCAAAGCGACAGCTTGGCTGGCGCTGCCCCACATGCTGTTGTGGGCGCTTCTGCTCTCCATCCGAATCGGGCTGGCGTTCGGGGGCTTCGCCTGGCTTGCGGCTGTCGCGTTGCTTCCGGTAGGTTATTTCTGGGCGAGGACAGTGAGCAGTTTGTTATCCTCATTCGCAGCCTCGCGCGAAATCAAGAATAAACGCTCCTCATTCCGGGATAACTAACCGGAAGGGATATAAGTTGACTGAAGCTGGGCGGAACCGTCCCCATCGGAAATATTATGCAAGGGGCTTCCCCTTCACAGGGTCAACTTATATAGAATTACGAGGAGAGGGTGAAAGCGATGAAGCATGCCGCGCTGCTGTTTCAATTCCCCGCAGATTCTCAAGCCATGCTGGCGGCGGAGACGTTGGAGGAACTGGGCTACGAGCCGCAGCTTCATGAAGGCGGAAGGCTGCACATTCACGTGCAGAACGAAGATTTGACTTCTGCGCTGGAAATTGTGCAATGCTGTTCGGGGCATCTGCTCGAACACGCGCCGGCGGAAGCCGTCACCGTTACGGATTTCGCTTATGGGATGGACGATATTCCGATCCCCGCGCATACGGTAAACGAGGATTGGGTCGACTCCTATCAGGAAGGCCAAGCGGCTTCCTATCCGCCCAACGCGCTGGACGAAGCCGATTCCTTTCGGCAGAGCTCAGAGGAAGACGGGGAAAATGGCGACGGTACGGCCTATCCGACCGACGACGGATCGTACGACCGGTTCGAGACGACCTGACCGACAAGGCATACGGGGCAAGCGCAGCCGGAAGATTCCGGAGTCGCCTGCCCCTTTGCGAATTTTAGTGGAGCTTGCAAGCCGAATGGCTCGCGCTATAGCGCTCATCGCCCATCTATGTTTGATCCATAACGCTTCCAATTTATTGGATATTAAACTTTTACGAACGGATCTATTTGCAGGAAATGAGCTTACGCAGGGAAGTTAGTCGGAAATTCGTACAACGCAGCTCGAACCAGGCTTAAACGGCGGACAATTGTACGAAAAACCACACAAAGCAACTCGGCTCAGACTCAAACGACGAACGTTTGTAGGGAAATTCGTATAAATCAACCAAGATCAGGGATTGTATGCCACTAAAGCGTCTTCGATAATTATACGAATTAACTTCTGGGAATTATCTGGAATTTTTGTAGGTCAAGCATAGATCGCCCATTGCTACCGGCTCAGAGCGCCGCATGCGTTCCCGCCGTGTATCCCGTCGAGAAAGCCGCCGTAATGTTGTAGCCGCCCGTGTAGCCGTGAATGTCCAGAATTTCGCCGCAGAAGTAGAGCCCGTCCATCAGCTTCGATTCCATCGTTTTCGGATCGATCTCCTTTAAGCTCACGCCTCCGCCGGTAACAAAAGCGTCCTCGATCGACAGCGTGCCGTATACCCGAATCGGGAACCGCTTGATCAGTCCGCAAAGACGGCTCCACGACTGGCGCGGCAAATTGTCGAAGGTGGTCGTCTCCGCCAACTCGGCTCCGCGCAGCAGCGGCGGGATCATTTTCTCGGGGAGGCAGGCTTTAAGCACGTTCTTGACCGCTTTCTTCGGCTCCTGTTCGGCCAGCTTCAGCGTCTCGGCGTACACTTCGTCCGGGCTTTTGTCCGGCATCAGATCGATCGCCGTTTCGACGTTGCCCGCCCGGGATGCCTTCAGCTCTTTGACGACAAACTGGCTGCACCGCAGCGCGATCGGCCCGGAAACCCCGAAATGGGTGAAAATCATGTCTCCGCGATGCTCGACGATTCGCTTTCCTTTGGCGCTCCAGACCGACAAGGCGACATCCCTAAGGCTGAGTCCCTGAAGCTCTTTGCTTGTAATAAAAGGCTCGTTAGAGGTTAGCGGCACTTCCGTCGGAAACAGCTCGGTGATCGTGTGGCCCGCTTTCTCCGCCCAGGCGTAACCGTCTCCGGTCGAGCCTGTCTGCGGTACGGACTTGCCTCCCGAAGCGACGATGACCGCTCTGCAGCTTAGCGTTTCTCCCGAACGCAGCCGAACGCCCGCAACGCGTCCGCCTTCGTACATCACAGTGTCCACTGGAGCGTTCACGCGAATGTCGACGCCCTGTTTGCGCACTTGTCCGACAAGCGTGTCGACAACGGTTTTGGCGCGGTCGGTCACAGGGAACATTCGACCGTTGTCTTCTTCCTTCAAACGGATGCCCAAATTTTCAAAAAAAGCGATAATATCCTTATTGTTGAAATTCGCCAAGGAGCTGTACAAAAACCGTCCATTGCCGGGAATGTGGCGGATCAGCTCGTCGGTGTCCTTATTGTTCGTCACATTGCATCTGCCTCCGCCGGATATGCCGAGCTTGCGCCCCAGCTTGTCTCCTTTGTCGAGAAGCAGAACGCCGGCGAGCCTTTTGCTGGCGGCGATTGCGGCCATCAGTCCCGCCGAGCCTCCGCCGATGACGATCACATCGTAGTCCATGTTCGTTCTCCTGACTAATTGATATATTTAGAGTGTATCACCGGATGCCGAGAACGCAAAATTCCATCGTTCATGTAAAAAAGCTCATAAAGAATATCGGAAAAAGTGAAGATTACTAACTGCCTTATATTGTAACTCATGGGGAGATGTGCTTTAATCAAAGTGATTCGGCACAAATTCGCTAGATCCCGATCCGTAGTTGCGGGAGGTTCGCTAGATGTGGAAAGATGCGCTACTGCAGATCCTGATTGTATTTCTTCCCGTGTTTATGTTCATGGTTTGGTACGATAAACCGGATAGAACCGGCTATTCGCACATATTCATCGGATTATGCTGCGGATTGGCCATGCTATTAAATATGAGTTTTACGACAGTGAATCCATATGGATTTTCTTTGGACCTGCGTCATGTTCCGCTATTGATAGGCTCGATATACGGCGGCATTCCGATCTCTCTGGGGCTCCTCGTTGTATACGCGGCTAAGAGACTTGGAGAGATTGCCTTTCAATGGGAATATTTTGTTTTGATCGGCTTCCTGGCGGTTTACGGTACAGTGCTTTTTACGAAAAAATTCGACTACGGCTCCCGTTCGCGCAAGGGGAAGCTGCGGTTTGCGCTCTATTCCTGCTTATTTCTTGGGCTGCTTCAGGCAGGGTCGTATTTCGCAAGCGCACAGGGAAGCATGTTCGACAAGCTCTCCGCAGTAACGGGCGCTCCACTTATTTTCGTATCCGCTTTCATTGTCGCGACGCTGCTGTGCGTGCACTATATTGAGCTGACTATTGAGAGATTTCAACTGAAGCTGCAGCTTCGGGATATGTCTCTAAGATACGACAGGGAGATTCACGGGCTCAAGGACGAGGTCGACAGAATGGAGAGGCTGAGTCTGGTCGGGCAGATGGCCGCGAGCATTACGCACGAGATTCGCAACCCGCTTGCAGTTATTCGCGGATTTATACAGCTGCTTAACGAGCGCAGCCCTGCGGAGCAGAAAACGTATTTTCACATCGTGCTGGAAGAGCTGGACCGGACGAATTTGATCATTAACGATTTTCTGTCGTTGGCCCAGAATCGTACCGCCGAGAAAGAGCTGTTCAACCTTAACGACCTGCTGAGCGATTTGCTGCCTCTGATCTGGGCGGACGCCAATATGAGGGGGCAGATTATCGATCTGCACACGGACGCAAGTCTGGAACCGATTTTAATGAACAGCAAGGAGATCAAGCAGCTCGTGCTGAATTTGTCGCGCAACGGCATGGAAGCGATGAACGATAAAGGCGCGCTCAAAATTGAGACGACGAATTTGCCGGATTCGGTGCAGCTGCGCGTCAGCGACACCGGCGTCGGCATTCCCGCAGAGAAGCTGAAGCTGCTGTTCGAGCCCTTCTATACGACGAAGACGAACGGCACCGGTTTAGGTTTGGTTTTATGTATGAGCATCGTGGAGCGTCACGACGGCAAAATCCAGGTAGAATCGACAGTCGGTCAGGGAACGACCTTTATCGTCTCGTTCAGCAAGCAGAGCGCGTCAAGAGACAGCCGGCAGGCTGCGGAACAGGCGGGCTAATCGCGGATAAGCGTTCCAGTTTCGGTTACACTACGGGGGCAACGACTAGACAAGGAGGCTGTTATCATGCCCAGAAACGAAGGTCCTTCGAAGTCCGAACGGTCGGCCGAACAACGCGGCAAGAGCAAAACTTCGCCGTTATCCCCCGCATTCGACAAAAAACTGGACGGGCCTAACCGTCCCTCGACCTGACGATGGGCGGCAACGGGAGAAAGAGCAGGCCCTACGCCGACGCGATTCCCGTTCATGGGCCGGACGATCCGGAATTGGATCCGTTCGAGATCGAGTTTCGGCCGGAATTCCGCGAAGGCCGGGGACCGCGCGAGCCTTTCGTGAATGAATACGGCGTTGTTATCGGAGATCACGATTACGAATCCGCGAACTCTCCGCTGGAACGATGGAGCGAGGAGACCGACCCGTCCGTCATGGCGGGGGAGACGTGGGTGCATCCTTATAAAGATATCGGCTTTCTGACGAGCGAGAATCGCGACTTGTTCGAACGGGGAGTGGCCTCTTCCCGTCCGTTCGCGCATCCGATGCATTCAACCGCACCGGCCATCGACGGGGACGAGGATACAAGCCATCCCTCCGTTCCGGAGGTGCTGGACGAGCCTTAAACCGGGTACGATAGCCGAAAGCGGTGGCGCGCCGAACGAAGTCCGGGCGGGCCGGAGCCTCAATAGCTTTGACGGAGCTTGCGGCAGCACGGTATAATGAAATTTAGCGGAATATGCATGCCGCCAATTTCTCGTTCGGAAAGAGAGGCGCATTAGAATGTCGATGTCATTCGAAAGATATATGCTGGATATGATTCAACCGATGCGCGACGATTTGACGCGAGTCGGTATTCAAGAGCTGAGAACCCCGGAGGAAGTGGAAGAGAACCTTCCCGGAGCTGCCGGAACGGCGCTCGTCGTCGTAAACTCCGTATGCGGCTGCGCGGCGGGACAATGCCGTCCAGGCGTTGCCGAAGCGCTGAAGCACGATGTGGTGCCCGATCATCTGTTTACGGTGTTCGCAGGACAGGATAAGGAAGCGACGGCTAAAGCGCGCGAATACTTCCTGCCGTATCCGCCGTCGTCCCCTTCCATCGCATTGATGAAAGACGGAGAGCTCGTTCATTTCATTGAGCGGCATCAGATCGAGAATCGCAGCGCGGAAGAGATCGCGGCCGATTTGACCGACGCTTTCGATCGTTACTGCAAGCAGTAAACAACGTTCCCGGAGGCAGAGGCCGCTCGCGCCCGAGCCGCCGGGTTATTTTTTGCGGTTAAGGAGGAGAGAGCAGGATGACGCTTCAGCAAGAAATTATCGAGAAGCTTGGCGTTAAACCGACGATCGACGTCGACGAAGAGATCGGACGGAGAGTCAAGTTTTTGAAGGACTATGTCGTGCAAGCGGGCGCGACGGGACTGCTGATCGCGATCAGCGGCGGGTTGGACAGCGCGGTGGCCGCGGGACTGTGCAAGCTCGCCACGGACGAGCTGTCGCAGGAGACGGGCAAGGAGTACATCACGCTTGGCGTATTCCAGCCTTACGGAGAGCAAGAGGACATTCACCATAGCTACGAGGTGGCCGAAGCGTTTAAGCTGACGCACAAAGTAGAGACGAACATTGAGGATGCGGTTGACGAGATCGCTCTGGAAACCGAGCAGGCATTCAAGTCTCTGCAAATTCATCGCCATATTAGCCGAGGCGGCAAAGGCAACGTTAAAGCCCGCACGAGAATGGTCGTGCAGTACGCACTCGCCTTCGATCTGAATCTGCTGGTCGTAGGAACGGACCATGCGTCAGAGGCGCTGACGGGCTTTTACACCAAATGGGGAGACGGCGCTGTCGATATTACCCCGCTCAGTACGCTTAACAAGCGTCAAATTAAGGAGTTGGCCCGCCGTCTCGGCGTGCCGGTCAGTATCATCGACAAAGCTCCGACCGCTGGCCTGTGGCCGGGACAGACCGACGAAGATGAGCTGGGCGTAACTTACGAGGACAACAGCTCCTATCTCGAAGGCAAGGACATCGCACCGCAAGCAAGAGAGAATCTCGAGAAGCGCTATAAGAGCACGCAGCATAAGCGCCAGCCGATTCCGGGAATCTGACCGCACAGAATGATCGTCGGAATCGGGTTGGATATCGTTGAGACGGAGCGGATGGCGAAAATTCTCGCAGGGCGAAGCGCGGCCAGGTTTATCGACAGGGTGCTGACGCCGGCGGAACGAGAGGTATGGGGAAAGCTGCCGCCCCGGAGGGCGTTGGAATACGCCAGCGGCCGGTTTGCCGCCAAGGAGGCGGTTG
>PJUD01000604.1_pt1 | contig 16226 bp, 18 predicted proteins | sample 1512341 | NCBI WGS metagenome assembly PJUD01 (sample SAMN08177675, study PRJNA422409) | Feces metagenome, whole genome shotgun sequencing project. | isolation source: Chicken feces (3) enriched on wood chips: beechwood xylan treatment | host: Gallus gallus | place: USA: Madison | collected 2015-01-15 | reverse complement strand
ATTTCATCTTCATGCAAACTGATGTTGATTACTACATTGGTAAAGGTATATTGAAATTTTTGAAGCCAGCAAGTCTTATCCTAACTAGGAACCTCAGAGTTATTGCAACCTGCCACTATTCGACTTTTTGGTGTGACAGAAGGTCAAAACAGTGTTCTTGTACATGTTCACGATTTTATCAGTTACTTCTGGATTGAATGCCCTCCAGAATTCAACCCTAGTCCTGACAATTTGGAGCAATTGAGAGCTGCTTTAAACGTAAAAAAATAAACTATTGAATACTTATTGACTGAGATGTATAGGCAAAATGTCAAACAATTTCCAACATTAATAATAAATACGCGATTACAAAGATTGAATGCGCAATGAAAGAAAACATTCGTTCTTTCAAGAAGAGTGGCGATTCAAGAACTCCTCATCTCAAGATCTTCCTCAGAAGACCCAATTATGTTGCTTCTCTGAGAAGTAATTTTAACTAAAGAATCTTCTGAAACTAATTTTGATAGGATTTTTCGAGAAGGGTATTTCAATTGATAATATTTCATTTACAACATTGACATTTGAATCCAACATGCCTTTTGCTTTACGTTTTATGATCGATACTGGAATGAGAGGAATGTCCTGGATTAAGCTTGAACCAGGCAAGTTCCAAATTAGAGCTCCTGATCAACAAACTTCAACATGCCAAATTGAAGCTGATTGTAAGTTTGAGGATCTCATTCAACTTCCTTCTGATGGAGAATGGTCCAAGATCGCACCATTGAGAATTCTTTCCTTTGATATTGAATGTTCTTCAAATCAAGGTTTCCCCCAAGCTGAAAAGCATCCTATTATTCAGATTGCCAATGTCTGTAAGATCCAAACACAAGAAATGCCTTTTGTCAAGAATATTTTTACTTTAAACACTTGTTCCAATATCGTTGGGGCTGAAATTAGATCCCACAGCAGTGAAGTCGAAATGCTTAAAGATTGGCAAGAATTTATTGCGGCTGTTGATCCTGATATCATTACAGGTTACAACATTATCAGTTTCGATCTTTCCTACATTTTGGACAGAGCAAAGGCTCTCAACATTCAAGGCTTCGGAAAGTTTGGCAGAATTATTGGTAATCTCTCCAAAGTCAAGAGTGCTGTTTATCAAAGTAAAGCTATGGGTTTAAGAGAAACCAAGGATATCAATATTGACGGAAGAATCCAGCTTGATATGTTGATGATTATGCATGTGGAGCATAAACTGAGTTCGTACTCTTTGAACAACGTCTCATATCACTTTTTGAAAGAGCAAAAGGAAGATGTGCATCCCAGTATTATCTACGATTTGCAGAATGGTAATTCCGATACCAGAAGAAGATTGGCTGTTTACTGCTTGAAGGATGCTGAGCTCCCCTTGAGATTGATGGATAAGCTTATGAGTCTTTATAACTACACAGAAATGGCAAGAGTTACTGGTGTGCCCATTCGTTTCTTGTTCATCAAGGGTCAACAAATTAAGGTCGCTTCACAACTTTACCGTAAAGCCATGCAACAAGACAAGTTGATTCCCTGTGAAAGCAGAGGCAAAAGTGAAGGTGGATTCGAAGGTGCCGACGTTCTCGACCCCGCTACTGGTTTCTACAAAGATCCTATTGTCACTCTGGATTTTGCTTCTTTGTATCCTTCCATTATGATGGCCCACAATATTTGCTACACAACTCTTGTCAAGAAGGCTGTTGCTGAAAGATTGCTCACTGAGGATATGTATGCTAAATCTCCCCATGGCGACTATTTCGTGAAGCCTCACGTAAAGAAGGGTCTTTTGCCCGAAATTTTGGAAGAACTTTTGGCTGCAAGAAAGAAGGCTAAGGATGACTTGAAGGTTGAGAAGGATCCTTTCAAGAGAGCCGTGCTGGATGGTAGACAATTGGCTTTGAAGATCAGTGCTAACTCCGTCTACGGTTTCACAGGAGCCCAAAACGGTCAATTGCCCTGTTTGGAAATTTCTTCCAGTGTTACAGCTTATGGTAGAACTATGATTAACAAGACCAAAGAACTCGTTGAAGCTCATTACTGTAAGGCAAACGGATATCCTAATGACGCCAAAGTCGTGTACGGTGATACCGATTCTGTCATGATTTTGTTTGGTGTTGATACTCTTGAAAAAGCCATGGAATATGGTAGAGAAGCCTCACAGTTCGTTACTGCGCAATTCATCAAGCCTATTAAGTTGGAGTTCGAAAAGGTTTATTATCCTTTCTTGTTGATTAACAAGAAGAGATATGCTGGTTTGTACTGGACCAAGCTTGATACATGGGATAAATTGGATAAGAAGGGTATTGAAAGTGTGCGTAGAGATAACTGCATGCTTGTCAGAAGATTGATTGATTCTTGTTTGGATAAGATTTTGATTCAAAAGAATGTAAGTGAGGCTGTCGAATACGTGAAGGAAACTATTTCTGACCTGCTTCAAAATAAAATTGATTTGTCATTGCTGGTTATTACAAAATCCATCAGTAAGAAAATTGGAGAACAAGAAGAAGGAGGAAATGATAAAAAGCCTGATACTAAGGGTAAACCTGGAAATAAGTTTGAAAAGGAAAATAAAAAGCAAAGTGCAAACACATACAAATCTAAATCTGCTCACGTTGAGTTGGCTCAAAAGATGCAAAACAGAGAAGGAGGATCTGCCCCTACAGTCGGAGATCGTATTGCTTACGTTATGATTAAGGGAGCAAGAGGAAGCAAGAATTATGAAAACTCTGAAGATCCTATTTACGTCTTGGAAAATGATTTGCCAATTGATTTCGATTACTACCTCGAAAAGCAAATCAAGGGTCCCATTAGAAGAATTTTCGAAGCCATTCTTCCCAACCCTGATTCCTTGTTTATTGGTAAACACACAAGTCACATTTACGTGCCAAAGATCAATCAAGCTAGAGGTCTGGGTGGTTTCGTTAAAATCAAGCTTCAATGTTTGTCTTGTAAATCTCCCATTGACGATGGAGCTTTGTGCCAAAACTGTGATGCTAGTGGCAAAAGAATGGATGTTCACTTGAAGAAGCTTTTCGTGTTGAGAGATTTGCAATCTCAGTTTGCTGAATTATGGACTCAATGCCAAAGATGTCAAGGTAGTTTGCATCAAGACGTTCTCTGTACCAATGGAGATTGTCCCATTTTCTACAAAAGAAAAAAGATTCAAAAAGATATTCAAGAATCTCAATCTCTTATTGATAGATTTGATAATGAATGGTAGGTAGACAATCTTTAGGGAATAAAATTTTTTCATGCTTATTACTATTTTAATAGTATCAATTATACATATATATCTGAATATTGTTTGTGTTATATCGTGACTTGATATCAAGTTCAGTTATTATTCTGAAAATTAAAAAAAAGTCTCAATGTTTTCTTTTGGAGAGAGAAGGGAAGAATTTGAAAATGCGTGAGATAGTGGATAATAAGAAATAGAAATCAATATGAAATGATATCAAGATTTCATATTATCAAGGGTTTTTGAACATTAAAAAAATAATTATAGAAATTTGAATTATTGACAAATTGGTTGAGTGTTTAATTAAATACCAAATTCGAGACTATCATTCTGTACTTCTTCATCAGAAACTCTGACAACATTCTCGGTATTATGATGATCAGGGTTTGATTCATTAGATACTCTTTTAACTGCACCTGCACTTTCTGGAATTTCAATATCATTACCCCTAATAATGAATTAATAAAGAGAATTCAATCTCATTGATTACATGTCAGCATATTTATTCTTCTTAATATTTTTAAAGAAGAAGTAAGCAATCAAACCAATGATAGCTCCAACACAGATCAAGATAACAACAGTTTTGGCTCCAGAGCCATCATCACTTGAGGATTCAGTTGTAGTAACAGCAGTTCCTGTTCCAGTTGTTGTAGTTTCATTCTTGGCGGTTTGTTCTTCAGTGGTGGTGGTAGGAGTTTTGCCTTCACTCTCTGTAACTTCTGGAGAAGAAATATTGTTGACAGCTTCACAATCAGCACGAACAAGGCCAAGTCTTTTGTTGGTCTTATCGAAAAGAACATCATGGTTTTTCATAAAAGTGCCTCCCAAAATGGTTTCACGACTTGTCAAAGATTAATAAAATATTTAACGGAGAGTTATACTCGAAGCGAGAAATACCCATGCAGTATTGATGATCTCTTCCTTCCTTTTTGTATAAATAATCTTGGGGTTTCCATTGATATGGTGCTTCACCATCTTGACCAAAATAGAAGGTGAAAGAAGGGAAAGTTGCTTGGAAAGCTTCAAGAGTTTCAAAATGACTAACATCCCAAGTCCAGCAAAGTCCATTGCTAGAGGCCCCATAATTGCGACCACAATTACCAGTAGTCTCAGGTTTATCATGGCAATAATTGTAGACTTGTGATTTAATGGCACTAAGAAGGGATTTTAGTAAATAGTGAATATAATCAAGTTGTTACTTGTAAGTTTTTTCAGGGAAATGAGTTAAAGTGGTTCCAGAATCAAAGAAAGCACCTTCACCATGATTTAATTCTTTAGGTGTCAATTCAATATCATCTCCTTCAATCTCAACTTTTTTAAGATAGACTCTGTATTGGCTATATTCATCATAATAGGGAACATATTGAACTGTTTCTCCTTTTTGATGATAAGCGAAATTGTATCCTCCAGCAGTGAAATATCCTCCTTCTTGGGCTAAACAGAGTGAAAATGCCTTGCTGTTATCCTTGTTGTTCATTTCAATAACATCAAGGAGATTAGGAGGGGAACTTCTAGTATTGGTGCCAACACCAAGACCAAGGATACCATCAGCTTCTTGAGTATAGAAAAGCTTGGTTTCTCTATTTATTCCCTTAAGACAAAATTCTAATAGAACTTAATTTACCTGTAAGTACATCCAAAAGGCATGAAGAGTTTTCTTTGTTCATAGATTTGTTCAAGTCTAGTTTGTTTGGTGTTTCTCGTGGTATCTACTGATTCATCTTTATCAACGGTTTGAGGGGCTTGTTGTAAACCTTTTTGACCATGGAGAGTGTCATAATATTCTTCAATTTCATTTCCGAAAACAACAATATCCTTTTTAAAGTGGCCATTGTAGCTGCTTCCTTCAACATAAGCAACGCTGAAATAACATTCTCCAGTACAATCACTGCAAGTGTACTTTCCAAAGTTTTCCATACATTCAAACTCTTGGAAAGTTGAGGATTGAGAATGGTTGAAAGGAGTGTTAAAATGAGACTTTCCACAATTGCTTCCACATTCTAAAGAAAAAAGTTACTATACTCGAAATTCGAATTAGAATTCTACCTGTGCAGGGAATAGTGGTTGTGACACTTCCTGTATCAACGATAAGGGTTTGCTTTTGAATGGGGGAGCCAAAGAATAGAGTGACATAATAATACCCAAGTTCAGTGTCACCTCTTAACTTCATGGTGACAAGAAAAGTATTGTTGTTGCCTGGAATATTATTTTGACTGTTAAGATTGCTTTCCAGTAAACTACGACCAAAGTATTGGGGGAATGAATATTGATTTTCTAAGTGTTTGTTTCTGTCAGGAAAGAATCTATGAGCAGCATAACTTGGGAGAGCCAAAGAAAAGATGATAAGAAGAACAGTTGTATTTACACCCATTTTCCTTTAAGGAAATAAATCCAATTCAGCAATAAAATTATAAATAGGACTTTTAAACGTTGACTTGATCAAAAATAAAAACAAAAAAAGAATTCAAAACGCTGTTTGCAACTGATTAAGAGGGCACTTTTGATTCATCATGTCTGCGTGTGAGGCCTAGGAAGAAAGATTTGAAGAAGATTCAACAAAATGGAGGAAAACTTCGGTTGTATTTTCCCGCATTAATCGTGGATTAAGAAAAGAAATTCACCCGGGGAAAATGAGTTTGGTTTATTCCGTTATTTAGTTGATTTTTCTATAAAAATCTCAGTTAGTGGGCGAGGTATGAGAGATGGACAGATAATTATAGACAACAGGATAATTAAAAAAAATTCGAAAAAATATGTATATTAAATTACGCAAGAACATTTATAAACATGAACATGATAAAATTAATGAAAGACATGATTATTTCCGAGTTCTATTTGTTTCTTTAGTAATTGAAACTCGAGTAGTTGTTATCAAAGATTTGGTTTTCTTTGTTGTTCTGATAACACTCTTTGGTGGTTTTTCCTTTTCTTTTTCAATCTCCTTCTCTTTTTCTTTTCCTTTATATTCCAAAGCTACTTTTTTCTATAAAATTATGAGGAAAGTTAGCTTGAAGAATTTTCTTACAACGCTCAAGCCACGTTTTGCAGGTTTGGCTGTATTTGAATCACTGCTACTTTTCTTGGTATAAACTGACACTTTAAATGATGGTTCCTTCATTACAGTTGTTGCAACATGGACTCTTAAGTTCTAGAAGGATTAATTCTGACTGTGAAAAGGCAAGAAAAAAACCTTTAAATTTTTATAGGGTGAACTTTTAACCCTTGATAAAGGTGAAACTTCAATCATATCAACTAAAGCTGGTCCAATTGCCTTGAATTTTAAGTTAAATAGATAGAAATTTTTTAGAAGTTACAGCTCCAACATCTTCAAAAACATGATAAGTGTAAGATTCAAACATAGGTTGTTTATCAGGGAAAATGTCATAAGGTGAAAATCCTCTAACTTCTTTCTCTAAACAGACTGAATTAAGAATTTTTCCCCGAATCCCATTACCTTCTTCTCGTGGAGTACGGAGAGGTTTATTGTTTTCTTTTTCAGGAGCAACGACAACAGGTTTACTGAGAACATTTCGAGTTGAACCTGAATTATAATTGCATTCAAGGGTATAACAATTTGTGAGATTTGTTTGTTTGAAAAGTGCGACTCTGCCAGCACCTTCTTTATCTTCTCCATCATTCTTATCTCTCAACTTAGTATTGCTCTCTGAAAAACTGCAAGAATCGTATTCGAAATACTCAGAGTTCATTGAAAGCAATTTGGCAAATAATTTAGACTCAACTTGTTGTTTGAAAGCAAGTTTATTTCCATAAACAAAACATCCTTTTTTGCCAGCATGAGCATGGAGATCACAATATAAAAATAATCTTTTGCTTCGATTTAATTCCAAAACTATTTCTCTTGCTGCATAAATACTTGGATGTTCAACGACATTTGGATTCAGATACATTCTATTCAAATTGAGTCCATGAGTATCAACTCTGTAATGGCCACGAGAAACTCCGTCAGGATTCAGCATAGGGACAAGAACCATAACAAAATTATCACGAAGTGCTTTTGCTCTGGGATCATCTTTTGAAACAATAAATTTGAGTAAAGCATTGAACATATATGATGCTGGAGTTTCACCTGGATGTACTCTTGATGAAATAAAAACATATTTCTTTTTATTGTTGAATCTAATGGGAAAATTATTACGTTATAACTTAGATTCAATTTTTACATATAAGGTCTTTTATTGGATTTTTCTGGGAAAAGATCAGGTAAAACTTTTTCCCTCTCATCAGTTTTTTCTGTGTGTGAGGAAATCGTGATCAATTCAACGCGTCTTTGTTCTCTTGAATGGACTAACACCTCTCTGTTGAAATAGATTTCAGGATCATTCTTGAGTTCATTCTCATAGTTATTAAGTTGAGTTTGATCTTCAGTATAACTCCAAGGATATGTGAAAGCAAAATATGTTTCAGTATCAGAAGAATTCATAGTATGATTAAAAGACACTTCCAGACCTTTTTCAACACTTTGCTATATTTATTTGAGTTATTCACATTCTCATATTTGAAATTTTACAATAACAAGAGGTTGAGGTTTGATTCTTTTCCATTCAGGTGATGAAGGGAAAGATCTGTAGACTGGAAGCAGACCTTCATTTAAAAGTTTCAACTAGTTTTTTTAGAATCTATTCAAAAAATGGCGACCTCACTTGGGAACTAATGTTTTTCAGTGTAAAAGTGTATTGATTGGAGCCACTTTGTTTCAGCTTGGTAACTCTGAAATAAAACCAACTTCTGTGATGAGTTTCCGAACTAGTTCCTCCACAATCAGGAGAAATCCATACATTATACTAAAATTCTTTAATAAAGGATTCCATAAAATAGGACAATACATGATTATCAGTTTGTCTGGTAGCGTGACTGAGATTTCCGGAATCAAATTTACTATCAAGGGTCAACTCGTCAAAGACAAATTCTTGTTGCTGGGGGTTTAATTCTGGGATACAGCCTGCAGGCAAATATGTGTTTGTATTGGATGAGCTTTCTTTAGATCTCTCGTCTTTTTGAGCGCTTTGCATGTTTTGAGGAATATTTTGAATTTAAAGCCTGAAGATGAAGAGAAAAGGATTGTGAGAATAGTTTTGTTTTTGACGAGTCTAAAAAGTAGGTTTGGAATATGAGAGATCCTGACGTCGATTATTTTATTTTTATTTACCTAATTTTCTGAGCTTTTCAGTGTAACTTCAAAAAAAATATTTAGACCATTTAGCCGCAATATATGACTCAACAAATTGTTCTCATATAAATTCTAAAAAATATATAAGTGTGTATTTTATCATTCAATATTACAAAAAAAATTATCAAGGTATGAAAAAAAAATATTTGAATTAGATTTTTGTGATATTTGGTTTTTGTAAGTTAGGATAAAGGGTGGTGATCATATTTTTGATGGAATTGAGGTTCTGGGCATTTTTGAAGTCCATTTTGGCTGTTCCTTGATTATCACCTTTTTGGCCATAAGCATGTGCATCTTCATCATCAACAAAGATATTTTGAGAATTTTCTTCTTCTGGTCTATTTTTACAATATTGTTTCACTTTTCTTAGGAATGTTTCTTTGACATCAAACTTAGCATTAATATCAAGATAACTTGAAAATTCTTCTTCCATCTCTGGTAAATTATAACCCAACTATGCTTGATAAGAGATTAAATATATTTAAAAATATTACTTGGAGTTCTTCATTAAGTTCTTCAGTCATTTCTTTATCATCGAATAAAGTATCAGTGTTAATACCAGGAATGGAACAATAATGTTTGAAAAGATGTTTTTCTGAAGAGATCAAAACTGGTTCTGGAGCAAAACCAACAACTTTAGTTTCTTTTCTATAATTGACATTATTTTCTCCTGGGAGCCAATTATTGTCTTCGATTTCATCGATTTTATGATCCAAGACAAGAACAGTATTGTAGATTTTCTTGGACTTCTTTGATAAATAAAAAAGTCTATCTTGATCTTCAAAGACACTGCGACTTGAATCAAGTACTGCAGAAGACATGGTGCCTGGCTTTAGATTATATTCACTAAAGACACTCAATTCAGTCTGAGCTGTTTTCATATCGAAAATTGCAGTTTTGGATTTATTTCTAATTTCATTGACGTAATTTTTCAACCATGTTGTCTTCTTTTTGGGTGATCTAATGCCTGTTGAAATATTGATGTAGGAATTGGAATGATCTCTGGTGAAATTTGTGAAAGTGAAAGAAGGTTCATCATCAGTTTTACTATCTTCCAACTTGTTGCTCTCTTCTTCAGTTGTTTGAGTGTCATTCACACCCGCGCCTGCACTTTTGAGCACGAAAAGAGCTGAGCTGAAGGTTCCCTCAGTTCTGTCCATTGTAGATGCTTCTTGAATACTCTTAGCGTATGTCTCAGAGTATTTTAAAAGTGAAGAAGCCTTTGAATCCAAGAAGTTTTGAGGAAGACTTTCAGAACTGTCAGAAAATCTGTTCAGATCGCTCTTGAGACTACTGGATTGCATAGTTGAAGATTGAATCAAAGCTCTGTTGGTTAATTCGATGTTATTATGAATGACGATGGTATCATGGAATTTTTTCAGAGGATTATCCCACCATTTTTCTGAGGCGCATTGGCTTCTGAGGAATTCGAAGTCTGGAGTCAAAACGATAGGATTATAAACATCCCAAATTGGAGTTGGGCTGACTAAAGGCTTGTGGATTTTGAGGAATAAATTGATTGCGTTTTGTTTGTTATGATCGTAGAAAGTGTTGTTATAGTATCTCTTGATGGATGTCACGAATTCCAATTGACCTTTGTTTGAGCTTTTACTTTGAAGGTTTGTTTTATGAGCAATTGAACCACCATATTGTAAAGAAATGTAATCACCCATTCGACCATACATTCCTCTGAAATATTTCAAAACTGGATCATCTAATAATGATGATGGTTCAATCTTTGAATTTTTATTTTCATAGATCTTTGCGATCTGAAATGATTAGAATTTGTGATCAAATAAAAATTGATTACTTGAAGAGATAAAGCAGCTTCACCGACAAGTTGTTGGAAAGTGTTTGTTCTATCAAGACAATCGACACAATTTGAACGGACAACACCCTTTTGGAATGTCAAAATTATTGGTTTTTTATCCTTTTCTTTAGGCAAAAGTTGAGCACTGAAGAAATCAGTTTTTGAGATTGAAATATGAGCAAAACTATTGGTTAAAGTAAGGAATTCTTCTTTATCTCTTTTTAAGAGAGCTTTCATATCTTGATGATAATAAACAATTTTGAGATCTTTTGGCAAGCTTTTATTGACAGCATCAATAGCTTGTTGGTATCCTTCAGTTAAATGTTGTTCTCTTTTTGTTGATTCACTCTTTCTGACCAAATTAAGCACGAAAAGAAGTGGTCCATATAATGAATATAAATCAGCAAAATGTTTTTTTGTTGCTTCAAAATAAATATCAAATGATAAATTCACTTAGAAATGGGATTAGGATTTTTGTTTGAAATTGAAGAATACCATTGATTGGAGGTTTAGGAGAGACAACTTTTGTTTCTTGGAACCAATAAGTAGGAACAGATCCTCTAACTTGAACAAATGATGAACAAATTGGATTTGCAAGAGCTCCTCGATTCAGATCAATGACAATTTGTTCAGTTTCAACAAAGTTTCCAACAAAAGCCTAAGTGGGATAAATGAGTTTGGAAATTCTTATTCTTTCAAATACATTTGAATTCATTCCTCTAGTTAAATAACGAGTACCAGCATGATGTCTAGATCTTCTTGCAATAAGGATGATTTGATACGTCAATGATAATTTTTGAATCTCTATTGGAAAAAGTGTTTAGAAGATATCCAAGAATCTCTCAAAGTACTGATTTGTTCAAGAAAACCATGCATAATACCAATAACCCATCTTTTATTTTTGATTCCTTTATAGAAATCGAGAATAAGGTTGTAATTCCACATAAAGATATCATTAAAAGTTTTGATGGGTTCTGATTTGGATGTTGAATACGAAGCATTTTGAGGTTTGTTTGATTGATCATTAATCATTGAAACAACATTTGATTGGAAAGTATGAGTCATATCATATGTATGTGAAAAATAAAATCCTTGTGTCAAATCAAATGTCTTGAGATATTGTAAATATCTGAGAGGTGGAGTTAGGAAAATTATGAATTTTGGAAAAAAAAATTACTTATTCTCTTTAACATTCAAAGTGCTGTGATCAAACAAAGGAATATAACTCACATAATTGATCTTGTAAAGTTTTTGATCTATTGGGTAAAATGATGAGTTGTTGTTTTCAGAAAATCTGGTTTACTGGCAATTTTAGCAATAGAGACAGCTTCAGTAATCAACATCATATAATATCCTTCAAGGAATTGAATGAAACCCATAATTGCATAAGCTTTACAAACAAACTTGGCACTTCCTAAATGAGTTTATTTAATATAAGAGTTCCAAAGTTTTTGGCATACCACTGATAACTTTAATATATTCAGCAATTTCATTTCGATTTTTGACTTCTTCATCTTCAATCATCAAGAAAGGCAAGTCTGTTTCTTTGGATTGATTTGATGGCAAATTGTTTCTAATATGGAGAACACTAAATACTGTTTTCTTTTTGTCATAACCAATCAAGATATATCTCTAATGCAGTTGAGGTGATAAGGAAGGGTCAATAATGTACATCTTTGGCCATATAGACTGAGATCTTGTGGATAGGTCTATCCTCAAGATGAGCCTTAAACTTATAATTGAGAGACATCTATAAGGATTTGTCGAAATAAATTTTATTAGAAGATTAGACCTTGGTGAAATATTTCCGAAAAGAATCAACAAAATATTTTGTTTTTCAATATCAATTATTTCTACGGAATTTGTTTGGGCCTTCTCAAATTTTTTGAATCGAATGATTATCTTGAGAAAAGAAGAAAAATTGATTTTTTTGTTTCAAAAAAATTTTTTGAAAGAATTTTTGTGAAATTTTTTTTTTTGAAAATTTTCAAATGAAAAATTTGTTTTCTTCATCATTGATTGTTTTCGAATTTTTGGAAAAGTTTGAAAACAATTTATTGAGGAAATGAGATTTATAAGTTTTTCTCGAACATTATGTTTTCTATATAAGAAGATACTTTTCCAAAAAAATGAAATTCGAAAACAAAGTATTTTACTTAATTTGAAGTAAATTAGGATATTTTTCACTAATTTTGGATTTTTCGATTTGGCAGGTTCGAATAAAAAGTTGACATATAATTTATAAAAGATTTTGATTGATTTTATTATTTTGGACCTTTTAAAAAAGAAAATTTGTGATTCCCCAAAGCTTCACTTCTCAAAGACAAAATAATAATTGATAAAATTGCGCATTTTATGGGATCAGTGGAATTCAAATTGCTATATTTATTCTAGAACCGCACTAAAGCAGGTCAAATAAGCATGTTTATTTTTTTATTAATTTACTCGAAATTTGTACTTAATTAATAAGTAAATTTTAAAAGTCAATAGTATTGAATAAGATGCACACTAATACTCCAATGTTTAATCCAGGAATGTATCAACCTCAGGGGATGATTCCAAACAATCAAAACTACGTGATGAACTACGGAGGTGCTCCTCAGAATTATGGAGGCCCTGGCTATATTGAACCCCAAAATATGATGCAACAAACAACACAAACTCCAGGCTTTATAATGAAAAAGAGCTATAATGGCCCCAGAGGTGGAGGAAATTACAGAGGTGGAGGAAATTACAGAGGTGGTTCAAGAGATCGTCCCAGACCCTATAATGATAGAAGAAACGACAGAGGTGATAGAGGTGACAGAGGCGACAGAAACGACCATTATCAAAAGAATAATGACAGAAGATACAGACAAGAGGGCTCTTATAGAGGGGATAGTCGTGAAAGAGATGATAGCAGAGAAGACAGATACGATTCTGGAAAGGTGCTCCCATCCTCCAAAAAGATTGGAAAGAATTTCAGCAGAGGTCCCAATAGAAGGTACGATGGGCCAAGACCTCGTGATGATGAAAGATCACCACACTACAGACCTATGAGAAGACCACAACCCGAACTTGATGACCACCATAAAGGTAACTTTGCGCATATTCTTCCACTCACATTTTAGCTTTGAACTCCTCCATGTTTTTCAGAACAAAAATGTGCCCTCACCTTCTTGAAGGCCAGTGCACAAAAGGCCCTAGTTGCAGTTATGCTCATTCCCAAGAAGAGCTGAGAGAAACTCCCAATCTCAAGAAGACCAGACTCTGCCAGCTCTTTATGATTGGTATTTTTCAAAGAAAGAATTCAAGTTGAATTTTTAGGAAAATGCAATAGAGGAAACATGTGTTCATTTGCTCACGGTGACGAAGAGTTGAGAGCCACCCCCGAATTCTTCAAGACCTCCATCTGTAACGGCTACTTGAAAGGCAACTGTAGATCTGGAGACCATTGCAGATACGCTCATGGTAAAGATGAGCTTAGAGCAGGGTAGCTTTTTTGTCTTGGAAAAGACCTTTCTTAAATTTTTTATTTTAGACCTGAAGGCTTACCTGAACCACAAATTCAAGGCTATGACCCCTATTATCCCTACGACCCTCGCCAAGAGTATAATCCCTATCAAATGCAAATGATGCCAGGACAAGGACAAGACATGCCCCTTGTTCCCCTTGGTGACGGACAAAACGATCCCAGAGATCCCAACCTTGTACATAGTCATGTTAATCGTACGATGCCTATGGACCCCAACTATATAAATAACCAAAACCCAGACTTCAATAAGCCTATTGATAATATGCCTCCCAATGTTTACGCTAGCAATAATTTTCCCGAACAAAGTAATAATATGAACAACAACCCCAACAGAAAACCCATGGGCGCTCCTCAAGTAAGAAGCATTGGTTTGATATTTTGAAATAATTTTGTTAGAATGACTATCCTGAAAATATCGCTTTTAACACATTTAATCCTGAAAAAATCAATTCTCTTTTTAGCTCGAATGAGACCGGAAATTTTTAAAAGAATGAATTTTTCCAAAGCAATAGCTATAATGTGATTTGTGGATTTTTAAATTTCGCAAAGAGTTGAGTTTTACTAGAAATTGTTCTTTTTGAGTTCCAATATCATCAATCCTGTGGGGTCTAAGCACAAGACTTACTTTATAATAATATTTTGTGATAGCTATATTTTGTACCTCTCTCTCAAGTGTTTTTAATTCGTTCGGCAATCTGAAACATTGTTATTTTGTTGGGTTTACAGATATTGCATTTACTGATGATTGAATGATTTTTAAAAAGAATTTTAAAATATAATTTAAGAAAATATTTTCTTCTTCCTTCTTTTCTTGATTTTGAAAGAATTATTGAGTTGAGTTGAGGTTTCCTTTTTTCTATAAATAAAAAAAAAATATTATCATCTTCTTCTTTGATCAATCTCGATTGTTCATTAAAAAAGAAATCTTTCTTGATTGAAAGATAATTTCTTCTAATTGTAATTTATTGAAATAAATTTAACAAATAAGCAATGAAGCAAGCTTTCCCTTCCATTCCCCAAGAAGTTAAGGACAGACTTGAAAAGAAAGGATTTCGCCCTTATAAAGCTGAACCTATTCCTGACTTTTTAAATCCCCACTCTGGACTTTGTATTTTGTCTTTGTCGATTTATTTTGAATGATTAGATTGGATGACAAATGCTGCTATTGTGGCTGCTTCTTTGATCGGTAGAAAATACGCCGTTAAGCAAGATAGTATAAGATTCTTCTGGAGCTCTTGCATCGTTTCTATCCCCGCTTTTGCTTTGATCACTAATATTAAACTCGACAGTCAAGAAGATGTCGGTGAACACAGGTAAAGGTTGCAGATTTTCGTGTCTAATATGGTAGAAAAACTTTGGAAGAAAGATTGGAATACAGTCCTATCACTCGTCGTGCTTGGGAAAGAGCCATCAAGATTAATGATGATTATCAAAGTGAATTAAGAAGAGAAATTGCCGATTTGGAAAAGAAGCTCGCTCAATAAATTGATAGTGAACCCTTCGTATGAAAAGTATAGAAACCAAATTGACAATATCTTTATATTGTATTGAATCATGAGATTTTCACTCCTCAAAAAAAATATTTTCATTCCCATTTTCCAGTTTACATAATATTTCAGAATTTTTTTCAAAAATCATATTGATTCAGAGATGGATGACAAGAAAAGGAAAAAATTCAGACATTCCAAAAAAATCGAAAAAATTGGGAGAATAATAGAATTTTGTGAAATTTGTCTCTTTTCTGTGAGAAAAAGCGATTCCACAAAATAATAATCAAGTTCAAAATTAACAGCATATTGAAATCATAACAATCCTCATAAAATTGAACTTGAAGATGAAAATTTATGATATAAATAGAGAATAAACATATATTTTGGATTATTTTTTTGCAAAGAAATTATTTAAACCTTTGGCATTGGAGGTTTCGGTCGTTTTTTTCGTTTTTTTCAAATTACCCTCCTCAGCCTTTTTTCTTCCTCGGCCATCTTTCTTTTCTTCTTGCATTGCACCCGCACCTCTAAAAGGACCTTCATCTATAACATTTGGATTAACATCATTCCTTGTGACGGTGGTAGTAGCTGCATCGCCAGCTCCAAAAGTTTCTAAACATTTATCAATATGTCTATTGATTCTGGTTTTATTAACAGCACTCTCAAACTTCATGTTACAAATAGGGCAAATAATATCTTCAACTTTTGGTTTTTCTCTATTCAAAATTTTTGGTGGCTCTGGTTGTACTTGAGGTTGTGGCTGGGGTTTGGATTGAACTTGTTGAGGTTGAGGTTGTAATTTAGGTTGTTCTTTTTCCTTGATTTGTACAACAGCAGGTGTAATGACAGGAGCCGAGGTCATGCTTTTTGAATTTTCATTCAACTCTTCAGCAATCATACCTGGAAAACCAACAGAATCTGTTTGTGGTTGTTCTTTTCTAGGTTCTGAAGTCACGGGTTTCGCTTTATCTTTAGTT
>PJUD01000600.1_pt1 | contig 16316 bp, 15 predicted proteins | sample 1512341 | NCBI WGS metagenome assembly PJUD01 (sample SAMN08177675, study PRJNA422409) | Feces metagenome, whole genome shotgun sequencing project. | isolation source: Chicken feces (3) enriched on wood chips: beechwood xylan treatment | host: Gallus gallus | place: USA: Madison | collected 2015-01-15 | reverse complement strand
GTTATTGATATCAACAGTAAAAAAATTTTGATTTGAGTTATATATAATATTCCTCTATAGCAATGCTACTTCAAGAAGATGATGAACGTTTCAGGTTTATCAGAATTTCAACTTATTCTTACTATTCAGATATTTATTAAAATATGGAAATATTAAAAGAATTGAAAAGAATAATTCAGTCATATTCGCAGAATTACCTCAAATCCCTGGAACTCTCGTGTTTTATAGAAAGAAGAATGATAAAGAGAATAATATCGAAAGGTGAATTTGAAACTTTGATTTCAAGTCTAATTTGATTAGGCTCTTCTTGGATGGAAAGGAATTAACTCATATTCCACTTTTAGAAGGAGAAGAATCGCTCAAGCTTTTAAGTTTGAAAAACAACTTGATTGATAGAGTTCAAAATCTTGTCTCTCTCCCCAACTTGATCTATTTGGATTTGACAAACAATAAAATCTCGGAGCTTGAAAATTTCCAAGGCATGGCCAACTTGAGAGTTTTGATTGTTGGCAAAAATAAATTAACGAGAATAAAAAACCTCGAATGTCTCAATAAACTCGAAATTCTCGACTTACATTCAAATCTCATCACAAACACTGAAGGCTTAAAACCCCTCCCTGATTTAAAGTAATTTTATCTGAATATACACATAATAACTTGCTCTCTCAAGAACTTTAAATCTTGAAGATAATCTAATTTCTGGACTTGAAGATTTCATGCATCTAAATAAGCTTGTTGAATTGAACTTGAGCATCAACAAAGTTGAAAATTTGGATCCTCTCAGTAAATTAAAGAATATCAACAAACTCTATCTTGCTAAAAATGCCATTTCAAAATCAAAATCTCTTAAATCTTTAAAACTTGTAAGATCTTTAAAATTGTTTTCTTTCTAATCTAACCCCTTAGTTGACAAAATTAAATGAATTGAGTTTAGAAAATAATCCAATTACAGAAGATAGAGTTTCGTATTATCAACTTATCTTTGAATTGTGTGATTCATTGAGTACACTTGACTCAGTTCCTGTGGCCAAGATCCAAGATGAATTGGCTGCTATGACACAAGAATTTGATAGAAATGAAGAGAATAATGATCCAAGAAATAAAACAGCCGACGAAAAGGGGTTTTCAAACTCTCAATCCAACTTTAGACGCAAGGGTAATGAAGATCCTGCTGCTGCTAATAAAGCCAAACCTAATCCTAAAAATCCTGCCAAATTCAAAAGTTTATCTCCCACAAAAAAGAATGAAGACCCAAAAAATAAAAATTCTTCCAAAGATCCAAAAAGTGCTTCTCTTGCTCCAAGTGATAAAAAAAGCGATGATGACGATAATAATTTAGAACCTGAAAAAGTTATTACCATCATTAAAGATCAATTCTATAAAGAAATTCAACGTGTCGAAGTCATTCTGAAACTTAATTTCCCCCTAACTCTTCTTCTGTAGAAATTAAAACGACATGGAATAACAACTCGTAAAGAATTGTATAGAGAAAGTTTATTAGAAGGAGGTCATGCAGAAATGGAAAATAATACAATTCTTTATCTTTATGGAAATGCTTTTGAAGTTATGCTTCCTAATCAAGGTTTCCAAAATACTGTTGAAGAAGTAAATCACAAATTTAATTAACTACTCACTTGACCCTATAGATACATTTTGAATATGTGATCTTTGATCTCTTAGTGCAAACCAAATATATCAATCATTTGAAGCAATATAAAGGTTTAAGAAAAATTGTCTTGATGAATAATAATATCCAAACTTTCCTTCAAATTGCAAAACTTGAGGCTTTACCAAATTTACAATCATTGACAATTAGAGAAAATCCAGTTTCTTCCTGTGAACTCTTGAAAGAATTTGTCATCTATCGTTTCCCTGATTTACTCGAGGTAGCTTGAACCTCATTTTTCCAACTCACTTTCCTATAGTTTAATGAAAATATGATTGATGAACCACAAAGAGTAACTGCAAAAAATAAATTTAAGGAATTTGATAATGTCCTTATTTTCCCTCTTGAATTCTATAAAGATAGCTATAAAGGCCAAGCTGCTCAAAAAACTGTTGATGATGTAAATTCTCTTGAAGAAAAATTGTTCTAATCTCTATAAATAGTTTAGTGAGGTTATCGCCAAAAAAACTTTGGCTGAATCCATTGAATTGAAAAATAACAAAAATGTATTTGAAGTCATTTGGTCATCTTATGTTGGTGAATTAATTAAAAACTCCCTCAATGAAGTCAAGACAACCAAAAATACATATTATTAATTCTGTATTATATCTTATTTGTAATTTTATATAATCTATGTATCATTAACATTTGATTCCCTTGAAAAATACTTTAAAGGTAACTAAATGAAAAATTCTCAAATTCCACAGTACAGTTAAAAAATTCAAAGTAAAAAATATTTATCTATTCAGAAAAAAAAAGATGGATGATGCAAAAAGATTTTTTTACCCAAGTCTTGTTGAAGAACTCTTATCTTCAAAGACTACATCCATTAATCAAGAAAAAGAAGTCGATTTTCAGCAAAGAAAGATGACTATGGAAAGAGATGCTTTAAAAGAGGAAAAATTAAGGTAATCAATTTCACAATTCAAGCTCTTTACTCTCAAATAGAGCTGAAAAAGAAAAAGGGCATAAGTTCTTGGAGGATGAATTTAACTTTAAAGGTGAAGATGAAGAAATAGCAGTCCCAGATATTAAAGCAGCCGATAACTTGAAATTCAAGACTTTAAATAAAACAAAAAAAGATTCTGATCAAGTAACTCTCAATTTTTGCCCTTTCCTCATAGCTTCTAGGTCTTTTCAGTTGTAGAATATGCAAAATTGCCAGATAATATCAAGGATTTATTTAACTTGAAAAAAGCAGAGAAGCCATCAGAAGAGGATTCAATACAATACTTGAATTTTGATAAGTCATCACATCCAAACCTCCACAAGTATTCAAGAAAGGTCAAAGTTAGAAAAGCTGAAGCAAATATTGTCAACCTCTATGATATCAATATGAAAAGCTTATTGACGTCGGCAGAAATTTCCAAGCGATCCGAACTTTTAGCAAAATTGTATATGAAATATCACTATGATGAAGACAAATATAGCAAAGGATTAGATGATGAAAAGAAAATGCTTCAAAAACGCTCAGAGAAAGCAAAAAAAGAATCATTAAATCCTACTCAAATAGTGAAAAAAGTGGACAATTCTCAAAATAGTGGGCTTCTGATGGAAACTCAGGCAGTAGTCGAAAAAGCAGACCCTAATATTATCAATCTTGTCCTTCCTCCAGGAGCAACATTGATCAAAAGCGAAAAGTTTCCTCCTCCACCAGATGTCAAACTTCCCTCACAAGAAGAGATCATCAAGAAAACCCCAGCTGCTCCACCACGAAATCCTTTTGCTGGAGGGAATCCCTTTGCTGGATTCAAGTTCCCTCCCAAAAACTAAATTGTATTATTTATTTATTATCTACATCATCTTGTAATTTTCAGTTTTGTATAAAATATCTTGAGAGTTAGTTTATTAATTTATGATTTAAACCTTGCTCCAAAAAGGATAAAATAAATAACTCCTGAGATTTGCTTATTTTACTAAATTAAAACGAAAATCAACTCACATGACCTCCGTTACTTCCAAAGTCTCTCACTTGAGCGCGGCGTCTCAACAGATCCTCGACAATATTTCAAAGAAAGGCGAAACCAGGTCAACCAACTCCCTCTATTACTCTCTCTCAACGTTAAATAGACTCATGCAAAAAGAAGCTCTAATCACTGATAAAATGCTCAGCTCTGCATGGGACTCCTTTGGTTCGAAAAACTCTAGCAATCAAGACTTACTTTCATAGGTGCTTATGTTGCAAGAAACTTGAAATCAGGAAGAGCAATCACAGTTCCTGGATTCGGTGTCATCACATTTGGAGCGCCTTATGTCAAACTTGATGTAATTCTTAAAGTTTTTGCTTTCTTGACCTTTATCTAGGGTGTTACCAACCCAGACCAAAGAGATTTAAGACAAAGAATTCCTGTTTTCTTAATCAGCAAAGAGTTTGTTAAGGGATTGACTATCCAAACAGGAATATGCAGTGGTGGAAACCTCAGACCTTTCTCAATGAAGGGAGTCATTTCTGGGCTTCCTCAGGCTAAAATCAACTTTACAGACATTGGTTCAGGAATTGGCCTTGACAAAGATACCACAAGAATCTGCATCGAAAGAGTCATAAGAGAACTGGGTGATAAGGCAAAGGCTGGAAAATCCGTCGATATGGATATCCCCAATCTCGGTAAACTCCTCATCAAGAATCATCTCGCTGCTATTGAATTCCAAGACTTCCTCGTTAATGATACTCTCGTAAATCAATTGATGTTATCAAATTCTCATTTATAGGATGCAACATATAATTTTACAAAACTCAAAAAGTATGGTGAAGTTACTTCAGGCCTTACTTTTGAAAACTTGAGAAAGTTTGTTCAACAGCAAGAAGTCATAGATGAGAAAGATTCCTTGAAGATTGAACATAATGCTGAAAACTGGCTTAAAACTAATTTAAATATCGATGTTAACATTCTCAAATGTAACTTTTTGAAGAAATTTTTATTCTTAATTTCAAATTCAAAGCTATCACAAGACCACAAACTGCAAAAGCAACATCTGAAAAGAATAAATTTGCTTTTGGTTCATTCGGCAGAGAATTAAGCACTTCTGATGCTCAAAGTATTATCTCTAGACCAAGATCCGGTACTAGCTCTGTGAGAAGCTCTGTTAGATCAACATCTACATCATTCTTCAGAATCACTAAAACCGGCAATACTAATGAAGAAAGAACTCAGTATTTGGTCAAACAGAAAGCTATCAAAAAGATCAAGAGCTGGCTTAAGAAATCGAACTTGCAACCTCAAGAAGCATTTAATGAAATAGCTAGACAAGTCTTTGGACCTAACGCATCTTTAAAATCAAGATTAAACTATGCTGAATTCAAGAAATCTCTTCTTCGTCTCGATCATATCAACCTTGATCTTGAAGAAATCGATGAAATTATCAAAACATTGGATGCTGGAAGCAGCTTTGTTATCACATTTGAACAATGGAATGTTCTATTCCAAGCTCCAGCAGGCTCATATGTTGATGGAATCAAAGAAACCATCATCAAAAAGTATCATCTCCAAAATCCTGACATCCTCAAAAGAATGAATCTTTCTCAAGGTGGTTCCGAACAAAACCTTGATTCTTTAAAAGATGCTCTTTTGAACTTGGATCCTACTTTATCTGAATCTAAAGCTCTTAAAGCTGCCAAAGAATTATTAGGTGAATCAGAAACAATCTCTGTTGATCAATTAATCAAAAATCTTGGATGTGTTTCTTGTAACTTTTTTCTTGATATTTCACCAACTAATCCTGAATTCTAGATGATTTGAATAAAGAACATGATTGGTATCAAACTCAACTCATTTTATTGAAAAGAAAAGTCAAAGATATTTACAAACTTAAACAATACTTTGAGAAATTTGACGATAAAAATCAAGGATTGATTAACACTACCAACTTTAAGGCTGTGTTGCAAAAATTCAAATTTGGACTTGATTCCGAATATATGTATAGATTCACTAAATGTGTCGACAAAGATACTGAAATGATGATTGATTTCATTAAATTCTGCGAAATCTTGGAAAACCTTAAAATCGAAGAAGAACTCTCACTTCTCTCAAGCAATCCTGCTTATGTTGAATTCGATAAATTCTCTGTTATCAATGACAAGTTACAAAACTACCTCCAATCCAACAACATTCAACCCAAGGATCTTGTCGCAACTGTTTTCGCAAAAGAAGCTGCCAACTTAGACACCAATGACAAAGTCTCAATTGAGAGATTTGCACAATTCTTACAAAAGATCTGCCAAAATATCTTCCCCAAGTCCCAAGTCTTTATGCACTTTACCAAAAAGATTGATCTTGACGCTGATGGATTCATCAACCAGAATGATATTGAAACCTTTATTGCTCGTAACAGCTATATCAAGCAGTCTCATTTGGCCAACAAGAATAATCTCTTCCCCAAAGTCCCTCTTCCAGAAGCTAAAGTTGAAGTCATTCTTAGAGACCTCAGACATGAACTCAACAGAAAGAAAATTCCTTTCTATGAATTTGCTAGAAAAATCGATGTCTTGCAAACAGGATTTATCACCATCAATGATTTCTGCAAAGGAATCGACAAAATCCTCAAGCTCTCCCAACCTGTCAAGGATGGCTTCTTTGCATACATTGATACTGAAAATATTGGAATCATTAGCTACCAAGATTTTATCAACGTTTTAAAGAGATCCGTTGTTGATAAGCCTGTTGATGTTACTGAAGATAGTTTTGATTGGCAAGTTGAAATCTTAAACATGATTAAAGATTATGCTGCTGAAAAAGGTTTAAGTGCTGATGATACTTTTAGAATCATGGATTCAGATTTTGATGGCTTTGTTAGTCAGGCTGATTTGCTTAGATTCTTGAGAGAAGTTCTCAACCTTACTCAAGAAGAAGCCACAGAACCAAGAATTGCCAGGCTCTTTAAACTCCTAGATTTCTATAAAAGAGGTTGCATTCAATTGAATGATATCAAAATGCTCCTCAACTCTAAAACTAACCAAACTAATCCAATCTTGTCAGCCAATGAGTGGATACCTAAAAAATCACCTTTTGATTGGCAAATTCATGCAAGACAACAAATCGGCTTAGCACTCTCTCAAAACTTCTCTAATCTCAAATTGAGCTTCCAAAGTATTGCTGGAAATAACGAAAGTATGAAATATGCTCAATTCCATAAATGGATTGAAGGCAACAGAATTCTTTCAGGATTTAACATGACAGAAAGACTCATCCAAAAATTGTTTGCTGATCTTGATCCTCATAAAAAGGGATATCTCTCCGAAATTGATTGGTTCAATGCTTTCAGTGGTTATGATGCATCCCAACAAATCCTTTTGGAAGTTCAAGAGGTCATTGCTTCCAACTATGACAGTATCGACAATGCTTATGAGTTCTTCTTATCCATTGAAAATCAAATCTATCCCAACAACACCCAAGTCTCTTATCCTGGATTCCAAAAAGCTCTTGAAGCCCTCCTTCCTAAAAGATTCACTTCTCAACAAATCACTTTCTTGTGGAATTCTTGCTCTTTAGATAAAAGAACCTTATCCTTAAGAACTTTCACTGAAAAATTCAACAATAAAAAATTCACTGGATCTTCTTATCTTGGTCTTTCCAAGTAAATTTTACATTTTTTATCCTCTAATCCCTCTCCCTATAGAACTGGTGCTACATTCCTCCAATCATCAAAGATGACTAGACCATGGACTTCAACTGGCTTCACAAGAAAGACCAACAAGAGTGGTGCAGAAATCGCTGCTATCAAAGAAGATATGCAGAAAAAACTCTTTGATAAGCTTAGACAAATCTTGCTTGCTTCCAATATTTCTGTTGAGAAATTCTTTAGCAGCATTGATGTTGATAAATCCAATGATATCTCCAATCTTGAATTCATTAATGCTATCAAGAGTCTTAATTTGGGACTTAATCTCACTGAAATCGAAGATTTACTCTTGTATTGTGATGAAAATCATGATGGAAAAATCAATTTCCAAGAATTTGTTAAAAAATTCGCTCCTCAGTAATCAAATTCTTTTATGACTAATCTCACTCACCTTTTTTCTTAGTCTTGTTGATCATAGACTTTTTGAAAGAGCTAAAAACAAACTTCAAAAATTCAAAGACAATATCTATTCTTACATGGTTTCTCCTAAAGATGCTTTCTTACTCGTACCCACTTCGACTTTGATCTTCTCCTCTAATCTCTCTCCAAATAGTATAATGAAGACAGAACTGGAAAACTTACTTATAATCAATTCAATAAATTAGTTATTCGTCTCCATCAACTTGCTAGAGAAGAAATTCCTCCTTTCAGCATCATCAAAGATCTTTTTGATTTCCTTGATATTAGAAAAGATGGAATCATTGATATGCATGAATGGATGCAATCTCTTTCTTTAATCGATGTAAATTCTTCCTACTCTAAGCCCCTTCTCACTCTCTTTTTAGAAAAATCTTGCACAATCTCAAACAAAAAGCAGCAACTTTTCACAAAAAAGATCTGCTACAATTAATGTTCAAAGTTTGAACAAAACATTCTATGCAACTTCACAACCAAGCTCAGTCAAGAATGCTACTTCTATCTCTGAATGGGAATGCTCTAAAACTTATGAGGATATTCTCAAGCTTATTGCAAGAAATAGAAAAGCTCTTATTGCTACTTTTGAAGACCTTAAATCTCAAAATGTTGCTATTGATCCCACCAAAATCAGACAAGTCGTTGTCAGCCTTCTTGAAAGCCATGGATTCCCACTCACAAATGAGCAATGGCTTTATCTTTCCAAATTTGCTGAAAAGGATGGTCAAATTGATTACAAATTTATGTTGGAAGTATTTAAAGAAAGATTATATCTTTTACATGCTCATCCTAAAGCCAGTGTCCTTTAATCCCTTTTTGTAAAGAATTTTTTTTCGCCTTGAGATTGCTTATTGTTTATTTTTACTGTTTTTTTATTATTCATATTCTCCAAAAAATTTATTTACAAATGTATTGAAAAAGAAAGAAAAATCTCACTATTAGGAATTTATATATTCTTTTACAGATTTATCCATTTCATCAATTTTTGGTTGAAAATCTTTATCATTCTCACAATCTAAATAGAATTTTTAAGATAAAAATTTATTCTCTTTGTCTTACTTAAAAGTTTGAAATATGTTGTGAATTCTTCCATTTCAATTTTATATTGGAAATATATCTCATCTTGAATCCTTGTTGTTAAATATTCAAAATTCTTCTAAACCAAAGTTATTCCCTTGAATTCAATTACTCTTACTTGAGATTCAAAAATAGCTTCGTTATATCGTTTATTGGAAAAATTAAAAATCTCAAGTAGAATAGCTTTGTTTATATGTGAAGGAACTTTCAAATTACTCAAACTAAAATAAGACATCAGCTTTCACTCAAAATTATATCAATTTATACTCTTCATCAACAGTAGCAATAGAACCAGCAGCAAGACTGATTTCTTCGTCATCATTGTAATATTTAACACTGTCATCAAATATGACTTGTGAAATGTGATATTTTGAAAAAACTTTTTGACTTGTTTCTTGTAAAATTTTCATTAATTTGGAGTCATATTCATCAATTAGTGCTTGATATGCTTCCTCATCATAAAACACTTTTCTTCTTTCTTTCCAATTGTTAGTTCTATTCTCAAATCTATTACCTTCGCGATATTTGTTTCTTAGGACCTTAAGATCTTCATTACAGTTTTTCTTAATGCTATCAATAATACTCAAAAGTTCTTTTTCTGAAAGAATTCTTCTTTGATAAGCTCCAACACTTGAACTTCTTTGCTCTTGGGAAGACTTTCTTGCTTTACTATCTTTACTTTTTGCGTTTTTGTAGAGGTAAATGCTAATCTTAAGTTTATCAACATGACTTGATGTACCTCAAAGCACCTGCCGTACCCAACGCAACAACTGAAATAATAGCAACTCGATTTTGCGAAATAAACTGTTTCGCTTTATCCATTATTACTCTCTATTTAAATAAATTCTTATTTAAACATCATCATTTATATATAATAGCAATATATTCTGTTGAGGAGAAAAAATTTGAATACCATCATCATTCAAGAATTTTCTTGGAGATGGCAGAAAAAAATTTCATCTGGATGATTTATATTTTTAATTAAATTGGAGACTAACCTAAGAATTCAAGATTTTTTTTCTGGGAGGTTTCCGTTATTAATATAACTCTCAAAACAAAGAGAAAAGAGAATTACTCTTCAATGAGGGACTTATAAAACACCTCGGATACTATTAGCACACATAAATATTACTTAGTCCAATAAAGTAATCAGTTTAAGAAGAGGGGGCTTCTTGTCTGACTTCTTGGGGGGCGCCTTCTTCGTTTCTTCTTTGGAAGTTTCCACCTCTGTTTCCACCTCTGTAACCGCCTCTGTTACCGCCTCTGTAGCCACCTCTGCCACCTCTGTAGCCACCTTCTCTATTTCTGTTTTCACCTTCTTGTTGACCTTCTCCTCCTTCGGTTCTGGGTCTGTTACCTCTATAACCACCTCTATAGCCACCTCTGTAGCCACCTTGTTGGCCTTCACCTTGTTGGCCTTCACCTTGTTGACCTTCTTCACCTTCAACTCTGGGCTTTCTGGGGCCTCTTTCGCCACCTCTATAGCCACCTCTTTGACCGCCTCTGTATCCACCTCTAGTGGGCTTTTCTTCCTTCTTTTCCTTTTGTCTTCCCTTGATTTCAACGAAATCTTCATAAGGGTTGATTTCCTTAGCCTTAACTTCTTCAACTTGTCTGGGAGCTTCTTCGACCTTTTCTTCTTCGACTTCTTCTTCAACACCTTCTTCTTCTTCGTCATCTTCGACTTGACCCCAATCTTGACGGGCTTCTTCTTGTCTTTCGACAGGTTGGGCCTTTTCGGGAGATCTTTGGATGACTTGTTCAGCTTCAACGGGGGCTTCAGTTCTTCTGAGTTCAGATCCGATGGCGCTGGGTTCGGCAGTAGTTCTGACTTGTTGAACTCTGACTTCAGCGTTGTGGCTTCTGAAAGAAGTGGAACTGGCCAATCTTTCAACAGCTTGTTGCAAGTGGCTGTAAGAAAGGTTTCTCAAGGCAGGTTGGTCAGCACCGTTGATGTATGATTGGAGTTCGACCAAAGAGCCATTGATTTTATCACCGATTTTAACAAATCTGTCGCTTTCAGAGAAAGTGAAGATCTTGGCATAGAGTTCATAGATGCTTTCACCGTCAGCATTTTGTTCTCTGTTGAATTGGGCAACGTGGACGAGGTTCAAGACCTTGGCCAAAACTTCGTTGGTGATTCTGGCAGTTTCAGCTTCTCTGTCGAATTGGGCAACGGGTTGGATAGTTTCAGCGACTTGAGTTTCAGCAACGGGAGCTTGTTCACCAGTAGGTTGAGGAAGCTTTCCTTCATCCTTGGCAGTCTTGAAGGCGCCGTAATACATATCCTTGATAGTTTCGTAGTACTTGGTATTCTCAAGAACTTCAGACTTGGACTTGATTTTACTGAGTTGTTCTTGGTTAAGGGTGGCCTTGTCTTTCTTAGACAAATCATCGATGGCTTCGATCTTTTTACGGTTGTTTCTGATCTTTTTATTGATGGAGCTAAGGAAGATATCCTTTTCTTCATTGATGCCGAGAACGTCAGCGAGTTTTCTAAGGTTGCTTTTGCCGCTCATAAGAGAGAGATAGATTGAGAGATTGAGAGATAGATACGTAAAATATTTAAAATTATAAATTTCCTGTTTTCAAATTCCTAATCAAACTTACACATGTTTTCCTTTCAAAATTATTATTTTTAATTGAATGCAAAATTTAAAATCACCGCCTTCTTTCCTTCTCTCCCCTTCAATCTAATTTCTATAAAACAGCTTTATTCCTTCATGGATAGGTCAGAAAAGCCCTTCATTTGTTTCTTTTCCTTCAACATATCAAAAATTATTTTTCAAACCATCAATTTCAAATTTTTTTTCCAATTTCTGTCAATTAATTTTTTCTAATCTAATTGGACACAATCTCCAGACCACATTCTCTAGATTTAACCTATTAAACTGAAAACATTCAGTCCAGCCTCAGATTTCGACCCTTTTTGATTTTAAGCTACCAAAAACATGTCAAAAAATATGAACCAGATATTCATTCTTAAATAAATCTTTTTAAATTAGATCTTTGATTCAGATGAAAATATATAACCCTTCAAATAATTTCCAAAAGAATCGTTTTAAGACAAATTAAATAGAAGAGACTCCTTCTTTTTATTGTCTCACCCCTTGGTTCCCTTCCTCACTTGAAATTTTCACCAAACCCCAAACCTCAAAATCTGCCAAAAAACCAAGGGACAGATATAATTATAAATTTTAGGAAGTTTCTTAATTAAATATACAAAAGCCCCAAGTTTGTTTCACAAAAAAAACCTTTTTCTTGCCTCTCCCAACAACTACAAAAATTCATGAAGTCAGAAAAAGACCGACATTCCAAATCTCAACCCAAATTCTTCATACCCATAAAATCTAATATTTCAACTGAGATCAAGAAACCATCATTTGATTCTCAGGCTTACTTTGGTTCGGCCAGAGAATACGAACTAAACAGTTGTCGAGCGTCTTTGAGTAATATTAAAACTCACAGGGTTCAACCACTCCAATCAGAAAGAAATCCTCGCCTTTCTACAAATGAACGAAATCTCTTTGGATCCGTTACAAGCTTGAGATCAAGCCATAAATTTAGTCTACATGGTGGACTCAACTCAAGTATCGAAAAAAAACCAGAAAAACCTCTCCTTACCTTGACCAGTGGCTCAACCGTCTTTCATAATGAAAAACCCTTAAAAACAGATGCTGGTGATTCATATTTTCCTCAAAGAATTTTAGATGATGAGCAAGACAAAAGAAATAAAAAAATACTCCAAGTCTCCAAGCGCAAAAAACAACTCACAAACTTTGAATACGCAGATCCTGACTTGAATTTAAAACTGAAAACTCTCAATTTCTACTTTCAAAAAGTTCATGCTGAAGGCTCTCAAAACTCATATCTCACAGATATTCTCCTTGAATTAGAAAATACTGTCTACTCGATCCTGAATCATTTAACCACAAAGCAAAGGGTGCTTCACCAATCCAAAACTGACCTTGACAAGCAAAGCAGGGATATGATGACCAAGGCCAACCAAACCGAAACAGAACTCAAAATCAAATTTCAATCCAAAATCCAAGAGATGGAAAAGTTGAAACTTCAACTTGAAAAGGATGCATATACAAAAAATCTCAAAAACAATACTGCCGAAATAGAAATTCAAAAACTTGAAAGCCAAAATCAATTCCTTCAAAGCGAAATCAACAAGCTCATCAAAATCTTTGGCTTCCAATCTCCTGCCCAAGTCCTTGAAGATATCCAAATCAAAAACGACCAAAAAATTCAACAGGTCTCCAAAATCGTCGAACAAAAAGACACCCTTGTTGCAAGATACGAAATTCTCTATTCCCAAAGCAGAAAGGCAAATGAGGTTCTCGACAAAGCTCATAAAGAATTACAAATTGAATCGACCCTTGCAAAGTCTAGTCTTCAGGATTATAAACAGCTTTCTGAAAAACTCCAGGTTCAAAACAATTTATTCTACGAAAGATCTATGATGCTTCTCGCTGATTATGAAGGCCTTACTCAGAGACTCGCTTCACAAAATGAAGAACTCAAACAACTCCAAGAAAGGTTTATCTTTGAAGAAACCAAAAAGCAAAAGAATAAAGATTCTCAAGCACAGAGAGAAATTCAGGCTGAAGAAGATTTCCTTCAAGAGTCCAACTCCATTAAACTTATCAAACAAATCTATTCGAGTACCATGGGGCCAGGATTGCAATTATCACTCCTTCCTTCGAAGGAGAGTGAGACTGGGGCTGAAATCGATCTCAAAAACTTTATGATTGCGAAACCAACTTATGATCAATTATTTTTGGATATCAAAGAATCAGAAGTTGCCATGAATAGAGTCATTGATGTCAACTTTATTGCTACCTTGAGAGCTATGTATGACTCTCTCTTTAATGAGCTATTATATCTTAATGATGAACGTAAATTACTAGCTTTCCCAGACTTTGTATATTCTTGGCTTGGAAAGTTCAAGTTAGATCAAACTCACCGCAGAGTTAGAAGACTTGATCTCACAGATCCTGACCCAGATGTTGCCAGACTTGAAATATTGCATCATTTACAAACTAAGATCAGCTCCAGACTCTGGGATTGCATCATTTTCCAGGAGTTTTTGAACGAGATTCACACCAAGGATGATTTGGTCTACTTCCTCCGCTGCAGGAATATTGTTTTCCAGGGACCACAACTCAACGACCCAAGTGCAACCTTCACCTTTGTTCATTTTATTCACTTTGATTGGGCAGAAAAAATCGTCAAATATCTCATGTCCCCTCGTTATGAAAATCACGTCGTTGTAGCCATCATCCAAAGGCTCAAAGAAAGGGCTAAAACCAAAAACAAAATATTGTTGATCGACTCTGCGTTCTTGTTGAGAATCCTTATGGAAGAGTATAAAAACATGAAAAGAGAAAAAATCAAGTCTATTCGCTCCATCCTCTCCAAAGAAATCAAAGCGAAACTTGATCCCTTAAAACCAACCATTGGCTTCAATAACTTTAAAAACTTTTTAAATTCCTTCTTCTCAGAGTCAAGTGATGGTGAAAAATCTGAAATCTATCGCAAGTGTTGGGTAATTAATAGAGGATCTATTACTGTCGATAGTATCGTCACAGTCTTGAATGAAGAGTGCTTCTTCTCCAAAGACTCCAGAAAACTTTGCTTGAAGAAAGTCGCTGCCACCCCTGTTAATTCCAAAAATGAAAATCAGAGTAAAGCAGCTACCCCCGCTCTCATTCCCAGAGTCAAGGAAAAAATATCAAGAATCCATCAAGTCTTTGTTGAATTAAAAGAATTTGCTTACCAGTTTGGTGTTGAAAATCTTATCACAAATCTCCAGCTGTCTGAAAAATATCTTGGAAATGTTCATCCTTTCCAAATTGATGTTTTAAGCTCCAAGGAACAATATCAACTTTATTCGTCATTCATTTGCCACCTTGCAGATTTTAATAGACTCAGCAGCTTTTCCCATCAAGACCTGCCTGAAGGGCTTCCACCACACTTTAACGAACAATATCTCGATGTTCTTACAGGCTTTAAAAATATCCCTCTTGAAAATTTCTTCCTCAAACCTTTGGATGTCAAAGAATTCGAAATCAATCATAAAGCTAAAACCTTGCAAAAGTTCTTCAAAACTAAGCTCTCTGGTTGGTATAAATTAATGAGTTCACTCTTAAAAACTAAAATCAGAGGTCATCTTAATAAAAAAAGTATACAAAATTAAAACCACTCCCCAGTTTTCCAATTCAACTAACTATATAATTTTTTTTGTATTATATTTCTTTATTGTTCATTGTGTGTGTTATCAAGATAATTATTCCATTTTTCCCTCCAAAAATCTCCTCATAATCATCTCAAATGGGAAAATTTTTTATCAGTTCGGATATCATCATTTATCTTTTACATATATCAAATACAAAAAATTAATAATATCTTTGGAACTCAATTTTATCTTTAACCCATTCATTATACTCTTCATCTTTCAAAATTTCAGTAAAAACATCTCTTTCACTGGGATAGATCTTTGGGAATTCCAAAAATTTATTGTGCAAGTGATTCAAATATTCTTGGTCTCCTAATCAACATTATTATTCTCTTGTTTCAACAAATAAATCAAACTTTGCTTTATCAAATTCTTTCTCAAGGCTTTTGTTGTATCAAGTGCGACCTCCATTCCAACGTAACTACAACAGGTATATCCAGCTGTGGTGAGACTCAGATCAATCACACAACGTCTGAAACTAATATCTTCAAAAGCAGTTGGCAAGTATCTTCTTAAACTCAAAGCAAGGGAGAACCCAATACACACTCCTGATTTGTTTAGAATTATTCACTCATCCAACTTTACCTGCGATTTGATAATAAAAGAGATTTGAGCTTTACAAATTAAAATATCTTCAAAAAAAGTTCGAACCTGGCTTTTTCAATCAAGTCCTTTTCTTCTTGATCTTGAGGCTTGTAGTCAAAAAGAATATAGTTTGCTTCAGATGCTTTGCTACTCAAATCTTGAGTACCAATCTTGTCTAAAAATTTGTGAATATATTCCATTTCTGCTCAATTTAAGTTTTAAATAAAAATTATTGGATCTTTACATTTAAAATCCAGAAATTCCCTTTCCTCTCTCTTCCTGAAAAAAAAGAGTGTTTTTGTTTAGGAGAATTTTGACAAATCTCTGAAAGGGAGAAATTAAGAAATGAACAATCTTATGATTTTTAAAAAGACTATTTGGCTTTGAGTTTTTTCGAAATGAAAAAAGTTTTTTTTGGAAAGTTTTATGGAAATTTTGTTGTGATGTTTTTCATCAAATTTCAGATTATAAAAATCCACTTTTTGAGTTCTTCACGAAACAAAAAATTGTGAGATGAGATGAAATTATATTTTTCTCAAAATTTTTTAGGGAAATAAAATTCTTCATTTTTTAAAACCTTTTTTTCCAATTTCATCATCTTCCAAAAAAGGAAATTCTTTCATTTTTTGTTTCCTAGTTGTCTTTCACCTCCTAGAATATTTTTTGATCTGGATTCAAACATTTTGAGGACAAAACTTTTTTTGGAGGGTCCTT
>PJUD01000595.1_pt1 | contig 16391 bp, 12 predicted proteins | sample 1512341 | NCBI WGS metagenome assembly PJUD01 (sample SAMN08177675, study PRJNA422409) | Feces metagenome, whole genome shotgun sequencing project. | isolation source: Chicken feces (3) enriched on wood chips: beechwood xylan treatment | host: Gallus gallus | place: USA: Madison | collected 2015-01-15 | reverse complement strand
TCCGCGTCGCGGCTTCGCGGGAAGCAATCGCTCGCGCGATCCGTGCTGCAAGCGATCCACGAGGATCCGGTCCGCGCCTGGACGCTCCAAGAATTGGCCGATATCGCCCATCTGAGCCCGTCGCGCTTCAGCGCGATTTTCAAGCAGACGGTCGGCACCTCTCCTCTCAATTACTGCCTGCAGATTCGAATCGGACAAGCGATTCAGCTGCTGGAATCCACGGAACGCAAAATCATCGACATCGCCGCGGAGTGCGGCTTCCATAACCTGTCCAATTTCAATCGGGTGTTCTCGACCCATGTCGGCCGTACGCCGAGTCAAGTCCGGGAAGGCCGGCAAAAGCAGTAAGATTGCATTAGTCCCTAGTCGTATTGGCGAAGAACCCTTCCTCTCGGGAGGGTATTCTTAAGTTACGCAACAAAAGCCATAACGAGTTAGCGGGTGTTGAACATGAAATACATCATCGGATTGGATCAAGGCGGTACGAAGACAGTCGCCGTCGTGTCCGATCTCCAAGGACGTTTGCTCTCCGCGGGATACGCGGATGGAAGTCTTCATAGCTCGAACGGCATGGCCCATAGTATGGAGCGGGCAACCGAGGCGATCGGCGAGGCGCTGAAACGCGCGAACGCGGCGCCGGCAGACGTTCTCTGTCTTCACTCGGGGATGACGGGCGCCGACTTTCCGTACGAATACGAGCTGTTGCGCGAGGCGTTGATCGCCGCGACGGGAATTCCGGACGTGCGAGTCGAGAACGATTGTATCATCGCTTATCGCGCCGGTACTTCGTCCGCGACCGGAGCCGTGCTCTGTATCGGAACCGGCACGAATGCGGCGGTCGTACGGCAGGGCGCGCCGCCTTTCGTCTACGGCTATCATATTCGGGATGAAGATTCGGGCGGGGAGGCGCTGGGCAATTTGGCGCTGAGAGCCGCGCTCGATTCGGAGGTCGGGCTGGAGCGGGCGACCGACTTGAAACGGCTGATTCTCGGTCGCTACGGCTTGGACAATACGGACGAGCTGATGGAAGGTTGGATTCAGGGCAAGCTGGGCTCGCGCAAGCATCTCGTGCCGCTTATCTTCGAGGCGGCGGAAGCCGGAGACGAGGTTGCCGTCCGTCTCATCGTCGAGTTCGGCACACGCAATGCGAAATACGTGACGGCCGGACTTCGGCATTATGGCGTTCCGGCACAAGAGGCGGAGATCGTCTTGTCGGGCAGTCTCTTCAAGGCTCGTTCTCCGTTGCTAAGGACGACGGTGGAGGAAGAATTGAAGAGACATTTTCCAAGCGTTCGGATTATCCATTCGGTCTACGAGCCGGTCGTCGGAGCGGCCTTGCTGGCTTTGGATCGCTTGAACGGCGAACAGTATCCGCTGGATAGCCGGCCTCTGGCCGACTCTGTTAGGGAACTAGGTCTGATTCGTTTACCATAAACACGCACAACAAGGGAGAGATTCGACAATGGCAGCAATCAAAATGGTATACATCGGCGGAGGCAGCACTCGTGCGGCGGGCACCGTGGCCAGCTTCATTCACCAGGGAGACAATTTCAAGGATTCCGAAATCGTGCTCGTCGACTTGAACGAAGAGCGTCTGGAAATCGTGCGCAAGATGGCGCAAAAGATGGCCGACATTCAAGGCACGAACATCAAGATTACGGCAACGCTCGACCGCAAAGCCGCGCTCCAGGACAGCGACGCCGTCTTGACCAGCTTCCGTCCCGGCGGCTTCGAAGCCCGTTACCTGGACGAGAGCATTCCGCTTAAGCACGGCTTTATCGGCCAGGAGACGCAAGGCGCGGGAGGTTTCTTCATGGCGATGCGCTCGCTGCACGTCCTGAAGGGGATCGTCGAGGACATTGAAGCGATCAGCCCGAACGCATGGCTGTTTAACTACACGAACCCGGTTAACATCGTATCCGAGGCGATTACCCATCACAGTCCGATCAAGACGGTATCGCTCTGCGAAGGTCCGATTATATTCCCGCAGTGGATCGCGGAAACCGCGGGCCTCGACCCGGCTCATCTCGACGTCTCCATGATCGGCCTTAACCATAACTGCTGGTCCAACCGCCATCTGTACAAAGGGCAGGACATCATGCCGCTGCTCGCGGAAGCCTACGAGCGATTGAAGGACGACCCGACGGTCAGCCGCCATCAATTGCGCATGCTGAAGCTGGCAGTGACGATGGGCTCGATTCCCGCAGACTACTTCCAATACTTTTATTACAAGGAAGAAGTGCTTGAGCAGCTGCAAGCGAAGCCGACGACGCGTTCGCAGGACATTCTGGCGAAAGTTCCGGATTATTGGAAACACTATACGGAACAAGCGGAGAGCGCGACTCCGGAGCTGGATCCGAACCGCTCCCGCGGCGGCATCCACGAGCTTGAGCTGGCTTTCGACGTGATGGACGCCGTGTTTAACGACCGCAAGGAAGTGTGGACGTGCAACGTGCCGAACAACGGGGCGATCGCGGACTTCCCCGCCGACCGCGTCGTCGAAGTGCCTTGCTTCGTGGACCGCAACGGCATCGCGCCGATCGCGCAAGGCCATATGCCGCAACAAACCGCGGGTCTAGTGAAGATGCTCGGCGAATATCAAGCGCTGACTGCGGAAGCCGGATGGAGCGGCACTCGCATCGACGGAATTCGCGCGTTGGCCAGCCACCCGCTCGTGTACTCGATCGATCGCGCGGAGAAGCTGTACGACGAGATGGCGCAAGCTCACAAAGCCTACTTGCCAGAGCGCTTGCTGAAATAAGGGGGAGCCGACATGACGAATTTGAAACTGATCGTTGTCGAAGACTACGAAGCGATGAGCCGCGCGGCGGCCGAGTGGCTGGCGAACATCGTCGGCGAGAAACCGGACGCATCCGTCGTGCTGGCGATGGGCAACACGCCGATGGGCATGTACGAGCGGCTGGCGGACCTCCGCAGCGAGGAGAAGGTCGACTTCTCCGCTATCCGCGCTTTCCAACTGGACGGCTATCTGGGCATTCCGAGCGACGACCCGCGTTCGCTCGAAGGCTGGCTGCGCCGTTCGGTCGTGGAGCCTTGGAAGCTGCGGGAAGACCAGCTAGTTCTGCTGGACGAGAATACGAACGATCCGGCCCGCACGGCGCGAGAATACGAGCTTGAGGTCGAGCGTGCCGGAGGCATCGACGCGACGATTCTCGGGCTCGGACCGAACGGACATCTCGGTTTTAACGAGCCGCCGTCCCGAGCCGATTCCCCGACGCGCGCCGTTACGCTGACGGAGAAGAGCCTGCACAGCAATGCCGCCTATTGGGGCGGGCTGGACCGCGTGCCGCGCGAGAGCATTACCGCGGGCATGGACGTGCTGCTCGGTTCAAGGAAAATTTTGCTGCTCGCTTCCGGAGCGGGCAAGCGCGAGATCTTGAAGGCGACGCTGCACGGGGCGATCGACGAGAACGTGCCTTCCAGCTTTTTGCGGACGCATGGCGACGTAACGATTATCGTCGACAAGGCTGCATACCCCGACGAATAAAGCAAACGAACTTATAAGTTAACCATTCAGGCATTCCCCGGTTGCGTCCGGGGGGTGCCTTGGCCGTTTCCGGCCGGCAAGGAGAACGACATGACACCGAACAACGATCGGGCGAGGGCACGCTGGAGACGTCTGCTGCTCGCCCCCTTTCAGAGCAAGATTCGGAACCGGCTGCTGCTGTACATGCTGCTGCTGTCTTTGCTTCCGATCACAGCGGTTTCCTATATGGCGATCTCCCGGTCGGCCGGCGCAATGGAGCGGGAGATCGTCGATCTCAACCGGGAACAGCTTGCCACCGTGAGCGAATACATGTCCGAGAAAATCAGCCAACTCAACGAGATGCTCTCGTCCATCGTCATCGACGACAAAATCGCAGATCGGATGGGGAGGCTGGACAACGACGACATTACGCAGTTTTATCGGGCCAACGATTATATTACGAACAAGCTATCCTCCGTCTTCTATGCCAATCAGAGCGTGTTAAACGGCGTTCTTCTGTACGTGGTCAACATCGATAAAACCTATAGCGCCAGCGCGTACCAGGAAGGGATTCGCAGCGACCGTTCGCTCGAGGAATATTCATGGACGTCGTTCGAACTGGAGCATAGCCATCTGGAATATCGGAACGACGCCGCCAAAGCGGGCTTTACGATCATGCGGCCGATCAATCGGTTCGAGGACCGCAAGCGGCTCGGCAACGCCGCCCTCGACGTAAAGTGGAGCATGATGGACCGCATGCTAAGCATGCTGTTCGACGACGGATCGGAGGTCTATCTGCTCAATGATGACGGAGAAGTACTGTATGCCCCTTCGTCGGCCGAGGGGGCGGCGGGCTTGGCAACCGATCTTGCGAGCCGCTTGGCCGGCCCGTCTTCCTACGAGAAAATAGGGGATTTCTACGTCTTTCGCCGTCCCGTCCCCTATACGTTTTTTACCGTCGTGAAAGTGATGCCTAACGAGAAGGTCGTGCGAAGCGGACGGGAGATTATCCGCGCCAGCGTCGGCATTGCCGCCGTATTCGTCGCGGCCTCCTTGCTGCTATCCATCTTATTCGCCTACAAGGTCACGAATCCGATTACGAACCTGGTCCGCTATATGCGCAAGCTCGATTGGATCAAGTCCGACTACGTGGCCGACCGGAAGCGCAAGGACGAAATCGGTCTTCTGGAGAACAGCTTTCAGACGATGGTCGCCAACATTAAAGGACTGATCGAATTCGAGTACGAGGCGACGATCGCCAAGCGCACGGCCGAAGTCAAGGCGTTGCAAGCGCAGATCAATCCGCATTTTCTGCAAAATACGCTCCAGCTCATCAGCGGCATGGCGCTGGACAAAGACGCTCCGGAAATTCATCGGGTCGTGAAGGCGATCGGGGGCATGTTCCGCTACAGTATCCGCAATCGGCCCGACGTCACGACGCTGCGGGAGGAATGGCGGCACATGCGCAACTACTTATATATCCAGGAGACGAGGTTCCCGAGCAAGGTGGTCTCCGAGGTCGAGCTTCCGGAAACGTTCGCAGGGGTGCCGATTCCGCTGCTGACGCTGCAGCCGCTTGTCGAAAACGCGTTCGAGCACGGATTCGGGCAGCAGCTCGGGGAATGGCGCATTCGTCTTGGCGTCGAACGGGAAGGCGAGACGGTCGTCGTCCGCATCGAGGATAACGGCGCGGGCATGGACGCGACGCGGCTCGCGGAGATTCGCCGTTCCTTGGAGGACAACGGAACGCTGTTCCGGGAAGCCGAAAGTCTCGGTCTTCGCAATGTGGATGCCCGGATCAAGCTGCATTTCGGCAAAGCCTTCGGACTGCGTATTGAGAGCGAACAAGGCGCGGGCACTCGAGTAAGCATCCTGCTGCCGGGCGACGGTGTTAAGGACGAACGGGAGAGCGAGCTGCGCGGAGAACGGACGAACGCCAGATCGGACAATGAGGAGGGACAGCCATGAAGGCCGTCATTATCGACGACGAGGTCTGGAGCCGCAAAATGATCCGGAGTCTCGGCCGATGGGAAGAGCTGGGGATCACGATCGTTGGCGAGGCGGAGGACGGGATTGCCGGTTGGGAGCTGATTGCGGCAGAGCGTCCGGATATCGTGCTGCTCGATATGCGAATGCCCGGCATGGAAGGAACTGAGCTGATCCGGCGGCTGAACGAACGGGGCATCGACGCCAAGGTCATCGTGATCAGCGGGCACGCCGACTTTCAATATACGAAGCACGCCATCGACTACAAGGCCTCGACCTATATTCTGAAGCCGATCGACGAGGACGAATTGAACGATGCGCTGGCTAACTGCGCTCGTGAAGTGCGCAAGCGCGATGCGCTCCGCAACGACGAGCTGCTCACCGTTCATTACGAGAACAAGGAGCTGACGGAGCTGACTTCCCGGGCTAAGCGCGAGCTTGGCCGCTACCTGCAGGCGGTCGACGCTCATGCCGCCGATCAGGCGTTCCGCAAACTGCGCGAGGAGCTGTCCGGACTCGGAGCGGGAGAGGCTGGCGTGCGCAAAGTGTACGTCGAGCTTTACCTGCTGCTCGAGGAATATTTGACCCCGTCCGGAATCTCCATTCAGGAGCTCGCCGAGCGGACGCTGCGTACGGACGCCGATGCCGAACCGGACGAGTCTCTGCGCAGGCTTGGCGATCTCTATCTGACCGCCATCGAGCGAGAATCGGACAGACGCAAGCCGAAGGACAAGCTGGACCTGGAGGAAGTGCGGAAATACATCGACCGTCATTACGATGAGCCGATCAGTCTGGAGACGGTCGCGGACGCGTTCTACGTGAGCAAGGAGTATCTCAGCAAGGCGTTCAAAGCGAAATTCGGCGGCAATCTGACCGATTACGTAATCGGTCTGCGAATGGGGAAGGCTAAGGAATTGGTCTGCTCTAGCGATCTGAAGATCAAGTCGATCGCTCAGGCGGTCGGCTACGAGGACGTTACGTATTTTAACCGGCTGTTCAAGAGCCATTACGGGGAGACGCCCGGCGGGATGAGGGACAGGATGTCTGTCGCGCATTAATATTATCCTAGCTCCAAGGCCAATATCCTCTGATTTCAGGCCCTACTGCCCTTGCTATACTGAATTCAGATCAGATTATCCCCTTGACTAAGGAGGTTTCACCAAAATGAGAAAGTTATCTCTTGTGCTGGCGGCGACGCTGATGGCCGGCGCCCTGTCCGCCTGCGGCTCGAACGGCAATACGAACGACAGTTCCCCGGCAGCGTCCGGTAACGGCGATACAGGCAAGGCGAAGGACGTTGACCTGAAGGTATTCGTCAGCCTGCCCCGGTTCAAAAACCAATTCGAACAGTATTTCGAGCAATTTAAGAAAAAAGAGCTCGCCGAGAAAAACATCAACGTCAAGATCAGCCTGGAAATGCCGAGCGCCGATACCGCCGATCAGATTCTGAAATCGCGGATGTCCGGCGGCGACAGCCCCGACGTCTTCACGTTGCACGCGGTGAACGACATTCCCGGATTTTACCGCGCCGGATATTTGGAGGACTTGAGCGATCAGCCGTTCGTCGGCCAACTGCTCGAGGGCGTGAAGTCGGGCGTCACCTTCGACGATAAGGTGCTGGCGGTTCCGCTGGAGAGCGTCGGATGGGGGATGCTGTACAACAAGAAAATTTTCCGCGAGAACAACTTGAAGCTGCCGGAGACGGTAACCGAGATGAAGCAGCTCGCCGACGAGCTGAAGGCGAAGGATATTCAGCCGTTCATGATCGCGCTTAAGGAATCCTGGATGGCCGAGAGCTTCCCGACGCTGGCCGTCGGCGCCTTGAATAGCTCTGCGAACCCGGGGTTCGTCGACCGGATGAACGAGGGCACAGCTTCGTACGCGGAGCTGAAAGGGCTCACAGACACGATGGACATGCTTCGCGATTACGGCGGCAAGAAGGTATTCGAGCTTGACGGGGACCAAGCGACGGCGGAATTCGCCCAAGGCAACATCGCGATGTGGCCGGCTCAAGGTCCATGGTTTGCGGAAGCGATTCTCAAGAACGATCCGGATTTCGAGCTCGGCGTCGCGCCGATGCCCATCAACGACGATCCGAAGTCGACGCTGCTGAACCTGTCCACGTCTACCTCAATCGGAGTTGCACCGGACAGCAAAAATAAAGAAGTTGCGCTTGATCTCGTCAACTACATTTTGGACCAGAAGGACTCCAGCGCGTTTTACCAAAGCATGATGTTTAATCCGGTCGCGGAAAGCCATACGTTCTCGCCTTACCCTTGGATCGAGGATGTTACGGGCTACGCGTCCGCCGGCAAGGCGTACGACGATCCGCGCATTCCTTCCGGCGTGAAGAACGTCTCCGAGACGCTGTTCCAAGGCTATTACGCCAAGGATATGACCGCCGAGCAGGTCGTACAAGCGATGGACAAGGCCTGGAAGGACGCCAACGAGTTGAACAAACAATAGAAAGAAGAGGCTGTCCCATAAGTAGTCCATACAAAGATGATCGATAAAAGAAACGAGTGCATGTGTCTCCTGGAGTGAGCAGCGGAGGGAGATACATGCATGGCTGCCTTCTCTGTCGGTCATCTTTATGTATGACTCCTTTGCTTATAGGACAGCCTCTGAAATAAAGGAGGGTATCGAATTGACGCGAACGATTCGCCAATACGCCTGGTTCTTCGCTTTCGTCGCCCCGGCGCTGCTGGTGTTCCTCATCTTCATCGTCATTCCGATGCTGGGCGGCATGAGCTATAGCTTTACGAATTGGAACGGTCTGGCCAAGTCGTACAAGTTCGTCGGATTTGTCAATTACATCGAGGCGTTCAAGGATAAGGAATTTATCCGCTCGCTGATGTTTTCATTTAAGTACGTATTTTTGATGGTCGTGCTGCAGAACGGAATCGCGCTGCTGCTAGCGCTGCTCATCGAATCCCGGAAGCGGGCGAAGGGACTGTTCCGCACGATCTTCTTCATGCCGAACCTGATTAGCATGATCATCGGCGCTTTCATGTGGACGTTCATCTTCACGAAGCTGCTGCCGGAGCTTGCCGAGCAGGCGGCTTTCTCTTTCCTGGATCAAGCCTGGACGAGCGATCCGAAAGTGTCCTTCTATTCGATTCTGATTGTTTCCTTATGGCAAGGCGTCGGGTATATGATGATCATCTACATCGCCGGTTTGCAAGGCGTACCGCAGGATATTAAAGAAGCCGCGCGCATCGACGGCGCCAATGGCTGGCAGATGCTTCGCTCGGTGACGCTTCCGATGATCATGCATACGGTGACGATCTGTCTGTTCCTGACGCTCAACTCGGCGTTTAACTCGTTCGACGTCATCTTCGGTTTGACCGGCGGCGGGCCGGCGAGGAAGACGGAAGTCGTCTCGCTGAACATTTTCCAAGAAGCGTTTAATTACAATTACCGGTTCGGATACGCCAACGCCAAAGCGATGATCCTGTTCCTGATCATTCTGGTGATCACGATCGTTCAGGTACGGGTCATGAAGAGGAGGGAGATTGAAGCATGAGCAGCAAGGGAAACATTGCGTTTCGCGCCGTATCCGTCGTCATCCTTGCCGTCATGGCCGTCTTCTTCGCTCTTCCGATCTATATGGCGGTCGTCAATTCGTTCAAGACGCAAAAGGAGATTTTCTCGTCCGTGCTCGCATGGCCGAGCAGCTTTGGCTTCGACAACTACATTAACGTTTTTCACAGCATCGATCTGTTGAAAAGTCTGGGCAACTCGCTGACGGTGACGATAATCGGGGTCGTCGGCATGCTGCTGCTCGGGGCAATGGCCGGATATAAACTGTCCCGGACGCCGGGCAAGCTGAGCGGGTTCATCTTCTTCCTGTTCCTCTCTTCGATGATGATTCCGTTCCACGTCATTATGATCACATTGTCCCAAGTAGCCAAGTCGCTGCACCTGCAAGGCTCGACGACAGGACTCGGGATCATGTACGTCGGACTCAGCTTGAACATGGTCATTTTTCTGTATCACGGGTTCGTGAAAGGCATTCCGAAGGAAATGGAAGAGGCGGCCAAGATGGACGGGGCTGGCGAGCTGTATACGTTCTTCCGAATTATTCTGCCGCTGCTCAAGCCGATTACCGTCACCTTGGCGATTCTTAACGTGCTCTACATCTGGAACGACTTCCTGCTTCCGCTGCTCATGCTGACGGACGTGAACAAGTACACGCTTATTTTGACGACGAACAGCTTCTTCGGACAGTATACGAAGGATTGGGGCAGCATTCTTTCCTCGCTTGTCATGACCGCCGTTCCCGTGTTCGCCTTCTTTATCGCGTTCCAGAAGTGGATTCTGCAAGGGATCGCCGACGGCGCGCTGAAGGGATAAGTCCTTTCCGTAAAAATGAAATTATCGTACGGAACCGCTACTCAGGCGGTGATGCGAGATGGGGGCGGAAAGCTGGACGGGCATATCGTTCGATGAGAAGGTGGAGCGAAGGCCAAGAAAGTGCCTCCGCACCATCCCGACCGTGTAGCGAAGGCCAAGAAAGTGCCTCTGCGCCATCCCGACTGTCGAGTGAAGGCCAAGAAAGTGCCTCCGCGCCCTCCCGACCATGTAGCGAAGGCCAAGAAAGTGCCTCCGCACCATCCCGGCCGTGTAGCGAAGGCCAAGAAAGTGCCTTCGCGCCCTCCCGAGCATGTAGCGAAGGCCAAGAAAGTGCCTCCGCACCATCCCAGCCGTGGAGTGGAGGCCAAGAAAGTGCCTCCACGCCCTTCCGGCCGTGTAGCGAAGGCCAAGAAAGTGCCTTCGCGCCCTCCCGACCATGGAGCGAAGGCCAAGAAAGTGCCTCCGCGCCATCCCGATCGTGTAGCGAAGGCCAAGAAAGTGCCTTCGCGCGCCTCAAACTCCTCCGCAGCAACGTCGATTCCAACACTCCGAAAGCTCCGTAATACCTCTTCGATCGTCCAGTAAGCTGTCTCGCTGGTTGAGAAATCATTTCCTCTATTTATCTCCGGCCTCTTTTTTGCCAAAATCCAAATTCCTTCCGGTTCGAACGGTCGTCTCCCAACTCCCAAAAAAAGAAACCGCGATCAAAAAAAACACGGTATACTCCCCCGATTCGCCAGTGGTAGTGTTAGAGCAGAAACAGGCGCGGCTCACCGCCGCCAGGGAAAGGAGGCGCGAAACAGCCATTCATGAAAGAGGGAGGTGAACTCCGGCATCAGTGGCGATACGAACAGGAGACGCATTCAACAAGCCCTAACATTCCTTAAAGGAAGGAAGTATGGAATGATGATAACCAAACGCAGAAGCATGAAGGTATTCCAAGTAATGCTTATCGCTTTTGTTTTATTTGCAAGCGCTATCATTCCGGCGTCGGCCGATACGACCTCCGATTACAGCGAATCCGTTACCTATACCAACGCGAGCAGCGCGAAAATGACGTTCGTGTCCAACGTTTCATCCACTTACGTGTACGTGCATTACATGGTCAATAACGGACAGGATATGCACTACTTGATGAACCAGAGCGGCAATACTTGGACGTACGATGTCGGCGGGCTCAGCGCAAACGACACGATCAGCTACTGGTATACGTACCAGACCGGATCGACGCAGAAGGACACGCCGCATTGGGGGTACAGCTACACGCACAGCCCCCAGACGACGGTCGCAACGCCGACTTTCAGTCCCGCAGCGGGTACTTATAGCAGCGCGCAGACGGTGACGATCTCGACGGCGACGAGCGGAGCGACGATCTACTACACCACGAACGGCGCGAATCCGACGACCGGCTCGAACGCGTACACCGCTCCGATTACAGTATCCGCCAGCCAGACGGTGAAGGCGATCGCCGTCAAAGCGGGTATGACGGACTCGGCTATCGCGAGCGCCTCTTATACGATTAGCGGCTCCCAGCAGCAAGTCGCAACGCCGACTTTCAGTCCCGCAGCGGGTACTTATAGCAGCGCGCAGACGGTGACGATTTCGACGGCGACGAGCGGAGCGACGATCTACTACACCACGAACGGCACGAATCCGACGACCGGCTCGAACGCGTACACCGCTCCGATTACGGTATCCGCCAGCCAGACGGTGAAGGCGATTGCCGTCAAAGCGGGCATGACGAACTCGGCTATCGCAAGCGCTTCCTATACGATCGGCGCCCCGTCCGGGCTGGCTAAATTCGAGCCCGCGGACGGTAAGACCTTGATCGTTGTCGGCCAGACAAAGGACGAGATGGACGCCTATCAGGCGCTGACCGACATCCCCGATCCGGCCGGCTATATGATCTACACGTCCTCGACCGATGCCGGAGGGATGACGGGGCCCGTCGACAAAGGCGCCGGAGTGAACGACTTCGCCTACTGGGCCGCGAACAAGACCAACTCCGTCGCCCAGATCGGACTCGATATGGCCAACTATGCCGCAAACCCGCCGGGGCAGCAGGAAGTGGATCTGGTGGCGGCGGGACAGCGGGACGCCTACATCGAGACGATCGCGACAGCGGTCAAAAATTCCGGAAAACCCGTATTCGTCCGAATCGGATACGAGGCGGATAGCCCGTGGAACCATTACGAGGCCGCAACCTACATTAAAGCTTACCGTCACATTCACGATATTTTCAGGGAGCTGGAAGTCGGCAACGCGGCGTTCGTATGGAGTCTCGTCGGGTATCCGAATGCGGGCGGCCCCGCGCCTTACTACTCGCCGGTTCCGATCGAATCGTGGTATCCCGGCGACGAATACGTGGACTGGGTCGGGATTAGCTGGTTCGGCTGGCCGACCGCGGCTGACGAAACGAACGCGGAGCAGAGCCGGGAGGATGCCGTCAGCTTCGCAAACAATCACAATAAGCCGATCATGATCGCGGAAGCGACGCCGAGAACGTACAACAACCTGCTGCTGACCAACTCGTCCACCTGGAACAACTACTTCCAGAAGATGTTCGACTTCATCGAGAACAACAACGTCAAAATGCTCAGCTACATTAATCAGGATTGGAGCCAGCAGCCGATCTTCTCCGACCCGATGTGGGGCAACTCCCGTATCCAGCAGCCGGGCGCGAGCTACATTTACGACAAGTGGAAAACCGAGGTTGCCAAGTCGAGGTATTTGAACTCTTCGTCGGGACTATACAGCGCAATCGGCTTTAATCCGAGCGATCCGGCGCTGCCGGTCGTAACAAGACCGGTCTATCCGGCTCCCGGAAAAGTCGAGGCGGAGAGCTGGAACGACGCCTGGAGCGTCTTCAGCACTCCGTTCACGGATTCTACGACGACGAGCGCCAACAATACAGCTCTGTGCTGGCTTTCCTCCAGCAGCAGAATGAGCTATCTTACGAACGTTACGTCCGCCGGCACCTACAATTTTAACTTAAGAATAGCTAACGGCTCAGGCGCGCCGACCACGGCGACGATCAAGGTAGACGGCAGCGTGGCGGCTACAGTCGTTATCCCAACGACGGCGAATTGGGATACGTACGCCACCGCGGTCAGCAGTGCGGTCGCTTTATCGGCAGGGCCGCACACGATTACGATCGAAGCCGGAGGCACCTTTAACTTCGACTGGTTCGAGATCGATTAATCCAGCTTAGTAGGCTTAGCCGTTCGCCGCCCGTCTCGCGGCGGCGAACGGTTCACCCGGAGAAAAAATACGAATTCGATGGAGGATCGGTTATGGCGATCCGGAAAAATGCGGCAATCGGCGGCCCTGCTAGGCAATCGTTGCTGAACAGGTTTATGCGCCAAAAAAACCTGCAATTCATGGTCATCCCCGGAGTCGTCTGGATGTTCGTGTTCTGCTATATCCCGATCTTCTGGCTGATCATCGCTTTTAAGGAATACGACATCACCAAGTCGATGCTGAATGCCCCTTGGGTAGGCGCGAAGCACTTTCAGGATATTTTTAACGACAGCCGGTTTTACGACGTACTCGTCAATACAGTCGGGATCAGCTTCTACAAGTTGATCGTCGCGTTCCCGATTCCGATTATTTTCGCCTTGTTTCTGAACGAAATTATTAGCGTGCGGTTTAAGCGGTTTGTGCAGACGGTGACGTATATGCCGCATTTTATCTCGTGGGCAATCTTCGGAGGCATTCTGCTTAATTGGCTGTCGGACACCGGATTCATCAACAATGTGATGATCGCGCTCCATCTGCAAAGCGATCCCGTATTCTACAACTCCATTCCCGAATACTTTTGGCGAATCGCCGTTCTGTCGGACGTGTGGAAGGAGATGGGCTGGAACGCCATTATTTATATCGCGGCCATTTCCTCCGTCGATCAGGATTTGTACCATTCGGCGGATATAGACGGGGCGGGCAGGTTCCAGAAAATGTGGTACGTTACTGTGCAGAGCATTCGGCCGACGATTGCGATTCTGTTTATTCTGGCCGTCAGCAATGTGCTTAGCGGAAGCTTTGAGCAGATTTTCGTCCTGCGCAACAATATGAACCTCCCGGCGAGCGAGACGCTGGACCTGTTCGTCTACAACATGGGAATTGTGAACGGAAGGTTCTCATATTCGACGGCCGTGCTGCTGTTCAAATCGGTCGTATCGCTTGCACTGCTGCTGCTCGCCAACCTGGTGTCCAAGAAGCTGACCGACGAATCGCTGTTCTAAACAGACAGACAAGGAGAAATGAGCATGGCTCTACGACAAGACGGCACACGCTTCAGAATGGATCGTTTCACTTGGCTGAATACGATTGCGATGCTGCTGGTCTGCGCGTCCACCCTGTATCCGATCTGGTACATTCTCGTCAATTCGATTACGGGAACCGAGGAATCGATTCGCAGCTCCATTAACTTCTGGCCGCAGACGATCTCGCTCGACAGCTACAAAGTCGTGTTCCGAAACAGCGGACTGATCGACGCGTTCGGCATCAGCGTGGCGAGAACCGTTCTGGCTACCGCGCTGCACGTTTTTTTCACCGCAATGGTCGCTTACGGATTGTCCAAAAGGCATCTGCTCGGCCGCAAGACGTATATGACGATCGGAATTATTACGATGCTGTTTAACGGAGGGCTGATTCCGACCTTCCTGCTGTTCAAAAATTTGCAGCTGTACGATCAGTTTCTTGTGTACATTCTCCCGACGATGTTCAGCTTCTATAACCTGATTATTTTCGTCAGCTTCTTCAAATCGATTCCCGAAGGGCTTGAGGAATCCGCGAAGGTGGACGGAGCCAACGAGTTTACCGTATTCGTCCGCATCGTCATCCCGTGCTCGAAAGCGGTGTTCGCCACGCTGGCGCTGTTCGTAGGCGTGTACAATTGGAACGATTATTTCTTCGGGGTCATTTACATCGATAACGAATCTCTGAGGCCGATTCAGACTTTACTATACAAGATCGTATCCGAAAATTCCGTCGGCTTGCTCCAGCAGCAAGCGATGAACTCGATGGGCAAAAGAATATCCCCGGATTCGATCAAATTCGCCACGATGGTCGTGGCGACGATTCCGATCGTATTGGTGTATCCGTTTCTGCAACGGTATTTTGTCAAAGGCTTGATGATCGGCTCGATCAAGGGCTGACTGCGAAGGCTGTTCGTTCCTAGCGGAACTGACGATAGCATAATCAAGAAAATGGGAGGTTTTCGCATGAGCAGGCCGTTAAAATCGAGCTTTGCCGCTTGGCTCGCAATTGCAATTATCGCAGCGATATTAGGGGGATGCACGCAGAGCGACAAACCGGCCGCCGAAAGCTCGCCGTCCGGTCAGGCATCGACCGGGGCATCGACTGAGCCGTCCGCACAGCCGTCCGATTCGGCCAGCCCTTCGACGGATAACGGGCCAAGCGCGGATCAGCCGGGCTGGATGCTGGATACGTCTCCGGTCACATTCAAGTGGTTTCTGGACGCAAGCTGGTACCAGTTCACATGGGGAGATAGCGCGGTTTCCAAGTACATTACGGAGAAAACAGGCGTGACCATCGATTTCGACGTTCCCTCGGGCGATTCCAATCAGAAGCTGACGACGCTGATCGCCTCCGATTCCTTGCCCGATTTTCTATCGGTCGGCTTCTGGGAGGATAACTTCAAGAAGCTGCAGGAAAGCGGCATGGTCTATGCGTTGAACGAGCTGGCCGATCAATACGATCCGTATTTCTTTAAGGTAGCCGGAGACGCTTCGCTAAAATGGTACAAACAGCCGGACGGCAATACGTACGTTATGCCGAACGAAGCGTATACCGTAGCGGATATGCAGGCGACCGGAGTGACCAACGCGAACCAGACGTTCCTCGTCCGCAAGGATCTGTACGAGGAGATGGGCTCGCCGGACATGCGCACGCCGGAAGGCTTCCTGGGCGCTTTGAGATTGCTTAAAGAGAAATACAGCACGTACAAAGGGCAGAAAATCATTCCGTTCTTCGCGCAGGGGGCATCTCCGGGAGGCGTGTATGGTTTGGAAGAGATGCTGATGAACATGCTGGCGATTCCTTACGAGAAGGACGGACAAATCTACGATAGATACAGCGATCCCGAATATATCCGCTGGCTGAAGACGTTTAATCAGGCTTACCGCGAGAAGCTGATCACAATCGACTTCATGGTCGATCAGGCGCCACAGATCAACCAGAAGATTAATAATGCCAGTTACTTCAGCATGATGCAGGAGTGGACCGGCGTCGAGGCGGCGATTGCCGTCATGAGCAAGGACGACCCGAGCGTAGTATACCAAGCGATTGACGGACCGGCCAACAGCAGCTTGCAGCCTGCGCAGGTATTCCCGGGAAGCATGACCGGCTGGCTGCCCGTCATGATTTCCAAAAACACGAAAAACCCCGAGCGCGCCATCCGCTTCCTGACCTATTTGGTCAGCGAGGAAGGACAGAAGGATATTTTCCTCGGCAAACAGGGCGAAACGTGGGATACGATCGACGGCAAGGACCAACTGCTGCCCGAGGTGAAGAAGGCGTACGATGAGGATCAGACCGCCTT